>ENA-ORXR01000284-ORXR01000284.1-marine-metagenome-genome-assembly--contig:-NODE-284-length-76442-cov-10.631114_pt1 | contig 76442 bp, 57 predicted proteins | sample MGYA00237866_ERZ511479 | MGnify/ENA metagenome assembly ERZ511479 | reverse complement strand
TTTACATTTAGAGCATTTCTCAGTACTGAAGTAGGTGTTCAATATTATCTATTATTGGATGGTGGAGATGTTTTCGGAAGTCCACTAGCTAATCTTGTAGGTAAATTCTGCTTAGAAATAGAGAAAGCAGAACTACTTAATTGTGAAGATGATGACCTGGTATTTACGTGGGAAAGAGATGAAGACTCAGATAAATATATCTGCTGGGGAGAGTTTGTTACTTTAAAAGTGGCAGAAATGAAAGTACCTAATGGACCTGCAGATGAGGGTAATTCTTCTGGGTATATTTATGCTATATATCCTGGTGATCTGACGGATATTTCAGATCCATTAAACACATTCGATGTAGTAACAGGTTGTTGCTTAAAAGAGGCGGATCGTATATTTACTTACTGGTCAGGAGTATCTGGGAGCTACGTAGGAGAATATAACTTTAAGTGGTATTACTATTTTAATGCTCCTATGGTCACTGATCCAGGCTTTGAAGTATTTCCTGATTTAACATTAGCAGAATGTGTTGTAGAATCTAATCAATTGGAGATGATTTTTCTTCCAGAAGATTCAGATCTTGATATAGCAAATGTAAATATAACTAACTCTACTAATACTCAAGGAAATGGTAAATTAAGTATCGATGCATCAGGAGGATCAGGTGAGTATGAATACCTATGGAGTAATGGTGGATCAGGCACAGATCTTACCGATCTAGAAGCGGGGGAATATACTGTTACAGTAACAGATTTATCGTTTTGTTTTCCGCCAATTGTCAAAACATACACTATAGAAGGCCTTACCTCTACAAGTGATTTCTCATCAGATAAGCAACTTAATATCTATCCGAATCCGACGAGTGGAGTAATCACTGTCTCTTCTGATGACATTGTCGGAGAAGTACAATTTGCTATTTATTCTATTGAAGGAAAAATCGTCTATAGTAAGAATCACAGCATGAGCAAAAACGCAACTGTACAATTAGACCTTAATAGATTAGATGCTGGTATATATATTATAAAATCATCTAATGGTAAGAAAGTTACTCAACAAAGGTTAATTATAAGTAGATAATAGACCATGCCATGTATGGTTAACTATAAGTATAACTTTTGATCTAAAATTCTTCTACAATTAAAAATGAAAAATGACATCTATTATGTTAAATAAACTTACAATCCTTCTCTGTGTCTTTATCACAATAATCCACACTGACATTCTTGCTCAAAATAATGATCTATGCGTTGATGCATATCCATTAGATGCTTTAATAGCTGAGATGGAGGATGAAGATGTGGTCACCAGTATACAATTCGATAATACTAATGCTACAGGAGGAGAAGATACTAATCCTGCTAACATAGGATGTCTGGATGATGAGGGGGTACAGCATTCTCTATGGTTTACATTTATGGGGGATGGTCATTCTTATGAAATAGGAACATCTGCATGTGGAGTTTCTATTGACGAATATCTAAATACCAGCCAGGCATTAATATATCAAGGCAGTTGCGATAACTTAGAAATTTTATCTTGTAATCGAGGTCAACAAAGTCTAACTGTAGTAGAAGACAGAGATTTTACATTTAAAGCACTATTGTCTACGGAAGTTGGTGTCTCATATTATATACTTATAGATGGTGGAGACTACTTTGACCAACCAGGCTTTAATCTAACAGGAAAATTCTGTTTAGAGCTTAAGCGATTAACTCCCGTTACTTGTGAGGATGATGATCTTAAATTAACATTTGAATTTTATGAAGAAATTGATAACTACCTTTGTTTTTCAGAATTTATTCTCGCCGATTTAGACGAGAAAGTAGTCCCATTCGGCGTAGAAGATCCAGACAAGTATTCTGGTTTCGTATTCGTAGAGAGCAGTATAGACCTCACTAATGTTGCTTATCCTGAAGACGATAATTTTGATTACAATTCTCTAAACGTAGGCGATATAACAAGAGATAAACATGTGGTCGTATTCGAATATTATGGATTTGAAAATGATAGCGTGTACTTCAAGTGGTACTATTACTTTAATGCCCCATTACTTGATTCTCCTTTTTTCCGTCCTGACTTGAGCCAAGCTGAATGCATTGTAGAGTCAAATCAAGTAGTTATGTATGCAATAGCAGAAAATTCGATTCCAGAACTATCATCAGAACAGATTACTAATTCAACTAGTGCTGAAGGCAATGGAGAGATATCGCTTATGACATCTAATGGATCAGGCGATTATGAATACTTATGGAGCCATGGCGCAACAGGGTCTTCTGTAACTGACTTAGAACCTGGTGAATACACTGTAACAATAACTGACTTATCTTTTTGCTCTCCTCCTATCATAGAGACTTATATTGTGGGTGGATTGACCTCGACAAGTGACTTAGCTATTGATAAGAATATGTTATCTCTGTACCCCAATCCATCGGAAGGACAGTTTTTTATTACTACGGATAAAAATTTAGGTCAAGTACAAATAACTATATATACATTGAACGGAGAGGAGTTATATAATAAAACTGAAGTCCTAAATAAATCATCAAAAACGAGAATCGATCTCTCTGTTCCTGAAGGCCTTTATATATTAAAATCCTCAAATGGTGAAAGTACAATTACCCAAAAATTTATAATAAGTAAAAGTTAATTAAAAATTGTTTTTAACTTGACTTACTATCTTATTTTTGGTGAAGTGTGATTTGAAGACTCAGGTTAGATATAGAGATTGAAGTAACCATATTCTTATTATGGTTACTTCAATCTCTATATAAAATTTTTATGTATCTATGACGACTAATTTTCTTTTCTGAGTCGATGAATAGTAGGATCTATAAGTTCACTTTATTATATTAGTGGGCATTACATTCTATTAAAAACTAACAAATGCATAACATCCATTATCCGATAATTTTATTTGTCTACCAAAAACATGCATCTCATGATCTTGTCTAATAAATACTATTTAATTCTTTTCTTATTACTATATTCTATTCTTGCGTGTAGTCAGCAAAATTATCAACTCGAATTTACTAATATAAGTCAAATAGATTCAAAGTCTGAGATAAATATAAAGAAGGCTCTTGGTGTACATCCTCAGAATTCACTCTCATTACAATATAATCACATTGATGGACTAAACATCATACATAAAAGATACAATCAAACCATTGCAGGATATCCAGTCGAAGGTGCCGTCATAGCTACTCACCTGTATGAAGACGGAAAAACAAAGGTCAATGGACTGTGGCTCAAAAATACAAACCCAAATATTCCATCCTCTATATTACCAGAAAATAGTATACTAGATAAAGTAAGGGAGGCATTTCCACGAAACAGAAAACTAAGTTGGGAAATAAAAGATATTAATGATAAATATCGTGTCGAAATATCTAAAGTTTGGTACAATGAGAACTACAGTAAAGATGGTAAAGATTATCTACTGTCTTACAAGGTAAAAACTTATATATCGAATCCTTTCGAATCATATACTCTATTCTTAGATGCCCTTACTGGTAAGATATTATCTAAGTATTGTACCCATCATACGGTTAATACACCAGCAGTCGCTGAAGGCTTGTACACTATGGGTCCCATAATGATGACTGTCGACTCGATCAGTGATAACGAATACAAGATGATCAAATATAATGATGAAGGTAAAGCTATCATCAGAACTCGAGATGTGCTAAACAATTTTAAAATTATAGAATCAACTAATAACGAGTGGTTAGATAAGCCCTCTGTAGATTGTCACTGGGGCACTGAGAAAACATTAGAATATCTTCATACAGAGATAGAAAGAGACGGAATGGACGGCGAGGGTGGTGCCATAACCGTAAATGTTCATGCTCAAGACCCAATGGGAGGGGGTCCATTGGGCAATGCATACTATGTAAATGGTAGTATTAATGTAGGAGATGGAAACGCTAATAGCCCTGTAAAAGTCCCAATGAGTAGTCTTGACGTAATAGCTCATGAGATTTTCCATGGAGTAACAGAAAGCACAGCTAATTTGATATACAGTGGAGAGTCTGGTGCTATTAATGAATCTATGAGTGATATATTCGGGGTAACCGTAGTGCAACATGCAACTGGAAATTACACATGGGACATAGGTGCCCAGTTAAGTAGTGTCTTAAGGCGAATGGATGACCCCAAATCATTAGAAATGCCTGCCTTCTATGATGGAGAATATTGGTTTGGCGGTGCTGACGTTCATGTCAACAGCTCCATCGGTAATCTCTGGTACTATTATTTGGTAGAAGGCGGATCTGGAATTTCAGAAAATGGAGAAAAATTTAGCATAGAAGGAATCGGTTTTGAAAAAGCAGCTAATATAGCTTATAGAACTCTAAGCGAATATCTAGTACAATCCTCTAATTATGAAGACTACTGCAACCTGTCTTTACAAGCTGCTCAGGATTTATATGGCGAATGCTCACCAGAAGTTGTTAGTGCATCCGCAGCATGGACTGCAGTTGGAATAGGGGAGATCATAAGAGGTACGGATATTGAAATAACCAAGATTGAAAATTTAAAATCCGGCTGTAAGTTAGGATCTGAAGAATTGATATCTATTGAGCTGGCTTTTGAATCTTGTGGCGATTTGCTTAAAGAAGGTACAGAACTTACGCTCGCATACGCTATCAATGATGGCAATCCTATCACTGAATTGTATACATTACCTCAGGCTATAGGTCCTAATGAGTCACTTATATATACGTACACGCAGACAGCCGATCTGAGTGATGTGGGAATATATGATATTAGAACCTGGGTAGATTATCATCCCGACGCTTACCCCATCAATGATACGTTTCACATAAAAGTCGAGAATAGAATTTATCAAAATGAAGATATAAGATTGGTGGATATTATACATCCTAACCAGTCTACAGCATGCGGATTAACGACAGTAGATCCTATTGTGCAACTTCAATTTTTAGGATGTGACTCACTACCTAGCGGATCTGTCATTACCATCAAAGCCTCATTAGATAATTCGGTTTTAGAATCAGAATTTATGCTTGCCAGCGATCTCAAGTATGGAGAAATCATAGATCTTACTTTATCAGGTGTATTACAAATAGACGACTATGGAGTTCATAAAATAAGTGTCGAGATATCTTATTTAGATGATCCTAACTTAGCGAATAATTTTATAGAAAGTAACATAGAATTCTTTGAATCTAAGGAACAACCATTTATATATCCGTTTAACGATGAGAGTGAATTATCATCACTTCACATTCGATTAGGCTCAGCAGTGGATCAGGATACATTGATAGACAGATTCGATGATAGCAGCGAAGGCCAGGCTCTTATGTTTACTGGGAGTGATGTTGTAGATCTTAGTACCAATGAGCTCTACATTGAGTTGGTAGAAAGTGAAGAGGAAATCTGGACAAAAAATATATCTCATGAGACCCGTACTTGTATGTGCATAGATGCCACAGAATGGGAGAAGGCTTCCTTATCATTCGATCTATATATCCATCAGGTTGTAGGCCTCTGGAACGCTCTCGGTATCAACGATCCGTGGGCAGCTAATATGAGGGTTCTAATTAATGGCACGCCTATCACGGATACTTACTCATATAATATTCCAAAACAGTTCGATAATCATATAGTTGACTTAACGGATTATGTGGGCACATCTTTTGAAGTTTGTTTCCAGTCTAAGTCTCTCATTGGAAGAAACCTATATAAGCTTATCCTTAGTGGCGAAGATGCTCTTGGAGATCAAGTTATAATCGATAATATTAATGTCAGCGATGAGCTTATAATATCCAGTAATAATGAAGAAAGTGACTACACAAATATTTCATACTACCCAAATCCGACGCACGAAGAAATTAATGTGTCATTAACAAGTAATTACAATGAAGATATTTATTTCGAAGTGATCAACACATTAGGAGAAGTCATAAAGCGATTTAAATACAGTGTCACAACAGGTGCGAATACAATAACATTACCTTTAGGTGGAATAAGTCAAGGAATATACATTCTAACAAATCGATCCCTGAAGAATAAGATACTAACAGCCACTAAGGTCATTGTAAACTAAGATAATTATGAGCTTAAATTTACTGGACAATATCTTAGCTTACAGTATGTATTAAATTAGGGATATTTAAGATATATTTTCTGTTTAATTTTGTTCCGTAAACCGCACCGGACTCTATGTTCTATACTTATTTATTCTTTAGTTTTGATCTATTCACATTGTTCTTAGTAATTGATTCCCTTCATGAAATGGTAAACTAATTCACAAAACAAGTCACATCACATATTCCCGTATTATTTGTAAATAAATTAACAAGAACAGGATTTTGCAAGTGAAAATCATTTATATGATCCTTGAGGATTATTGTTATTCATAGGCGTGAGAATTTAATGGCTCAAAAACAATCTTGTCACCTGTATTGAAAGGAGCACAATTTTAATTGTTCCCCAGGCTTCGTCTTAAATGTCAATACACATCTGCCGAATGGCTGATTCATTCTCTTATTCTACTGCTATCGGTCCATTATAATATAAAATCCTAAGATCTCTGGTAGAACTAAACGGCATGTTCAATATCAGGAACCATGAGGCCTATATGTGAAAATGTTTTCGGATAAGTTTTTAATGAGTCATTAAAGTTACTCATAGTACATTTAGTTTGTGAATTTCTAAATAGTTGCAGACATAAGTAATCCAACACCCAATCATGAAATGTTATGCATCGATGATAATTTAAAATTTGATACAATGTAAATAATACCATTTCTATTTTTAGATGACGGAAACGGATTTAGAATTGTTCAAAATGGACCAAGGCAAAAAACGTAGGCGAACCCATAGGTTCGGCGAGGCTTTTTAACGAAGGAACATGAAGAACAAAATAAATAATTACCGTCATTCTAAACTAGAATTGGTATAATTAGTCGAAAGAATAAGAACATATGCATCTACAATAAGCCAGTCCCGTCCCAACATCTTCATATTATACCAATTCTGTTTATTGGTATTAGCCCGATTTTAATTTATATAGATGTAAATACTTTTATTAGTCAAATCACGCTTGAGTTTGTTGCCAAAGATTGCAATAACATCTAACTAGCTGCTATTCTTTTATAATACTGTGATTTCTCCAAACTTCTTGACTCTATTACCATTGAATAGATATGTTATATAATATACGTAAACACCTTGACTTACAGATCTATTATTATGTCTTCCATTCCAATTCATAGATGGGTCATCGGAATGAAATAGGAGATTACCCCATCGGTCAAATATGTTCATTTCATATTCATTTGAAATATCACAATTACTATTCCTCATCGGTCCGAATATTGAATTTTCAGAGACGCTGCTTTGTCGGGATATAACATTAGGCAGATAAACACGACATACATAGGTAAGATTAATATCAAATGTGCGACTACACATATTTTCGTCAGTTATAGTATAGCTTAAGGTGTCGATAGAACCATCTGAAAGAATAGTAGTAGTATTACAATTACTACAACTCACTATATCGGATGGCTCCCAAAGAATACTATTATTGTCACTTATAGGTATGGTTATTTCATACGCTTCATCAAAATAGAGTTCTAAAGTATTTTGAATTGGCGGTGCAGGAATAGGATCAAACGATTCAATTTTAATTATATAAATAGAGTCACAACCAGCACTATTCATAAAATATAAAGTATCCATCACGGGCCCCATATAGACTTTATCTCTTATTGTCAATGGCTCATCACCACACTGGAAGTATTCTTCAATTTCTAAAAATTCAGACTCTAGGGTTATCATAACTTCCACAATGGAATCGCATCCTGCGGCGTTCTCAAGCACCACTGATCCTTCTAATCTATTTTGGTCAAATACATCTGATCCGATCAAGAATTCAGTATCATCGCCTTCACAAATACTTTCTTGAAATAAAGAGTTCGTGGGTGATGAAAAGACTAAATCTACAAAGACTGTAGAATCGCATCCTTCTGATGAAACTATCGTTTCATCACCCATAGGGTTGTTCTCATTAAAGGTGACACTACCCACCGTAATTTCAAAACCATCACCTAAACAACCTGTATAATTAAAGAAATCACTTAATGGATCTTTAAATGATAAATTTGTTATAATTATGGAATCGCAAAAGTCAGCTGCAATTAATGTGTCGAGATATGTGCCTTCCATACTAACTTGTTGCCCAGATGGTAGTGTGTACAGATCGCCAGGGCATAATTCAATTTCAATGGGAGGATTTTGATTTCCAGCAATACTACAACCTAAAGCAAAAATATTACAAGTAAATCTATCGTTTTTATTATTTACTTCATCTCCAAAACTTATACTTCCAGCACCTCCTCCACAAAAAATACCTATATCCCCAAATATTAAATCATTTGTTAACGAATCAATAACTGCTGTAGGCCTACCTAGATTATCTACCGCTAAAATCGTAAAGCCAGTTGGGGGACCGGAGGTAATTACACCTTGATATGAACCTCCTTGGTTAAAAGAAGATACCTCTCCAAAAGGACCATCAAAAATATTAAGTCCTACATTTATACCAGATGATGAATTAGGATTTTCATTTTCGTTTTCAATATTATATCCCCATAGATCTGCTTCTTCTTGTGTAGCTATTACTAGATTAGCAGGGCATAATAACGACCATGTTCTGATAGCGGATAGTAGATTATCAGAAAGAGAAGTCATTTCAATGTCTTGATTGAACGTCGTAGTATCCACTCCGAAATTACCTATAAAAACTATATCACACTCCTGATCATTAATATAATCTACTGTAATAGCTTCTCCTAACACATTCAATTCTAAAGGGCATTGTACTGTTCCATTATTTCCAAAATTATCATTGTTTAACAATTTTCGTCTAAGATAATTTTCCATTAGATCACCATCAAGATTATAACCGCAAGAAGCAAATGGATCGTTAGAATTACAATAATCATTCTCAGGTAAATAACAAATCACGATCGTTCCATCTTCACATTCACAATCGACTACTTGAGCGGAGGCTATTGTACAAAACAGAAATGAAATACCTATAAAAATCCATCGCATGCGGGAATTTTCCATTTTATTAGTTTTTATTTTACAGATGAATAGTCTTTAGTCTTTGGTGATATATTCCTACTGTTAGTTTTTAGAGATTTAATCCTGATTATTCACTAAGTAATCAGGTTTTAGCACTGATAATTATAGTGTCATCCGGAAACCAACATCTAAGTTTAGGGTTGATGAACGGATAATAATTTCATCATTAGGTGTCCAGTCTCCCAAATGTCGTCTATAAGTGAACCCCCAATTAAAGCTATGTTTTTGATTTATATCAGTCTCAAATCTAAGTCCTAAGATGGTTACCGAAGATAATGACTTTTTATTAAAAAAGTTGTTATTAGAAAGCTCAATAATTTCCAAATTTGAATCGATGTACTTTCCCTTACTCTGCATACTCGTCATCCCCAATCCACCTAAAGCAATTAGGTCCAAATCTTTTTTTGAAAACAATACATAGGATAATCTAATAGATGCCTCTGAAGCACTATACTGATTATTCTCTCTAATTGTACGCTTCTGAATTTCACTTGATGATCTGCTTCCGAAAGTTGTGTGTGAGTTTCCACTGAACTCATTGATAGTAGTGTAGAGTGGTACGTTTTCTTGAATAATTTGAATTGTATCACATTGTATGTAATTAATTTGTTCACGTAATAAATGATGTTCTAAAGCTCCATGTATAGCAAAACGATCTGATAATTGGTAAGATATATTTAGTCCTAATGAATAGCCGAATCTTTTTGAACTAGCTTGATCTAGAATATTACTATATCTTTGAATACTTGAGCTTGTTTTAAAATCAATTACATTCAAACCAGATGATATCCCTAATTTCCATTTTGAAGGAATTGAGATATTCGATAATTTATCTGCCATCTTGTATTGAGGAAGCTCCATGTAATCCGCTTCATATTTATCTATCGAAACATACAGTGGTGAATTATCTAAATGCTTTATAAATACATCACGGATTTCTTTATTACTAGGCTCATCAATATCTGTAATAATAGGTTTTATAATTTTTTTGATATTTGATTCTAGAGCGCTTAGATTGTTAATTTGATTTTCCTTTTTACTTATAGCGTCGTTTGACCATTTTATATTAGCCGATAAAGGTAAGTTCGTCTTACTTTTTTTTATGTCTACTGCATGTATCGATTCTCTAGTCGTTTCTTTTATCGTACTTTCAATTAATTTTAAATTTTTCGAATTATCAATAGCATAATTATTCATTTTAGCTGATCCAGAAAGATTATTATCTTGATCGTTATCTTTAATGAAATACTCTTTAGAGGCCTTTTCATTATATGAATCTTCAATCGTATATGCGCGTATTAGATCAGAATTGTTTTTCGCCTCATTTGACTTATGAAGTATAGCGATGAGCAGAATTCCGATACCTAGGCCAAGTAGATAAATAAATCTTTTTCGCTTTGGTTTCTCAACTGGACGCTTAATCCCTGATTCCATTTCAGCCCAACTGAAACCTGTTGGCACCTTTAGGTTCTGTTGTAGCTTGCCTATAATTTTTTCTTCCAATTTTTTATGATCCATATTAAATCGAATTTATTAATACTTTTAATTCTTGGCATTCTTCTAATTGTTCATTTATTTTATTTCTTAACCAGCCTTTTGCTCGAGACAATTGAGACCTAGATGTTTCTTCCGCTATTTCTAGATGTTCAGCTATTTCCTTATGTGAAAACCCTTCTATTAGGAACATGTTAAAAACGACTCTATAGCCATCTGGCATCAAACTTATTAGATTTAAAAGATTCTGAAGATATAATTCACTAAGTGCATTATTGTCAGTTCTTACGTGTTCTGTATAATCTATTAACTCTAGACTCTGTGGTTTTTTTTTTCTCTTGTAATCAATAATTTTATAAACAGCAATGGAGCGTAACCAGGGCTTAAAAGATCCTGCATTTTCCTGATATTTTTCCAAAGAGAAAAAAATACTACTAAAAATCTCTTGAACCATATCTTTCAGAAAATGCTCAGGAATAAAATACCTTTTACATAAAGTATATACATATGGTAAATAGGCTTCGTATAGGGATTGTTGAGCATGAGCTTTTCCAACTATGCATAATGGCAGTAAAGCCTTGATCTCTTTTTTTGATAACGCCCCCATTTATATTTTTACTCGCAACGCAACACTAGAGGGACGTAAAAACTACCTTCTACCAGTCCTATAGGTTCCCAGTTTTCTAAACTTCCTTCGATATTGGCCTCAAATGATGCGGACCATGTGCCTTGCATTACTTTTTCAGATTCATCTATTGTTATATTATATGGTTGTGTAAGTATATTTCTAATGAGTCTATCTTCACTCTCAACGTAGATACTAATTTGCAATCTATCTGTATCGCTTAAATAAGATATGAGATAACTGTCTTCACGGAATACAAAAACATTATCTTCTTCTTCATATTCTGCATTTGTGATTGTGTAGGCCTTAATATCAATACTCTGTGAAGTGTCGACACGATGGCATAAGTAACCAGTGGAATTATATAATGCTTTTTCTCCGTTATAGTTGAACTTTAACTCACCAGAATTGACGTAAACAGTATCTATTTCAATATTTGATACATTTGTTGTCGTATCGTCAAAATTTTCTTCCGAACACGAGTTCATAAGGAAGACAACGCTTATAAAAAGTATTAGGTAATTTTTCATAATTTATTTAAATGTAATAAAAACTCTAATCAACTATCTATTCGTTTATAAGGCGGATATGTTGCATCAGATATAAATTTATGCGTTTATTATGCGATTATAGATTTTCACGACTTTATATTTTCATTCAGTAATATTAACATAATAGACATGTGATTCAAAAGGGTAGGACACAAGATTTCTACCTTGTATGCTAAACGACAATTATTTTTATCGTCGCCATAGACTTCTTCAAACCAAACATTTATTATGACCGATGCGCACTGTTGATATAAGTCTTTATGATCTCAGCCAATTTTATTTTGTGGCATTTTTTTTTCTAAGTATGCTTATTATTTATTCACTTAATATACTTGATATTTTAATATCTGAATGGATATTTTAAACCAGAAACCATAACCTATACCCATTTACCAATTTCATTACAGCTGGATAATAGTGTTACGCTAATATTGCTCCTTCGACTAGGTAACGACTAACGTGCTGTGGGTATCATCTATGGACTGTGTTAAGAAAATCATCAAAATTGATAACAGTCTCAACTCATGATTTCGTATTATTTATTTAAAAAGAATGAGGCAATCACTATTAAGTAGATCGCCACATTCTATAAGTATGAAAAAACTTTTCTTTTTATGTAATCAAAAACATTTCAAATTACCGATCTTCTATAAATTTATCTTTCTCCATTGTGTACGGTAGTAGTAAATGAAGAAATAGACTATATTCTTTATTGGAGAATAAAACATGAAGGTCAGTATTATATACACCGAACTTCATATAATCATGTAATACTTATTTACTTATTATCAGTTTCTGATCTGCGATTTTTTCGCCATCAAATAATTTTACCATATAGATTCCATCCTCTAAGCCATCAAGGTCGATTTCATTAGGAGAATCCTTATATAAATTTCTACTTTCATTATATACAACTTTCCCATCTATTGAATAAATCAAAATATCGGTTTGCCCAGAAAAGTTATCAGAAGTTAAATATATTAACCCATTGGAAGGATTAGGATAAATTAAAATCTGATCATCTTTAGTGATATCCTTTGCAGATGTAGTTCCTGTAATAGAATAAGTAACTTCTAAGGGTTGAAAGCAAAAAGATATATCTGTTATAGTTACGGTGTAATCGCCGACTTCCAATCCATCAATAGATGGACCAGACGCTCCATTGTCCCAAAATATTTCATACTCTCCCGCACCTCCAGTTACAGACAATGAAATCTCTCCGTTACCTTCAACAGAAGTAGTATTTGTAATATTTGTACTAGTAATAGCTAAATCTGATTCCTCTGGCATAAAAAACATTTCTAGCTGATTAGATTCAACAACACAATCTGCACCGTTTATATCTGGAAAGTTCTCAAAACCAGGTATTTCTTGAAAAGGTGCGTTATAATAATAGTACCACTTTATAAAGTGCGGTCCTATAAAAGCTCCAGAAATACCGTGCACATAAGTTTCTACACGATCATCTTCGGCAGAACAACAATACACTGCTGCTGCAGGTGAATTAAAAGGATCATCCACATTTGTTAAATCTTCAGAAGATATCACCATTATGTATCCAGTAGTTTTTTCAGGTTCTGTAGGTCCATTTGGTACTATCATTTCGACTACCTCTAATGAATGAAATTCTTCCCAGCAGATATATTTATCTAACCCATCTCGCCTTTTATAGATAAAGGATAGGTCCTCATCACCACAACTCACAGCTGCTTGTCGCTCTATCTCTAGACAGAATTTCCCTACAACATTTAGATTAGTATTAAACGTTGCATTTGAACCATCTAATAAAATATAGTATTGAACACCCACCTCAGTTGATAAGTAAGCCCTAAACGTAAAATCGTTTGGGTCTTGCAATTCTTGTTGATACTCATTACATGATAAGAACTCTAAATTATTACAATCGCCTTTATATATTATAGCTTGACTAGTATTTAGGTACTCGCTCGCTGTAGCTCCACACTCTGTTGTTCCTATGATATAAGGATTTCCATCACCTGTAAAAGTCACCCACAGAGAGTTCTCTATAACCTTGTCGAATAGACAGATTAGAAAATCAGGGTTCGTTTCTTCGCCACCTGTAGCGTTAGTATTATCAAACTGAATGCTTGTTCTGATTTCACCTTCCTGCATGCCATTGATAAGGCTATTAATATCATAAGCATCTGCGCAATCATCGTATGACTGTCCATCGACAGAGGTGATAGTTGAGACAACACAAATACAGACAAATGCACAAAGTTTACAAAAAATGTATAATTTATTCATAATTCTTGATTTTGTATTAAAATATAAATTTAATTTAGATTATTGGTTTATGATTATTTTCTTGCTAATTATTCCAGTTTTTGACTTAATTGAGATAAAATAAATTCCAGCTGCATATGTGCTTACATCGTAACGAACTACATCTTTCCCAGATACCATAGTTTTGTTAGAAAACTGAAGTCTATTTCCATATAGATCTGTGAGCTGAACCTCAACATCTACTGGTTCAATTGTCTCAAAATTAATATTCACCATTTCACTTACGGGATTAGGCCAGACAGAGAAATTTGCATCTAAAAGTTCTGAGCTCGCAGAACTTGTTCCTCCTTCGAATCTAAAATTGTGTCTTATTTCATTTTGAAAACTTCCTCCTACTGCTAATACCTGCCCATCTTTATCTTTAAATACGTATCGACCGATTCCCCATAAACAACACATACCATTAGAGCTGAAATCAGTAATTACCAGAGTATAACACCCATTTTCTGTTAGATTGATCGTCTCTTTTATGGATTGGTTATTACCATAGGCTGATTCATGATCTGGAGGTAATGAATTAATATTACCTGTATTATTTAATCCTACTAGAATATTACCTCCTTCTGCAACTACTTCTTCATTAGCATCTAAGATAGCCCAATACGTTTCTGATGCACGTCCATCTGTCCTTAAATCCAGTTCCAGTTCATTAGAAAAAGTTATTTTTGCATCATCTAGTCTTTCAGTTACAGCATTATCAGAAAGATCAGAATCTGCAGATCCGTTAGGATTAGATAATTTTATCTCTAACTTAGTTTCTTCAGAAATTGAGATATCATCAAAAAATAAACTGGTATGTGCGTAAGAGTTCAGCTCTCCATTCCATTCAACTTCTTGCTCAAATACATTATCGACAAAAAGCTGACCTTTACATGAAGTTAAAACTTCTGAACCACTATTTCTCATATCCACACTAGGCGTAAAAGTAATTTCATCACAAATATCTTGATCATAAGCATTATAAGCAAATGCTGTGATATCATTTTCAAATTCAGGCACAGAACACCCTAATCTTTCAGCTTGATAGTCCTCTACTTCAGGGCTATTTGGATTTGAATAATCTCTTTGAACCTCGATTGCAGATCTGTCAGTACAAATTTGTACGTAGGTAGGATATCCTACTACATTATATAGGTTCTGGATTTGATCATTGTCTACCAGCGGATAGAAAACCTCGTCTGTCCAATCACCAAGAGTATTGTCTCCTGTACCCCTTATATCATCTAAATTAGTAAAGACATCACTTTCTATCCCTATAATCACATAATCATCTAACCCGTTCGGACCATGTAACTCCCACATCTTCGATAGTTCTTTACCATTATGATAATTCCAGCAAGGTGGACACCATGTGGTATAAAAATCCAATATTACGGTTTTGCCACTTCCTAATATCTCATAAAGATTATATGTTTCACCATTAATATCTTCTACGGTAAAGTCAGGGGCTATAGCGGGTACCTGAGCAGATAAACTAAAATTTATTGATCCAACAATAAATAAAATTTGGAAAATTTGTTTCATATGCATCTTTTTTGATTATTAATATTTTTCTTAAAAACGTATTACAAAGATCTATTCGAAAATTTAACAAAATAGTTGCATCACTTTATAATAAAATTTTCAATTAATGGCTGATCAGGTATTTTTGCTTAGATTTTCAATAAGACTATATTCCATTTTTCGACAAAACTCATCTTCCTGTATTAAAAAAGATAAAATTAAAGTTACCGATGATTTAGGCTATTTACGACAGTTTGATCTCTAAGTAGCTAAAAAAAAACTTCAAATCATGTGCCGTAGGACTATGACTCAATATCAGGTATGAGATAAATTAGGCGTGCTTTTAAAAAAGCTAAAGAGACAGGTCTACGACAGGGTGATACGCAATCTATTAACCCTAATTGTATAACTGTAAATGGTTCTTTTATATGGAATAACAGTAACCGAACTTTTGATTGTTTTACTATTAAGTGAAGCTGTTAAGTAATATAATTAGATTTCTTCTTTGGAATAAAAAAAGAAATATATCTTAACTCAAATAATATTTTCTTTACGATGCATGTAAGTAATTTAGATTGGACCATTGTTGCAGCTGTTTTGACAGTAACCCTGAGTATAGGCTTATATACATCACGTAAGGCAGGTAGGAGTTCCACAGAGTTTTTTCTCTCAGGAAGGACAATGCCCTGGTGGTTACTCGGTCTTTCTATGGTGGCAACAACCTTTTCTACGGATACGCCTAATTTTGTAACTAATCTTGTCAGAGAAAGAGGGGTTTCTGCTAACTGGGAATGGTGGGCTTTTCTGATTACAGGAATGCTTACTGTTTTTGTATATGCAAGATTGTGGAGAAAATCAAATGTCAAAACAGATATGGAATTCTATCAGCTGAGATACGGCGGTAAGCCAGCAAAGTTTCTTAGAATTTTTAGATCTTTATATCTTGGTATTGCATTCAATGTATTGGCCATGTCAGGGGTGACACTTGCAGCTATAAAAATAGGTCAGGTTATGCTTGGATTATCTCCGCTTGAAACTATAGGTATAGCCTCTTTTGTTACAGTAGTCTTTAGTACACTGGGAGGATTTAGAGGAGTTGTTTACACAGATTTTTTATTATTTTTTCTAGCTATGGCAGGTGCAATAGGAGCAGCTTATTATGCAGTAAATCTACCTGAAGTCGGAGGTATAGAAAAGCTTTTAGCACATCCCAATGTCGCAGGAAAAATTTCTATATTACCTGATTTTACTAATAAAGAGGCATTAGTTTCTTTACTTATTATTCCTCTTGCTGTTCAGTGGTGGAGTGCTTGGTATCCTGGCTCAGAGCCAGGTGGCGGAGGTTATATCGCCCAGCGTATGTTAGCAGCTAAGGATGAAAATCACGCTATTGGCGCGACTTTCTTTTTTAATGTTCTACATTACGCTCTGAGACCTTGGCCATGGATATTAGTAGCTTTGGCTTCTCTAGTTGTGTATCCTGATCTGACTAGTCTTCAGGAGGCATTCCCAGCAGTAACCGCTGACAAACTAGGACATGACTTAGGTTATTCAGCTATTCTTACAAAGATGCCTTCAGGGCTGCTTGGCTTAGTCTTAGCCTCTCTTATCGCAGCTTATATATCTACGATTTCTACTCATCTTAATTGGGGTTCGTCTTATATTGTCAATGATTTTTATCTTCAGCAGATCAATAAAGAAGCTTCCGAAAAAGAACTAGTGAGAGTAGGGAGACTTTCCACTGTCGTTCTTATGATTTTAAGTGCAAGTTTTGCTTTATATCTACAAGATGCTCTAGAACTTTTTAAATTTATCATTGCTTTCGGTGCAGGTACTGGTTTAATATTTATACTCCGTTGGTTTTGGTGGAGGATTAATGCTTGGAGTGAAATATCGGCAATGATATGTTCTGGAGTAGTTTCTATAATTTTTTTAGAAGTAGAATTAGAACCAAAATATCTTGAATTTCCACTTATTGTCTTGATCACCACGATTGTATGGATAGCGGTAACCTATCTTACTAGACCTGAGGATAAGGATGTACTCAGATCTTTTTATAATAAAGTCCAACCAGGAGGACCAGGATGGAGTAGGGTAGTTCAAGAAGCTTTTACAGATAATGTTAGTTTAGAAGAAAATGGAAGTGATTGGGTCATACCTAAAGGCATAGCAGCTATGCTTGTTGCTACGTCACTGATTTACAGCATCTTGTTCGCTACAGGTTATTGGATATACGGAGAGATAATTACGGCCTCTGTAATGACCATCGTTGCTACAATCTTATCCATAATCTTGATCAAAATGTGGAAAGGAATCATAGAGACTATTTTTTAAAGACTTTTTTTAAATTAGGAAGGTATTCGCATTGCGAATTTTATAAGCTTTGTCCATTATCTAAAAAAGCATCTCGTTTAGAGATGCTCCACAAGATTAATTTTATGTCAACCTTGATTTAGTGGGGTATTGCCTATTTTGCTATAGACAATGGGTGTTTATGTCCTTATACTATAAATTTAAGCAAAATATTTAGATTAATATCATAGTTTTCTACTAATTTTATAATAGGTAGTCTATACTATATAATCAATTAAAATTTAGGCTAATGTGGTTCTTTGTCTAAGAAGATGATCTATAATTACTAATGAACTCATAGCCTCTACAATAGGAACTGCTCTAGGAACAACACATGGATCGTGTCGTCCCTTACCTTTTACAACCGTACTATCTCCATTTTTATCTATACTTTGCTGGTCTCTCATAATGGTTGCCACAGGTTTAAATGCCACTCTGAATACAATATCCATTCCATTGGAAATACCTCCTTGGACTCCACCTGAGAAATTGGTTTTGGTAGTTACTAAATTATCCTTTTTTACAAATACATCATTATGCTCTGAACCCTTCATACTTACAGCTGAGAACCCTGATCCTATTTCAAACCCTTTTACAGCATTAATACTTAGCATGGCCTTACCCAGATCAGCGTGTAATTTGTCAAAAACTGGTTCTCCTAATCCTACAGAACAGCCTTTAATAACGCAGGTTATTACCCCTCCGATAGTGTCTCCTTCCTTCTTTATTAATTTTATATAGTCTATCATCTGAGAAGCCGTTTCTGGATCTGGACATCTGATGATATTTTGCTCTATAAGTGCTCTATTTAACGTAGTGGGTATTTTCTCTAGTACTATATGACCTACTTGAGAAACAAATGCATTGATCTCGATATTGGATAAAGCTAAGTATTGTCTAGCGATGGCCCCAGCAGCAACTCTAGCTGCAGTCTCCCGTGCAGAAGATCTTCCACCTCCTCTGTAATCTCTATTTCCATATTTCTTATTATAGGTATAATCAGCATGCGACGGCCTGAAACTATCTTTGATATGGCTATAATCTTTTGATTTTTGATCCTTATTCCTGATGAGAATAGAGATAGGAGTTCCAGTTGATTTTCCCTCGAACACACCAGAGAGAATTTCTATAGTATCTCCCTCTTGCCTTTGTGTCACTATACTAGACTGACCAGGTCTTCTACGATCCATTTCCTCCTGTATAAGAGACTCTGATATCTCTAGATTAGATGGGCATCCATCTATCGTAACACCTATCGCTGGCCCATGAGATTCCCCATATGTACTAATCTTAAATGCTTTTCCAAAAATATTTCCTCTCATATAATTTTTTTGACAACAATTCACAAATATATTTGTATCCTTTTATAATCATACTATAGTTTACTATAAAAGCTTATTAGTTTTGTAATCTAATATTAAAGTTAAGATCATAATTACATGCACTTATTCCCTCAGGATGTATTTTCTAGTATAGAGTTTGATAAAATTTTAGAACTATTATCGCAATATTGTTTAGGCTCTGCATCTAAGAAAAGAGTGCTCCAGCTTAGCTTGTACAATAATTTACATAAAATAGAATCGCTCTTAGAAGAAACACGAGAATACTTATATACCATAGATCAGCAAGAAGAAATACCTTTTTATGGTTATGAATCTGTCAAAGAGGATATTTACCTACTAAAAAAAGATGGCTATGTACTAGAGGTTGAAGCCATATTTAGAATCCAGCGCATTATTGCGCTCGCTGAAGGAATTATTAATCATTTTACAAACGAATACAAAAAAAAATATCCAGTTTTATATGTCATAGCTGATCAGATTGTTATAGATAAGTCCCTGAACAAGCTTATAGATAATATATTTGATGCAGAAGGTAATATTAAGCCGAATGCATCTCCTGCTTTAGCCAAAATATACAAAGAGATAAGGTCTAAAGAAAGAGAAGCTTCTCGCATATTTGCTGATAGATTAAAACAACTTAAGCAAGCAGGATTACTCACCGATAATGCAGAAAGCGTAAAGAACGGTAGGAGAGTACTCAGTGTGGCAAGTGAACATAAACGTCGGATTAAAGGTATGATTCTGGATGAATCTGCGTCAGGTAAGACGGTATTCATAGAGCCAGATGAGGTAATATTTATAAACAATTATCTGTTCGAATTAGAACTGCAGAAGAAACAAGAGATTTACAGAATACTTAAGGATCTATGTCATGAATTACGTCCTTTTGCAGAGGTATTTGAGTTATGGGAAAAGATAATTATACGCCTAGATTTGATCAGAGCTAAAGCTAAGTTCGCTATTAGTTACGATGGTAAAAAACCTAAGCTTAACGAAGATCAGAAATTATACCTTAAGAAAGCTTACCATCCATTACTTCTGCTTAAGAATAAGTCATTGGAGTTGAAAACCGTACCCTTTACTGTGGAGCTAAATACGGATAACAGGATACTAGTTATCAGTGGACCTAACGCAGGTGGGAAGTCTATAACGATGAAGTCTGTGGGACTGCTGCAGACCATGTTACAGTCCGGACTATTGATACCAGTAGATAGTGATTCTACTGTCTGTATCTTTAAGCGAATGTTTGCAGATATAGGAGACCAGCAATCTCTAGAAGACGATTTGAGTACCTATAGTTCCAGGCTGAACATCATGAAATATATGATGGAAAAAGCTGATAATAATACGCTGGTACTTATAGATGAATTTGGTTCTGGAACGGATCCTAAGATAGGTGGCGCCATAGCGGAAGCCATTCTAGATAGACTTAATAAGAAGAAAGTTTTTGGTGTGATCACCACCCATTATTCTAACCTTAAAGTATATTCTTACAATGCAAAGGGCATACTGAACGGTGCTATGTTGTTTGATCATGTCAATCATCAACCTACATACCAGTTACAGATAGGCAATCCAGGAAGTTCCTTTGCTTTTGAGATAGCAGAACGTATAGGTTTGCATAATAAGATACTAGCTTACGCTAAAAACAAGGCAGGAAAAGACAGCAAAGCAATAGACGATCTCCTGATAGATCTAGTCAGAGAAAAAGAAGAGCTAGAGACTAAGTTAACCAAGCTTGTAAGTAAAGAAGACCGCCTAAAAAAACTAATTGCTACATACGAGAGCATGAATAAGGATTTAGATTTTAGAAGAAGAAAAATAAAATTAGAAGCGAAAGAGAAGGAGCTATTCTCAACATCAGAGTCAGATAGGGAAATTCAGAAATTAATTAAGGAACTTAGAGAAACCCAAAACCTAGAAAAAGCTAAGGAATTATCAAAAACAGTTAGAGATAAAAAGTCGTCATTAAGTTCTCAAATTCATCCTTTGAGAGAAACATTACAGGTTAAGAGTAATTTTGATGTTAATCAACTTCGTAAAGGGGACTTTGTAAAGTTAAAAACAGGTGGCCAGATCGCAGAAATTATATCTATCAAGAAAAAGAAAGTAGAGCTCATGATGGGTATGATGAAAATGCTAGTACCACTTAATGAATTGTTGCCAGCTAATGAGCCTATTCATCTTAGAGCAAGAAAGAGTATCAAGACTGACCTAGTCCATAAACAAGGTGCTACGGAAACTGATCTAGATATAATGGGCTACAATTACGAGGATGCCCTAGCGTTTGTACAAGAATTTCTAGATAATGCGCTTATCGGAAATCTCAGTAGGGTTAAGATTGTGCATGGTGTCGGTTCAGGAGTTCTTAGCAAAATGGTGAAGAAGAAACTCAGAGAATATAAGGATGTCAAAAAGATATGGCACCCTGAGGACGATATGGGAGGCCGAGGAGTTACATATGTAGATTTTTGATAGATAGGAATAGAAGAACAAAATAATCCTATTCTTATTTTATCACACATACTAAGTTTTTTGGGAGACAGCTATACAATATTTTTGAGTATTGTAAATTCCACTTTTAGACCAAACGGAAGATTATCAAAAATTTCTATAGTTCCATAATGTCGATTTATAATATTTCTAACAATGCCTAGCCCCATACCTGTCCCTTCGTATTTTTCAGGATGCAATTGTTTGAATTCTTTAAAAACCTTGGATTTATATTTGTCTAGTATACCTATACCATTATCTGCTATAGCGAAGAAGTGCGTGCTATGTGTTTCACGATAAATTAATGTAATTTCAGGAACTCTATCTGAGGCTCTAAACTTTATTGAATTGCTTATAAGGTTTTGGAATACTTGTCTTAATTTGATTCTATCTGCACGAATATTTACATCGCAACCAATTACATTTATGATTACCTTTTCTTTTGTAATTTGGAATTCTAGATTGCTTAATACCTCATCTATTAGATGTTGAAGATTGAAATTACTGAGTTTTAATTCCTGTGCATTGACAGCTGAAAAAACAAGTAGATCTTCTACTAACTCATTCATTTTAGTTGTTGAACTTTCTATGAAATCTACGTACTCCAGCTCTTTAACTGATAACTTATGCGATGTTTTTAGTTTTAGTAAACCCGAGAAACTACTTATACTCCTAAGAGGAGATTTTAGATCATGCGCTGCAATATGCGCAAACTGTTCTAGTTTTATATTTGATTGTATATATTTTTCTAATACTTTCTTCTGTTCTATAAGTTTCTTTTCATTTTCTTCTAGTGCTATCCTATGCTCTAGATAATATTTTGATTGCAAAAGAGTTAGAAGAGAAAAAGCAATCATCAAAAATAGACAAATTAAGCCAGAGCTAATTAAGATATAGTTGTTCGTCGTTTCGATAAATTGTAACTGAAGGCTAGAGCTTATAATAGCTGCTATGCAACATAATAGGCAGTAGAATATTTTGATATAGAAATTTTCATAAAACACGAATGAAAGTCCAATAATAATTGGAAACACTAATGTCAAAGGAAGATAACCAATAGTTGAAAATGAAGCATGCAGAAAGACAATATAGTATGTTAATAGTAACATATGGACTGAAGTCTTTAGCCTTTTAGGACTGAGTAGCATTATAACGATGGCGATTATCGATATAATTAAGATTATTGAACAATAAAAAACGAGTACATGATTACTATTAAGAAGAGATATTCCTATAACAGAAATATTAGCTATTATACCTGTAATTGTTAAGTAAAAGAAGAGTTTGTATGGAAGTTTCAAAAAAATTTCCTTTATCACACCTATTAAGTTAAGTAATTTACTAATCAAACTAATAAGAATTTAATCTACATAATTAAAATCACGATGTGTTAGTTATCTGACTTTTTATGGTATACATATGTAAACTATATACGTTTATGTAAAATGGACGCTTCTCACTCTATCGCTTGATAATATGCGTGTCATCCAAGATTTAGCAAGGTTTTTAGAAAAAATTTTAGGTCTGTATGTTATTGCTGTCAAGTCTTTTTTTTTATAATCCTAATTATAAGTAGCAATTAAAATATGTATTTTTTCGTATGTTGCATCTGTAATAGATCTCCATTATATTAGCAAACTAATTTACTATCCTAACTTTTATATATCATTAAGCAAAATATTATAACATGAAATTGTCAAATATCCGTCTGGAAGTTATGCAGACGATAGAAAAGTCAATGGATGACCTGCTTATACAATACTTGAATCCTGTAGAAGAAAATTGGCAGCCTCAAGATTTCTTACCAGATTCTCGTGATGATAATTTCATAGAGAAGGTAAGAGAGATAAAAGAACTCTCTAGAGAACTGAACTATGATCTAGTAGTAGTTCTGATAGGAGATACGATCACGGAAGAAGCTTTACCTACTTATGAGTCGTGGCTTATGAATGTAGAGGGAGTAGATCAAGATGGAAATAATGGTTGGTCTAAATGGGTCAGAGCCTGGTCTTCTGAAGAAAATAGACACGGAGATCTATTAAATAAGTACCTCTATATGTCAGGTAGAGTAAATATGAGACAATTAGAAATTTCGACTCAGTACCTTATTACAGATGGATTAGACATAGGAACAGGATTCGATCCGTATAGAAATTTTATATATACAAGTTTTCAAGAACTAGCTACTAATATTTCTCATAAGAGGGTCTCATCTCTAGTTAGAAAGGCAGGAAATAATGATCTAGCTAAAATTTGTTCCGTCATAGCGGCGGATGAGGCCAGACATGCCGGAGCTTACATTAATTTTGTTAGTAGGATTATAGAACTTGATGCAAGTGAACTGCTCATTGCCCTAGAAGACATGATGCGTAAGAAGATCGTTATGCCCAATAGTTTACTCAGAGAAGCAGGTCAAGAGGCTGGTGATTTATTTGAAGTATTCTCTGATGCTGCTCAGCGTTTAAATGTCTATACAACACAAGATTATATAAATATTCTCAAGTACTTATTGAGGGCTTGGAAAGTCGGTGATCTAAGAAGTCTGACTGATACGGCGCAGAGATCTAGAGATTACCTTATGAAACTTCCAGAGCGTTTACAAAAAATATCAACAAGAATAAAAATTCCTCAGGAGTCTTATAACTTTAGCTGGGTCGTGTAATCTGTGCCTTACAAAGAAAAAATAAGAAAGGACTAAGAATATTCTCACGCTCATCCTATAGCTGCAATATTACTATTTCTTTCTTATACCTATTCCGTTCATATTATACCAATTCTAGTTTAGAATGACGGTAATTATTTATTTTGTTCTTCATGTTCCTTCGTTAAAAAGCCTCGCCGAACCTATGGGTTCGCCTACGTTTTTTGTCTTGATCCATTTTGAACAATTCTAAATCCTTTTCCGTCATCTAAAAATAGAAATGGTATTAATCACTAATTCTGATTTGATTCTTCATGCTTCTTTGGGTTATACATGGGTTGTAGCAAGGGCGACTTACCCGCTTCAGATGAAGCGGTTTTCCCTCTTAATTTAGGCCCAATTAGGCCCTCTGATCCAGTGGACCGCATGCCCATATTTGCTTTAGCGTTTCACTTACATCTAGAACTGTGGTTCTAGATATATCTGCAATAAAATCAGTCACTCATACCTAGTAAAATTTTATATATACCCTAGACCTTACATGACATCAAAAAACGTAAATGGTATAAGTTATAACTAGATCCTCTACTTAGAAATTCTCTGTTCCAGCAAAGTGAAATGACCCTTCGATCTGAGCATTTTCGTCAGAATCAGATCCGTGCACAGCATTTTCTCCTATGCTAGAAGCATACTTAGCTCTTATTGTTCCTTCCGCAGCTTCTGCTGGGTTTGTTGCTCCTATTAATTTTCTGAAATCTTCTACTGCATTATCTTTTTCTAATATTGCAGCGACAATAGGCCCAGAAGACATGAACTCTACTAACTCACCGTAGAAGGGTCTTTCCTTGTGCACTGCATAGAATTCTCCCGCTTTTTCTGCACTCAATTTAGTATATTTCATTGCCTTTATCGAAAATCCTGCCGCATTAATCATCTGTATAATATTCCCTATATTCCCAGCTTTTACTGCATCTGGTTTGATCATCGTGAATGTTCTGTTCGTTGCCATTTTTATGTTATTTTATTTAATGGCGCAAATGTAGGTATAAAAGAACTGAAATCGTAGTAGATATCTAGTAACTTTATTTGATTTATAAGTATAAATTGTGCAATTTCGCCCTTATATGGATGAATTGAGAGAAATAAAAACTTTTCTGAATTACCCTAAGAGTATCGTCATTATTTCACACAGAAATCCCGATGGTGATGCTATAGGTTCTAGTCTTGCTCTGCAAGAATATTTACAACTTAATAGGCATTCTGTAAAGACGATATTCCCTAGTGATTATCCGCCTATATTCTCGTTTATAGAAGGAGTAGATAGCTCGATAATATATGATCATAACCAGGAAGCCGCGGTTAAAGCTATAGAACAAGCTGATGCAATTTTTTGCTTGGACTTTAATTCTTTAGAGCGTATAGATAAGATGGCAGAACATGTCTATGCGTCTAAGGCTAAGAAGTTTCTTATAGATCATCATTTAGATCCAGAGCCATTTGCAGATTATGTATTTAGTGATACATCTGCTAGTTCCACCTGTGAGCTCGTATTTCAGTTTATAGAAGACCTAGGAGAAACCAATAAAATAAATCCTTCTATAGGAGCAAGTTTGCTTACGGGTATTATCACTGATACAGGCTCATTCAAATTCTCAACCAATCCTAGGACTTACAAAGTAGCATCTAAGCTTAAAGAAGCTGGTGTGGATGACAACTTCATTCAGGATAAAATATTTAATTCTATAGAAGAGAAACAACTCAGGATTCTAGGACATTGTCTAGCTAATAGAATGGAAATTCTGCCTCAATTTAAAGCGGGGATAATTCATCTGACGAAGCAAGACTACCAAGATTTTAAGATACAAAGAGGAGAAACAGAGGGTATAGTAAATTATCTCCTGATGATAAGTGGCATTGAGGTGGCTGCATTTATTACTGAGCAACCTACTATTGTAAAACTTTCTCTCAGATCTAAAGGAGATATATCAGTGCAAAAATTGGCTAACAATCATTTCAATGGAGGTGGTCATAAGAATGCGTCAGGAGGTGCGGCTTACGCCAAATTAGAAGACGTTATCGCTCGATTCAAAAAAGTGCTTCCACAGTATATTTAAATAAATAATTACAAAACTTATGTTAAAGAATATTTGCTTTTTTTTCTTAGCTATTTTCCTATTTGCTTGTTCTTCAGAATCAACTATATTAACCTCACAAGGTTATAAAGTAGTTATAGATAAAGATGTAGCCGCAGAAAAATCACAAGAAACGGATTTTGTTTATTTCGATCTGAAGATCTTTGATGATAAGGATTCTCTTCTTCAGTCATATGAAAATGCTCCAGAGCCACTAGTCATACAGATCGCTGAAGGAGGTGTTTCTAAAGATGCTCCTAATCCAGTCATGGAAACGATAGCATTGTTAGGTGCTGGTGATCATGCCTCACTTATAATTCCTACCGACTCTATTCCTAATGCTACACCAGAAATGTTGAAATCAAGTTTCGTGAAATATAAGATCGTAGCAACTGAGGTAATAGATCAAGCGACTTTCGAAGCTAAAATGGAAGCTGAGAGACAGGAAGCAGAGCGAGGTTCTATGGAAATAAAAGCTAGGGAAGAAGAAGAACAAGCTAAGGCGAAAGCGCTGGTTCAAAATTATATAGATGGAAAATACAAAGGAGATATTCAGACGGATGAAGAATCAGGACTGAAGTATATTATCCTTGAAAAAGGTGAAGGAGAAACGGGTAAGCCTGGACAAGTTGTGGAGGCTAACTATTTTGGTTACCTCACAGATGGTACACCCTTCGATAATAACTACAAGTATGGAAGACCTTTTAATGTCAATTTAGGTAGAGGTGGTGTTATTCCTGGATGGGAGATAGGACTGACTAAGCTAAGGAAAAATGATAAGGCTCTACTAATTATACCATCAGAATTAGCCTACGGAGAAAGGGGTTCTCCTCCAATCATTCCACCTAATTCTGAACTAATTTTTTACATGGAGATACTAAACGTTTTTTACTAACAGGATCTAAAAAAAGGACTTATGAATTCTGATCAACTCAAAGAGTTAAAGAATCGTTTGGCATTGTTAAGGAGGTATCTTTGACGTCGATGAACGAAAAAATAAGCTAGAAGATAACGAGCTAAAGTCAGCGGATCCCACATTCTGGGATGATCCCAAAGCAGCAGAACTCATACTCAAGGAAATAAAAGTCCACAAAAACTGGATAAAGAATTATACAAGGGTGGAGTCTCAGATGGATGATCTAGAAATCCTCTTCGAATTCCAACAGGAGGGAGAGGGTACGGAGGAAGAAGTAGAGGCTAAGTATATCTCTGTAATGGAAGTTTTAGAAGATGTAGAATTTAGATCTACGCTTAATCAAGAGGAGGATGAACTCACTTGCAATCTAGAAATTAATGCTGGAGCCGGGGGAACTGAGGCCTGTGACTGGGCTGAGATGCTATACAGAATGTACGTAATGTACGGGGAGAAGAATGGTTTCAAGGTTACCGAAGTCTCTAGAGTTAATGGAGACGTTGCTGGGGTGAAATCTGTAGGAATAGAAGTGAAAGGTGACTATGCATATGGTATGCTTAAGGGAGAAAATGGCGTACATAGATTAGTTCGTATAAGTCCATTTAATTCTCAAGGAAAAAGGATGACTTCCTTTGCATCTGTATTTGTACATCCTCAGATAGATAATACCATAGAAATAGAAGTAAATCCAGCAGATATAGAATGGGATACATTCAGAGCAAGTGGAGCGGGTGGACAACATGTCAATAAAACTGATTCTGCTGTAAGGGTAAGGCATTTGCCTTCAGGCATAGCAGTAGAATGTCAGCAGGAAAGATCGCAGCATCTTAATAGGGAAAAAGCGCTTACGATGCTTAAGTCTAGGCTATATCAGGTAGAGCTAGAAAAGAAACGTGCAGAACGAGATAAGGTAGAGTCCAAGAAAATGAAAAACGAGTGGGGCTCTCAGATTAGATCTTATGTGCTCGATGACAGAAGAGTAAAAGATCATAGAACTAAATATGAAAATAGAAATACGGACGCCGTATTAGCAGGAGATATAGATGGATTTCTTAAGGCATTTTTGATGTGGGAGGGAGTTTAAGATACCCACAAAAAAAGTCTAACTTTGTAGAGTAATCCATGGCAATCTAAAGAAGAAAATGGTAGTAATTACGCTTTCGCTCTGAACTGCATTTAGGTCGACCAGTTCATCTTTCGCTGCTAAGAATCTTTTGTATGATTAGGTATGTGGAGAGGAACCATTTTGACTTTATCTTATACGTAGTTATAATATATAAATGCTTGCCTGCTATCATGTGTAATCGTAATGTTAGTATTCGCCTTTAATTACTAAGTTATCTATTTTAAGTAGCTATTTTTATTTACTGCAAAGATCTTTAGCCATTGCTAAACTTAAGATAGTTGGAAAAAATAAAAGGTTTTAATGATATCCAGCAATTTCTAATTTTATTATTTTCATAGATGTAGTGTCTCTAAGTATCTGTATATTTATACCCAGAGTTAAGAAAATCAAAATAGATGTTTAAGAAAATACTAGAGCCAGTAGATTTGGGTTTTACCCAGTTGAGAAATCGAGTGATCATGGGTTCCATGCATACTATGCTGGAGGAGATACCTGGAGGTCATGAGAAGTCAGCCGCTTTCTATGCAGAAAGGGCTCGCGCTGGCGTCGGTCTCATCGTCACGGGTGGAATCGCTCCCAATGTAGAGGGTGGTGTTGCTGATGGATCAGGTAAACTTACTACTGATGAAGAGGCGGAGGATCATAGCATCATAACTTCTGCGGTGCATGAGGCAGGTGGGAAGATCTGTCTACAGATTTTACATACAGGGAGATATGCTTACAGTAAAAAGTTAGTTGCCCCTTCTCCTATAAAAGCACCGATCAATATGATGACACCTAGAGAGTTGTCAGATGCAGATGTGATCAGAACGATAGACGATTATATTCACTGCGCTAGTCTCGCTAAACAAGCTGGTTATGATGGTGTAGAAATTATGGGATCTGAAGGATATCTGATCAATCAGTTTATTGTAAAAAGAACAAACAAACGTATCGACCGGTGGGGTGGAAGCTATGAAAATAGAATCCAGTTTCCTATCAAAATTATAGATGGTATAAGAAAATCTGTAGGAGATGATTTTATAATTATATATAGACTTTCCATGCTGGATCTTGTGGAGGATGGAAGTAGCTGGGAAGAAGTTGTTCAGCTTGCGAAAGAAGTGGAAAAAGCGGGTGCAACTATTATTAATACCGGTATAGGCTGGCATGAAGCTAGAGTTCCTACAATAGGTTCCATCGTTCCTAGAGGAGGCTTTGCTTGGGTTACCAAAAGGTTAATGGGGGAGGTGAGTATTCCCCTTGTTGCGACGAACAGAATTAATACTCCAGAAATTGCTAATAAGATATTATCAGAAGGTTATGCGGATATGGTGTCTATGGCTAGACCGTTTCTGGCTGATCCTGAGATTATTCTAAAGATAGAAGAAGGTAGGACAGAAGAGATAAATACTTGTATAGCATGTAATCAGGCTTGCCTAGATCATACTTTTACAATGCAACGTTGTACCTGTCTTGTCAATCCTAGAGCCTGTTATGAGACAGAACTAAATTATCTTCCTACTAATAATAAAAAAAGAATAGCAGTTGTAGGTGGTGGTCCTGCAGGTATGGCAGCTGCAACCATTGCTGCAGAGCGAGGTCATGAAATACACCTTTATGAAGCAACTTCTATGCTAGGTGGTCAGTTCAATATGGCTAAAATAATTCCTGGGAAAGAAGACTATGCCGAGACCATTCGATACTATACGACCATGTTAAGAAAATATAATGTAGAAGTATTTCTGAATAGCAAAGTTACAGCTAGTATGCTTAATCAAATGAACTATCAAGAAGTGATCTTAGCTACTGGAGTACTACCTAGAGAAATAGAATTTGACGGATCTGATCATCCCGCTGTTGTGAGTTATAAGGATGTACTGGAAGGTAAAGTCACGGTAGGCAAGCGAGTAGCTGTTGTAGGAGCAGGCGGTATTGGATTTGATGTTGCAGAATATCTATCGGTAGATAATCATGAGCTCATGGATACCGATTCTTATATGGATGAGTGGGGAGTAGATATGGAATACAAAAATCCAGGAGCACAAAAATTACCAGAGGAAGAACCTTCACCCAGAACCATCTACCTACTCAAAAGATCTGTAGGCAAGCACGGTAAAGATCTAGGGAAAACAACTGGCTGGATTCATCGAGCTAGTCTCAAGAAAAAAGAAGTCCACATGTTGTCTAATTGTATCTACAAATCCATGTCCGATGCAGGTTTTGAAATATCAATAGGGGATAAAGATCAGCTACTAGAAGTGGATCATGTTGTGATCTGTGCAGGACAAGAAATTCATGACCCCTTGTCACAGAAACTTGACCTATCTTCTGATAATATTCATCTCATCGGTGGTGCTAAAAACGCTTCTCGATTAGATGCTAAACGTGCTATTAGAGAAGCTGCAATTTTAGCTTCAGAAATATAATATGTAAAATAAATTCTATGTCAAAGGATATGTTCAATCTGTCTGGAAAAGTAGCATTGATAACTGGAGCCTCTAGAGGTATAGGTAAGAGTATGGCTTATGGACTGGCTAAACATGGCGCCCGTGTCGTAATAAGTAGTAGAGATCAAGAAACCTTAGACAAGGTATCAGATGAGTTTAATAGAGAAGGCTTAGAAACTAAAGGAATTGCCTGCCATGTAGGAGATTTCGATGCTCTAGAAAATCTAGTTTCAGAGACTAAAAAGCAGTATGGAGGTATAGACATTCTAATAAATAATGCTGCCACAAATCCTGTTTTTGGGAAAATATCAGAATCTGATAGTGCAGTGTTTGACAAAATAATGAATGTTAATCTGAAAGCCTGCCTAATGCTATCAAACCTATGTTATCCGGAAATGATCGAGCGAGGAGCTGGCTCAGTAATTAATATTGCGTCTATAGAAGGTGTCAGTCCATCTAGTGGATTAGCAATGTACAGTATGAGCAAAGCGGCTTTAATTTCTCTTACTAAATCACAGGCGATAGAATGGGGTAGACATAAGATACGGAGCAACGCAATTTGTCCAGGTCTGATCCAGACAAAGTTTAGTAAAGTCTTATGGGATAATGAAGACATGCTAAGTAAGTTTGTCAATCATATTCCTGCAAAACGTATGGGACAACCAGAAGAATTAGCAGGCCTTGCTCTATTTCTTGCCTCAGATGCATCGAGTTATTGTACAGGTGGAACCTACGTAGCAGATGGTGGATATCTATTATAAATCAAGTAAATAAAAATACATGGATTTTGATTTTTCAGAAAGGTCATTGGATCTACAGCAGCGTGTGGATGAGTTTATGAGAGCGTATATCTTTCCATTAGAACAGTCATATAATGAGTATGTAGAAAATAATCGTTGGGAAGTTTTCCCTCAGTTAGAGGAACTGAAAAACAAAGCGAAGGCTAAAGGATTATGGAATCTATTTCTATCAAAAGATTATGGTGACTATAGTCCTGGACTGACTAATCTGGAATACGCTCCGCTTGCTGAGTTAATGGGTCGTGTGTTATGGTCTTCTCAGGTGTTTAACTGTTCTGCGCCAGATACGGGTAACATGGAAGTCCTCGCTAAATACGGGACAAAGGATCAGCAAGATAGTTGGCTAATCCCGTTAATGGATGGAAAGATACGCTCAGCTTTTCTGATGACGGAGCCAGATGTCGCTTCGTCTGATGCTACCAATATAGAAACAGAAATAAAGAAAGAAGGAGATGAATATATAATCAATGGTCTTAAGTGGTGGTCCTCTGGTGCGATGAATCCACACACTAAATTTTATATAGTTATGGGTAAGACGGATCCTTCTGCAGCACGACATACGCAACAATCTATGATACTCATTCCGGTAGATACGCCTGGGATAGAAATAGTCCGCCCACTACAAGTCTATGGATCCTGGGATTCCCCAGAAGGACATTGCGAAATAAGTCTAAATAATGTTAGGGTACCTCTTACAAATATACTAATGGCAGAAGGTGATGGTTTTCATATTGCCCAAGGTAGATTAGGACCTGGAAGAATTCATCATTGTATGAGACTAATAGGAGCTGCACAGCGAGCGCTAGACATGATGTGCGTAAGAGTTCATGACCGATCCACTTTTGGAAAAAAGATATCTGAGTATAGTAGTATAAGACAGGATATTGCTAAGTCTAGATGTGAGGTAGAGCAAGCTAGATTGCTTACACTCGCTGCTGCAGATAAGATAGATAAGTACGGTATAAAAGGTGCAAAGGATTTAGTTTCTATGATTAAGATAGTAGTGCCTCAAATGGCTTGTAATGTGGTGGATCGAGCGATACAGTCTTTCGGAGGGATGGGCGTATGTCAAGATACGCCGCTCGCTGGTTTCTGGATATATGCGAGATCGATAAGGATAGCTGATGGTCCAGATGAGGTCCATATGTATCAGCTAGGTAGAAATATGATCAGAGAAATAAATGGATAGTGCAGCTTAGATATCAGTGATAAAATAGTAAATCTTGGATTATGAATTTCAACTTTGATGAACAATATACTCTAGAGGACAGCAGAGTGCTCTTGAGACCTTTAGAAGCTTCCGATAGAGCAAATCTCTTACCATTTGCATTAGGAGAAAAAGATCTTTGGCAGTATTCTTTGATATCTGCTCGGGGAGCAAAACAATTCGATAATTACATGAGTATCGCTTTAGAGTCGCGTACGAACAGGACCGCTTACCCTTTTATCGTATATGATAAGCAATATGATGCATATTCAGGAAGTACAAGATTTTATGATATTCAGCTATCCCATGATACCATGCAATTAGGTTATACTTGGTACGGAGAAAAGTATTGGGGAACTGGGTTAAATAAACATTGCAAATTCTTATTATTGGAATTTGCTTTTGATACGATAGGAGCAGAAAGAGTAGAATTTAGAGCTGATAATAATAATGCGAGAAGTATCGCTGCTATGAAGAGTATCGGATGTACGGTAGAAGGTGTCTTAAGATCTAATTGTAAAAGTCTTACTGGAAGACGAGATAGTATCATTCTGAGTATACTCAAAGATGAGTGGAATGGAAATATCAGAAACAAATTGAGAGAAAAATTAATTTTAGCCTAATTCCTTTAGAAATTGAATAGCTTTGTGATCGATTAAAATATATCCTGTGCAATCTGATAATGATTTTTCTACTAGCCTTAATAAATATATAAGCAGTACAGGTTTCTGTTCTAGAAGAGAAGCTGATGAATATATCAAGCAGGGTAGAGTTTCTATAAATCGTAAAATAGCTAAAACAACTAATCGGGTACAGCTTGGAGATGAGGTAAGGCTAGACGGAGAACTTGTAAAGAGAAAAAAAAGATCTATATATATCGCTTTTAATAAGCCAGTAGGGATTGTATGTACAACCGATACTACAGAGAAAAACAATATCATAAATTATATAAACCATAAACATAGATTGTTTCCCATAGGTAGATTAGACAAGCAATCAGAAGGTCTTATCTTTCTTACTGATGATGGTGATATAGTGAACAAGATATTAAGAGCTGGTAATAATCATCAGAAAGAATATATCGTAACAGTTGATAAAGTAATCACGCCGACCTTTATTGAAAAGATGGGTAAAGGAGTGCCTATCCTGGGAACGCGTACCAAGAAATGTGAGGTCAAAAAACTAAATGATTACAAGTTTAAAATCATACTAACACAAGGACTGAATAGACAGATCAGGAGGATGTGTAAATTTCTGGACTACAATGTAAAAAAACTAGTAAGGACTAGGATTATGCACCTAAGTGTAGGTGGACTAAAAGAGGGAGAGTGGAGAAATTTTACACCAGAAGAATTACAAGAATTGCAAAAAAAGATTAAACACTCTTCTATGACATCTGAGGCATCTCCTTCAAAAAAGAAAAGAACATATAATCCTAAATTTAAACCCAACGCAAAGTCTAGCTACAAACCATACAGGTCTAATTCTAAATCGAAGTCGAAAGCCAAACCGAAATCTAGCTTTAAATCAAAATCTAAATCCAATGCTAAATCAAGTAGGAAGAAAAGAGGTTAGTAAAAAGATGATGATAAAAGCGGCATCCAAGAATGATCATCTTGCACTAAGCCAATTAACTAAAATATCTAAGGCATCATGGGGCTATAGTAGTGAACAACTAAATAAATGGGATGGAGATCTAACCATCACGCCTTCTTACATAGAAAAAAACGAAGTGTACAAGCTGGTAGAGAACGATAATATTATAGCCTATTATTCGTTTTATAAAAATTCGCTAGATACGATTTTACTTGACAATCTCTTTGTCCATCCTGATTATCACGGTCGAGGTCTAGGAAGACAACTAGTAGAGGACTGCATAGAGATGGTAAGCTACGCTCCTAATAAGAAAATTATGCTGGAGTCAGATCCTTATGCATCTGATTTTTATAGCCATATGGGGTTTATAGAAACAAGCAAAAAGGTCAGTTCTATTCCTGGCAGATTTTTACCAATCATGGAAAAAACGCTTGTCTATTAGTAATGTTTTCATTTCCTAACTTTCAACATTAACTCCTTACCTATATCATCTTTTTTGTCCTATTTATCTAATTGTATTTCACAACTTAGAGAAAAGAATGTTTTGCTCGTTATATAAGAAATAATAAATACCTTCTGTAAGACTCTTTACATCGAGTATAATCTGTTCATTATTTTCCTCTATGACTATAGCTCTTTCCGTAATATCTTGCCCCATACTATTTACGATTTTCATGGCACCTGTATTGCTACGCTTTATTTTTACATTAAGTATATCAGCACATGGGTTCGGAAATAGTATTATTTCTGAGGTCTCAACATTTACTGGGTAGATGGAAGAATAACTGTGATTAGCTGCTTGATCTACATTGACAATTCTATAATACGAATTTCCAGTATACGGTGATGTATCTATAATTTTATAAGAAGCTAAAGATTGACTAGCATTTACATTTACTTTTTTTACAGAACTCCATTCTTTACTATCCTTAGATTTTTGGACGACATAGTAGTCATGATTGATCTCACTAGCGGATTGCCATTCTACTACTACGTAATTATCTTTTTCATAGCAATTTATAAAATCAAACTCGACAGCTAGGCTGGTTGTGTTTTCATAGATAGGTAGTTCTACAATATAACTGTCTACAGAGTTGCCATCTTCTGCGCCGCTCCAGTCTGAGGCAAACAATACTCTAGTACCTGAAGGACTTATGGTGGCATGGGGCTCGCCCCAGTAATCAAACTGATCTTCGTCACTTCTGTGATGGCCTATTCTACAAACAATAGGATTATCACCGTCCGCCTTTACAATTACAAGTTCCTGATCTAGTAATTCTTGACCATCTCTGTCATATCCCATCATAGATGCCGCTAGCCAACCGCCATCAGTATTGTTATGCGATACGGCAGATATGTGCGTTCCCGACTGAGGATAATCATATCCCTGCTCTTGGCTTATGAGGGGTGTACATTCGCCGGTAACTATATCATGAGCGATAATATCTCCTAGGCAACCTCCCTCTGGTCCCTGGGCAAATGCTATAGCAAAATGAGCGTCGTTTCCATTTGACATTTTTCCCATACAAGAATGTTCTGTACTATTTTCATTAAGATTATGTAGTAAGTTTCCATCCATGTCATAAACATTGTTTCTATGATAGAATAGCTCACCACTAGGTCCAGGCATAGGCGCAGTGTACGCTATATCCGTTATATTAAACGCTGTCACCTCTCCTGTGGATATACGGTAGTAATAAGCAGCATCGTTATTACATCGGAATGAAATTATATCTGAATTCCACGACATCATCTGAACATCATTTCCTAAACTTATACTCCCTGTGCAGCTGGTAGTTACCTCATCTAGGTTAGCTAGAATTGTTTTTACTTGACTAATAATATTATAAGAAATAAAATCATCGCTACCTGATTCGAGATAGAATAAGACATCTGGATCTTCATGATCCCAGAAAAGTTGTTCTAGATCATCAGGGCTTATATCATCTAGGTATCTTATAAATGTATAGTCTGTTCCGTCCAGCAACTGATGCGTACCAACTGACCCATCATATAGGATCATAAGTGACTCATCAGTATTCCATGCTTGTATCGTACTATATACTGGAACGATAAATGTTCCGTCCGCCGCATTAGAAATTCTTCTTATAGTAGTACCGAAAGAGGGGTCTACAATCGTTTCTAAATATCCTGGCTTTGCGATATCCTGCATAGGATGTAATTCTAAGTCATTTATGAGAAGCTCATAAGATAGATCCTGTGCGAAAATCACCTGCGAGAATATAAGGAAACAAACTACTAGTTGTTGATTTTTCATGTAAATTAATTTATGATGAAGGGACATCGCTTAGAAGAAACTCAATGTAGATTTTTTACATAACGTTTATCTAATGGTATTCCCTGAAATAATACCAATTCTGGTTTAGAATGACGGTAATTATTTATTTTGTTCTTTATGTTCCTTCGTTAAAAAGCCTCCCCGAACCTATGGGTTCTTTGCTAGCCCGCCCGCTTCGTGCTGTGCCTCGTATGCAAGGAGGCAGGGTCTCTCATTTAAAGCACTTTCGTACTTTATTCGACTACGTCGAACTCATTCGTTCTTGCCTTGATCCAATTTGAAAAATTCTAAATCCTTTTCCGTCATCTAAAAACAGAATTGGTATAAGATCCTAAAAAGTTAAAATAAAATATATACGACCTTAGAAATGCATAAGAACTATATTTTATATAGCTTTACAAAGAATTACTGTTATTAATATGAGAAACAGAAATACATATTCGAATAATAAGACTCCACAAGGAGGCTAAGATTTGTCTGTTATTTCTTTAAAAAATATAGCCTTGTCGAAGCACCGACAGGGCTTTTGTGTTATATGAATTTGATACAACTATATAAAAATTCTTTTCAAGGACTAAACAGGGACGTTTGGTTTCTTGCACTCATCTACCTAGTGAACAGATGCGGCGAGATGGTGATACCTTTTATGAGTCTTTATCTTACATCACAATTAGGATATAGCAAAACGCAATCTGGAATCGTACTTTTTTGTTTTGGCTTAGGTGCACTTATAGGCTCTAATATCGGGGGTCATCTTACAGATACGATTGGAAATTTTAAAGTAATGGCCATGAGCCTGACAGGAATGGGTATAGGTTTTATAGGTATTTTGTTTTTTCAGTCTTTCTATGTTCTGAGTATCTGGATGGTCCTCACGGCAGTTTTTTCTAGTATGTTTAGTCCCGCCGCATTTAGTGCTGTAATATTATGGGGCAGACCTGAGAACAAGACGCGTGGATTTTCATTATTGAGAATGGCAATAAATTTAGGAGTGGCTATAGGTCCTGCTATAGGAGGTTTTCTTGCTGGTTCTGTAGGATATAAATGGTTATTTATTGGAGATGGGCTGACAAGTTTCTGCGCTCTGATCGCTCTTTTTGTAGTACTGAATCACAGAAATGTCAAAAAGAAAAAGATCAGTAAAGAGGAGCAAATACAAGCAGCATCACCATTTCTAGACAAGATACTTATGCTGTTCTTATTTTGTAATCTGTTAAACATGATAGCCTTTTTTCAGATCCTATTCTCAGTCCCCGTTTATTTCAAAGAAGTAGTCGCACTAGATGAAAAATTGATCGGAATTTTCTTTACTATTAATGGCTTGCTTGTTTTCTTTTTAGAGATGCCACTAGTTTATATTATAGAACAAAAAAACAAATATTTCAAACCACTAGTAATGGGTGCCTTACTAATAGGTCTCGCTTATATAATGCTGTCCCTTGTCCCTAATCCGCTGATAGCTATAGCCTTGTATAGTTTGTTAGTTGCGTTAGGTGAGGTTATAAATTTTCCTCTAATACCTTCATTAACGATGAGAAGAGCTAATGAGCAGAATCAGGGTAAATATATGGGCGTTGTGTCAATGATGTTTGCTTTGTCATTTTTGTTCGCACCTATATCTGGCCTTCCTGTAATAGAATATGTTGGGTTTACTGCTTATTGGTATTTAGCTGCATCCTTTTCTATTGCTTCTGCGATTTGTCTATGGTTTTTGAAACCCTATTTTGAACCAGCTTAGAAGAATACCCTCCTATCATAATTTTTCGATATTGATTATATTCTTGTAAAATAATGTAAATTAGGGTATCAATTATATGTCAAATTATGAATAGATTTTTCGTTCTCTTATGCTTGTGTTGTACTCAGATATTATACGCTCAGTCAGAACATAATTGGTTCAGATCTATACAGATATCACCAGATGGTACGGAGCTTATTTTCACACATAAAGGAGATCTCTACAAGATTGCTTCAGAGGGTGGTAGGGCACAGCAGCTGACCTTTCATGAAGCACACGATCACAAGGCTGTCTGGAGTAATGACGGAAGTAAGATAGCGTTTGCATCTGATCGCTATGGGAATTTTGACATCTACTCTATGAGTTCGGAAGGTGGTGAAGCAGAACGATTGACCTATCACTCTAATGATGAAGAGCCCTATTCTTTTTCTAATAATGATAGTCTAGTATATTTTGGCGCGCTTAGACAAGATCATGTTAATCACAGACAATATCCTCATAGGTCTCAGGCAGAATTATATTCAGTACCTTCTTCTGGTGGTGGTGTGGATATGGTTTTTACTTTTCCAGCAGAAAAAATCAGTATAAATACTGATGGGACAAAATTCCTCTATCATGATAAAAAAGGTGGAGAAAACAACTGGCGGAAGCATCAGAATTCCTCTATTACAAGAGATATCTGGTTATATGATCAGACTTCAGAAACACATGTTATGCTTACGGATACAGATACAGAGGCTAGGTCACCTATTTTTATAGATGATCAAAGTTTCTATTATCTAGGCGAACAGAGCGGTAGTTTTAATATTTACAGAAGAAATATAAATGCTAAAGGAGCCGATGAAAAGCTTACCAACTATACACTCCATCCAGTAAGATTTCTAAGCTTTGGTTCAGGGACGATTGCATTCGGTTATCATGGCGATATCTATACGATGAAAAACGGTGCTGATCCTGTAAAAGTTGAAGTAGAAATAAGAACACAGAATATCAACAACAATGATAAATATATCTCTATTAACGGTGGTGTAGATGAGATGGCTGTCTCTCCTAATGGTAAAGAGATAGCATTTATAGCAAGAGGGGAGGTTTTTGTAACATCAGTAGATGAGTCTTACACGAAGAGACTGACAAATACACCGGAGCGAGAGCGCTTTATAACTTGGGGCCCTGATGGACAATCAGTTGTATACTGTAGTGAGCGTAATGGGAAATGGAGTATTTATAAAACTGAAAAAACACGAAAAGAAGAACCTTTTTTCTATGCTTCTACGATTGTCAAAGAAACTTCAGTTTTAGAAAACAATAAGGATAATTATCTACCAGCTTATGCTCCAGATGGTAAAAGCTTAGCATATATAGAAGGCAGAAGAACTCTAAAGATTTTGAATTTAACTACTAAGCAAGAGGTAACTTTACTGACACCAGATGACTTATTTCATATGCGAGATGGGGATAAGTATTTTACCTGGAGTCCCGATTCTAAATGGCTTCTTGTAGACTGGAGTATGTCACTCAGTAATAGTGAAGTCTTACTAATGGCTGCAGATGGTTCTAAGCGCGTAAACCTAAACGAAAGTGGTTATAATGATAATTCTCCTAAGTGGGTAAATAATGGTCAGCAAATGTTGTGGTTCAGTAATCGTGATGGAATGAAATCCTATGCTACAAGCGGACAGTCAGAATATGATGTGTACAGTATGTTTTTCACACAAGAGTCTTGGGATAAGTTTAATCTTTCTGAGGATGATTTTAAATTACAAAAAGAGATCAAAGAAGAACTAGAAAAAGATAAAAAAGAGGATAAGAAAAACGACAAGAAAAAAGATAAGAAGGACAAAAAGGACGATAAGAAAGCTAAGGTGGAACCGCTTAATTTTGACTGGGAAAACATGAAAGATAGAACCAAGCGGATGACTATACATTCTTCTAAACTAGGGGATGCAGTTCTATCTAAAGGAGGGGACACGCTCTACTACCTATCTAGATTTGAAGACAAAATGAATCTATGGAGTACTAATCTAAGAACTAAAGAAACTAAAATGGTGCTTAAACTAGGTGCGAATTTTGGAAATTTAGAATGGGATAAAGAAATGAAAAATCTCTTTTTATTATCGAGTGGTAAGATTTCTAAAATTGACATGAAAGAGGAGAAAAAAGAAGGTGTAAAAATATCAGGGGAGATGCAGTATGATGCTTCTGCTGAGCGAGTGGCAATTTATAATCATGTATGGATCAGAACAAATGCAATTTTCTATCATCCAGATTTCCACGGTATAGATTGGGAACTTATGAATGATGCCTATGCACCTATAATTCCTAAGCTCGGGAACTCCTACGAACTTACGGAGGCTCTATCTGAGATGTTAGGAGAACTTAATGTCTCGCATGCAGGTGCTAGATATAGAGGAAATAAGTTAAATAATGCTGATGCAACAGCATCCCTAGGTATATTTATAAATTTCGATCATGAAGGTGATGGTATCCTTATAGATGAGATTATTCTTGGTGGTCCGTTAGATAAGGCAAGTCATAAGGTAAAAGCCGGAATGATCATAGAAAAACTGGACGGTATTGTTATAGATAAGGATCAAGATATCGCGAAGTACCTAAATAGAAAGGCTGGCAAGTTTACCTTATTAGAACTACTAGATCCAAAGACGAATCAAAGAAAAACTATTACGGTAAAGCCGATAACGCTTCGTAAAGAAAATAGCCTGTTATATAAACGTTGGGTTAAAATCAACGAAAATGAAGTAGATAAACTAAGTAATGGACAGTTAGGTTATGTGCACATTCCAGGCATGGGGGACGGTCCATATAGAAGTATATATCAGGATATGATGGGAAAACATTTTGATAAAAAAGCCATGGTTGTAGATACACGATTTAATGGAGGTGGTGACTTAGTAGCTGACCTTGCAATGTTCTTTACGGGGGTACCTTTTATCACTTACGAAACGGAGGCTAAAGTTGTAGGTGGGGAGCCCACTTCTAGATGGACGAAACCTACCTTGGTTTTACTTAATGAGAGTATGTATTCAGATGGGCATTGTTTTGCATGTGGATATACGGATCTTGAAATCGGTAAAACTGTAGGAATGCCAGTACCTGGAACCTGTAGTTTTGCAGGGTGGGAGAGACTACCCGATGGAAGCGTATGGGGAGTCGTACCCGTAAGTGCCAAAGACAAATCGGGTAACTGGATGGAGAATAACCAGACTGAACCTACCATAAAAATTAAGAATATGCCGGGAAAAATAGACAAGGGTATTGACCAACAGTTAGAAAGAGCGGTAGAGGAATTAATGAAGGATATAAAGTCTGAATAGTAGGAATATTTTCTAATATTTTATTCTCGGGTTATATACGTCTCCAGCTTCTAGGATTGATTTTCAAAAGGTAAAATTAATAATTCGCAATATAGTTCTACATGCCATTTAGCAAAATAGCACAGCATTAGGGGTTCGTCTATAATGATGATTTGTCGAAGTTAAGAGTTATGATATATCTGGACATTAATTAATCATGGATTGCTGGATATAGTGCTGATTCTTTGCTTTTTCTGGTGTCTCCTACGATTCACTCAATGTACAATGAAGAATACTCATTCAAATGAGCAAAATATTAATTTATCTTCCCCAAAAATATGATTCTTTTTATCTTTGTGGTGAATATGCTTTTAGAGCATTCAACTACATAAATTAAACCCAATAAAAATTAACTATGAAAAAATTATTTACAATTTTATTTCTAGCAGCACTTTTCAGTTTTGATTATAATAATCTGAATGCGCAAACTTTTGATATGGACTCACAAGCTTTGAATGTTGGTATAGGACTAGGAGGAAGATTTGGAACTGGCATAGGTGTGCATGGCTCCTTTGAAAAAGCATTTAAGCAGACTGGTGACTTTGGAATAATAAGTATCGGAGCTATGGCAGGATTAAGGTTCTCTGGTGGTGGATCCGTTTTGGGTATTAACACCGGTGCAAATTATCGTGAGTTAGGTATTGCCCCTAGAGCGACTTATCATTTTTCTGTTATAGAAGTTGAGAAATTAGATGTCTATGCAGCAGTGCAGATAGGGATCATATTAGTGAATCAAAGTTTTGATAATAGTAATGTCTCTAATAATAGTATTGATCTGATGGCAGGGCCTGTAGCAGGTGTAAGATATCAGCTTAGTAATTCATTTAATATCTTCGGTGAAGTGGGCTACAACCTTTTCTTTGCTACAGGTGGACTTGCCTTTAGTTTCTAAACTGGTATAATATATAAATAGATAAAGTATATCTTCTATGATAAGGGTATACTTTATCTAATACATTTCATTCGTTTTTCTATTCATAGTTCTTACAGCTGTTTCTATTCCTTTAGGACTTAAGGGATACATGTCGAACATCTGAGATAGATAAACTGTGGTTTGTGTTTGCGACCAGTACTTTTCAGCATCAGGGTTAAGCCAGGCTATTTTTCTAAATTTTTCTTTGAGTTTTAGCCAGTGATTCACAGAATTTCTGTTCAATTCATAAGGTGCCATAGCTGCGTCACCGACTATAAATAGTTTATAATTTTTATTGAGATCCGTTATATGCTTTAAAGGTATAGCTTTAGATCTTCTAGCATCTGAGTACACTACGTTGTAGATGGTATTATGGAAGTAGAAAACCTTAAGATCATGAGCAAATCTAGTTTTCATCTTCTTGAACAATTCCGTTACGATACCAATATGGCCATCCATAGAATATCCACCATTGTCTATAAGCAAGATGATTTGCATTTTCTCCGTATGAATATCTTTCATTTCAGGGAGATACAGACCACCTCTTTTTAGACCATCTTTTATAGTCTTGTCTACATCTAGTTTAGTTTCTGCGCTGTCTTCTATTACACCCTTAAGTGATGCAAGCGCAGCATCTATATTGTCATCGCGAAGAGTAGATTGTAGATCTATCGGAAAATATCTAGGGTTATCAAATACTTTTCTTGCCATCCTTCCACCTCCAGACCCACCGACTCTGACGCCACCTTTTGCAGCACCTCCATGACCGTAGGGAGATATCCCCCCAGTACCTATCCAGTGACTACCGCCTCCATGTCTACTAGATTGTTGTTTTCTTACACGTTCCATTCGCCTAAGAATTTCTTCTAAGTCTACGCCTGTATAATCTGCTGCTTTGTCGAGGTATCTTCTCGCATTACTGTTGCCATTGTTAGCAACGTCATTATCTAACTGATCAGGGTCGTCTTCTGCCAGGATATCCTTACCATCGATTATTTTCTTAATATCATAACTTGTGAGATGTATCTCGTCTAAAAATTGATTAATAAGAGCTGATAAATTATAGTGCTTATCAGGATGATCCGATAGGAGTTTTTCTTTCCATTTTTTGAAGGTTACAGATCTTTGTATTGCATCATCTAAGGTTTCTCCAGATTGTATATCTATCTGTAAAAAGTAAGCATAGTAAGCCATCGTAAACGGTCCTTGCTGAGATGGATCTTTAACAACTATAGATTTTAAAACCAGATAGATATCACCCAGGGTTTTTACCAGACCCTTTTCCATTGCTTTCCTGAGCAATAAAAGCGTTCTAATATCAGCAGGAACGCCATAAGATCTCAGTATGGATGGTAGGCTAGGAAACATAATTAGTTCGCATTAGATCTTCTGCCATAGTCATCCTTAGATCCATCAAATAAAAGTCTTTGCACCTTCTCTAGATCAGATTGAGTTTTGATCAGCGCCCCTATACCAGCTAAGTTGTTAATTCTTTCTAGTGCTTCTTTCTTACTAAAGGTCTGAACATACTTTAGCCAATTTAGCAATTCCCTAGTGGAGGGAGCTCTTTCTAGGCCCATTCTTCTCAGATGATAAAAAATATCTATAGCTACTTGTACAATTTCCTCATCCGATTCAGGATAATGCTTATGTACGATCTGACTCATAATCTCTGGTTCAGGAAATTGTATGTAATGATAGATACATCGTCCCTTGAAAGCGGTAGGTAATTCTTGCTCTCTATTGCTAGTAATAACAATCGCAGGCATATCTTCTTCCGAGATTTGTATTTCTTTACCTGATTCCGGAAGTATAAATTTTCTATGACTAAGCGCGTAGAGTAAGTCATTAGGGAATTCTCTAGGTGCCTTATCTATCTCATCTATAAGCAATACAGAATGTGGCGAACTATAAGCTCTAGCAGCCGGTCCCATAACTATATAATCATCTAAGTTTTCTGTAGATCTACCTGCAGTACTGAGAGTACTATCTAGTCCTTTTTCTACTCTTTGAGAATTCAGAACTTCTATCTGAGAATCTCTTAAATATTTGACATGATCAAACTTTGCAACAAATTGCTCTACATTACTCTTGGATCCTACAGGGTAGACATGAAGATCTAGTTTCATATCAGATGCGTACTGTAAAGGTAGTTCAGTCTTACCCGTACCTGGTTCACCCTCTATTAGTAAGGGCATGCCTAATGTTCTAGCCATATGAAAAGCCTGTGCAAGTTCCGGATCACACAAGTATTTCTCTGATCCATTCCAAAAATTTGTTTTCGCCATGACGCAAAAGTAAGGCTTAATTATGGGAATTATCTAATAATTATAGAATGGTATACTGAATCTTATTTACGGAATATAATATTAGGAGAATTTTCTTATTAGACCTGAAAAAATTACCGTCGGTGTATCATTTACAAGATTACCACGACAGTAAATAATGATGTAAATATTGTCCTTGATATGTGCTTGTTGTTTGTCTACACGATCTGATTTGAATCTCTACATTAAGAACTCATTGGAAAAAAAAATTGTATAAATTACTTCTTCTTTTTTAGAAAGAATGGATATAACTTTCTCTGGAGAATTTTCATATTATGTCAAATCTATTATGAGTCAGATATCTTTTTTCATGAAACTAAAGTAGGCTAATCCTAAGAAAATAATACTATAAATTATCGTAAGTGTGGTTGCAGTAGGATAAGATAGAAGAAATTCAAAATCCATATCCTGTTTTCCTTGAGGTAGTGCTTCTGCAAATCTCCACAAAGGTAAAGGCATAAGGTCTTCTGTCGCGTTCATTGGGAAATAATTGACATACTTATTACCTATAGAATACGTATAACCGCCTCTTATTATAGGCTCTATAATGATTACGTAGGATAGATATAAGAAAATGGCTAATCCTGATTTTCGCAAAACAAAAGCAAACAAAAGAGCTAAACTAAAATAGCCCATGCACATCAAGAAATATCTAGCAACAGCAGAAATATTCTCTAGATAAACTGCCAAAGTTAGATCTTCCGTATTAAAATATCCTAGGATACTTGTTATTATAGCGTAGTATAAGGTGGCAATAACAGCAAGAAGTACAAGTGTGGAGAATTTAGCTACGAAAAAATCTATCCTCGTATAACCGTTTATGATACCTTGACGAAGCGTTTTGTAAGCTATCTCATTACAAGTCATGTAAATAATAGCTACACCAAGAAAGAAAAAAACTAACCAACTGCCTGCATATCCCATATAATCCCAAGTAGATGGAAATACGAAAAAAGCATTTTTATTAGATATAAAAGCTGGAATAGAATCTTTTAGATAGGAACCTAAAAATATAGAGAAGGGTAGAAAGATAAAATAGAAAGCCAAAAGTATTGTAACCGTCGAGTTCTTCTTAAACTTTAAATACTCCGTTTTTAATAAATCTATAATCATTGCTCCGTATTATTTACTTACTAGTGATTTCTAAAAATTCTTCTTCTAATTTTTTCTTTCTTAAAACAAGGTGTGAAAGTTCGATTCCCTTACTTAGTGCTTTCTTATTGACCTCACTAGAAGTGATATCATTACCAACTTGGAATTCTACTATCTTACCTTGTATCACATGCTTGTGGATTCCATAATTATCAGCCATAAAGCGTATAATACTTTCGGTATCATTTGCCCCTAACTCTATTGTATTGTCATCTGATAGAATAGCTCCGACTCCACCAGATGCTAACAGTTTTCCATAACGTATAATGGCTACATGACTACAGATTTTTTCTACTTCATCTAATATATGACTAGCCAGTATCACCGTCTTTCCTTCTGCGGCTATATTTTTTAGTATAGATCTTACTTCTGCGATTCCTTGTGGATCTAGACCGTTAGTAGGTTCATCAAAAATAAGTACTTCAGGACTGCCGATTAGAGTAGAGGCAATCGCTAGTCTCTGTTTCATTCCTAGGGAGTAGGTTTGGAATTTAGAACTTCTTCTATCGTATAAGTTTACCTTTTTTAGTAGGTCATCGAAATTACTCTTATCTGCTTTCTTTATTCTTCTTACAATCTCTAGATTTTCAGAAGCTGTCAGATATGGATAGAAATTTGGCGTCTCTAGTATAGATCCTATTTTTCTGCGTGGGTTATCACCGTACTTCCCTCCAAACCAACTGAAGGAACCAGAATCCGCAGATAATATGCCTAAGATAATACCTAGAGTAGTGGTTTTACCAGAACCATTGGGACCTAGTAGACCAAAAACATTACCTGACTCTATCTTTAAATTCAGATTATCTAGCGCTTTGACATTACCGTAGGTTTTCGTTAAATTGTTGATTGACAATACTTCCATATTAAATTTTAGTCTTATTCCAAGGCTTTAAACAATGATAAATAATTTTTCAGCACCAATCTACTAAATACTATGCAATAAGCCATTTATTCGATTAACCTTCTATTTTCTATGAAGAGATTTAAAAACTAATTGTTACATCATCAAACTTCTTGTTCAATATTACTTAAAAAGTTAAACAATGTAGAGCCATCCAGTTTGATGATCTTGTTTCATATAGATTTATATTAATATAATAAATTTTAATAATGTATTTTTGATCTTTTATAAATATCAAAACCTAAGATGAAAGAAATGGAGGAGCCTAATGCACTGAATGATGTGGCACGATTTCACGATACATTTAATTTACCGATATTGGACAAACCCAAGATCCCTGCTCCTAAGAGGTGCATGCTGAGGATTAATCTGCTAGAGGAAGAGTTAAGAGAACTGAAGGAAGCTATCCAGAATGATGACCTTGTAGAAGTTGCAGACGCATTCTGTGATATTCAGTATGTCTTGTCAGGTGCTATTCTAGAATTTGGGCTAGGTAGTAAGTTTAAGGAATTATTTGATGAGGTGCAACGGTCAAATATGAGTAAGGTATGCAAAACACTAGAAGAAGCAGAAGCAACTCAGACGCACTACATGGCAAAGTCCGCTACCGTATCTCACATAGAAAAGAAAGGCGATGAATTTCTAGTCTATAGAACAGAAGATGGGAAAGTACTGAAGTCCGTAAAATATAGTCCTGCAGATATAAAAGGTAAATTATAGACGATAAAAGATTTTAAGCTAAAGACAAAAAAAGGCCTGCCTTAGTACTTTAACCAGACAGGCGGCTCCCATTTACGAATAAAAATAATCTTATCAGAACATACCTAGTATGTCCAGTATTTCTTGTATTGTTTTTTCTTCTAGTTCTATACTTTCCTCATGATCCTTTTCTAGCACAGTTTCTTTTATTCCTAGTCTATAAGTTCCATCTTCTCTTGATGATATTACTACAAAAGTAACGCCATAACCGACTGGACAAGACTCATAACTATCGCAAAATAACATTTTCTGCGGATCTCCATATAATCCTATTACACTTTTAATATCATTAAACACGATGTAGACTGCCGTATTTTTATTGGTAAATTCATCAGGAAGAGATACACAAACGCTCGTTTGCTCGTCTTCTGGAATATTGCTAAATCTATCACAATTAATCCATGTAAGAGAGTCGACAAGAAACTCGTACCCAAAACCAAACCCATTTAGTGAGTCAGGTATGTTCCATTCATTAATGGTGACTTGTTCCCAGCCTAGCTCAGACCCAGTAGATGATACCACTTGCCAGTCAAACTGGTCATTTTCTGATTCTTCTCCATAGAATAAACGCATATCATCAACAGGATTCTCACTAGGTAGTTGAATTTTTATCTTTTCTACTAGCTGCAGTTCTACGCCTGATTGCTGAGCACTTAGTCTGAAAACACCAGCACTCTCTATCATTTCTCCTGATGATATAGTAGGAACGTGATATAGCATTATAAGACTCTGATCTATAATATCTAAATAGGTAAATTCTACTTCTCCTGAGACCACATTTCCATTGAGGTCTGCAAAAGCATTAGCTGGAATTGTAATGACAGCATTGTGATCTGTATAGATCGTGCTAATACTCTGATTATCTATTATAACCTTCTCTTCGTAGGACTGTACTGTTCTGAAGAAATTATCTAACAAACTATTATCCTCATATGCTGAAAATCTGTTATACTCATCTATACATGAGCTCAATACTAAAAACAAGATCGCTATTGGGAGCATTATTGTTTTTAATGTTGTTTTACTTTTCATTGTTCTTTATCGTTGTATATAAGTAAGAGATTGCTCAATATTGATTCGTTGCCTTAGGTACTAAAAATTATATCTTATCCCCGTCAATAGTCCCAGTTTCAGGTATTCTTGGGTAACTGGATAAGAGTCAGAGGTGAAAGACTGGGAGTAATACCTAAGATTAGGCTCTATCATAAAGTCTAGACGAGGAGACAAGTAATAATGCATAGCTATACTACCCGTGAAACTAAGTCCTAGGCTAGATTTATAGTTACTACCAGAAATACTTACAGGCTTGAGCTCTTCATCTAGAAAAGTCCCTTTTTGGCTAAATAACATATTGACAAATACACCCGTATTTAGCCCTACACTAAACTTATCGTTGAAGGGCATTTCTAATGCTACTAACAAGGGAATATCCAGGCTTTTATAGGCATTATGCGTTCTAATTTCACCTCTACCATAGAGCGTAGTTTGTTCGATGATATTTCCTTCCCCATCTTCTAAAGTAAGAATCTGGATAGAATCTGGATTGATATAATCAAATCTTTCATTGATCTGAGAATAATTAAGACCAGTCTTGAAAGCCATCCCTGTCTTCATAGTGTATGATATTCTGAATCCAGCAGAATAAGAGAAAAAAGGTTCTTCGGTAACTATTCTTTGATCAATATAGTTTTCTAAACCTCGATCCGCTGAACTGAATGATCTAACTGCATAGTCTGGAGATACATATAATTCTAAATGAAATCCTGGTCTAGTTTCGATAAAAGAAGGGCAGTCGGTTAGTAATCTGTTCGCATCATAATCTCTTATCTCGTTCTCTATTTTCACTATATCTCTAGGTAATAGTGATGGAGCATCAGTAATTAATCTACTAGAATAGTTCGATAACTTGGAGCTTTCATCGAGCTTATAGATGTCTTTTTGGTCAGTGGCTTTTTTAGTAGTTCCTAGATTTATACTTCCTCGTTGCCCGTTGATTGTATTAGTGGGTAATAGATAGCTATGTGTAGGATCTTCTAGAGCCTGCTCCGTTCTTACAGAGAAAAAATCATTTTTAACAATAGGAGATTGATATCCATTTTGCTTTGTTAGACTTAGATTGTTTTTATTATTTGATACTATATTTTGAACTGTATTTAATTGTATATCAGTAGTTTCGGTATTATCAGTTAAAGTATTTTCTAGTGTAGATGAAAGTGCTGAACCAGTAAAAGTCTCCCTATTCGTAACAATTGCTCCTTTTTTAATAGACGCGATATTTCTTTTCTCATTTTCAAGATTATTAGAATAACTTACACGATCTGAGTCTGATGAAGGAATAGGAGAGTTGTCGTAATACTTATATAGACCGACTGCTACCATGGAAACTACGATAACAGCTGTGCTTATCCAATAGAACAAGTATTTGCTATTATGGTCTTTAGGGATAGCATCCAGATCTGAGGCTATCTTATCCCATACACCCTCAGGAACTGACTCCTGACGGTGATATAATTTTTCATTAAATGCTTTATCTAGCTTGCTCACACTGCTATCTTTTTTAAATTTTCAATCTTTTGCTGAAGTAGTCTTCTTGCTTTTACTAACTGTGATCTAGAAGTACTTTCACCTATTTCTAATTGTATGCCTATCTCCTTGTGGGAGTAACCTTCTATGGCGAATAAATTAAACACTGTTCTGTAACCATCTGGGAGATCCGATATTAGTTTCATCAGTTCATCTTCAGAAAGCTTAGAGAAGATATCTGGATCTACAGACCGATGCTTATAGTCTTCTATACCTGGTATCTCATGACTAAAGGATTTTTTTTTGATATGCTTAAGTGCAGTATTTACCATTATACGTCTTATCCAGCCCTCGAATGAACCATTGCGCTTAAACTGATGAAGATTTCTAAAAACACTTACAAATCCTTCTTGCATAAAGTCTTCAGCCTCTGCTTCATACCTAGCATATCGCTTGCACAGTGAAAACATCTTACGTGCATACAACTCATACAGTTGCTTCTGCGATACGCGATCATTCAGAAGACATTGTTCTATGAGTTTAATCTCTGTAATACCCTTAATGTTTAAAGGAGACATTTGATAAATTCTGCTTCATATCATAGATACCCTATAAAGCTAAACCGTTGCCTCTTGAGCAATCTTTTTTATTCTTCTATTATGGCATCATCTATAATCTCGTCACCATCACCGTCAAGATCTAGAAAACCTGCTGCTTTAGAAGCAGGTATATCCTTTGCTATGTCCACTCTGTCTTCCTTGATTGTAATCTTACCCTCTGAAAAAGCCCCATGATCACCGTCGGCATACTTAGCGGCTTTTGAGAAGAAATCATCTGTTCCTTCTAGTAACGATCCACTAGCATCTAAAGTGTCTTCTGCAAACTCTCTTTTAGGTTTGGCAGCTTCCTCAGCATGGAAAGCATCTGCCTTTTCCATCGTTTCGTCTAATTTGTCACCTAGTTTTTCTGATATATCCTGAGCTTTTTCTACCATAGAATCCTTCAGATCCAGTACCTTTTCACCTACTTTTTCTGATAAGTCTTGTCCTGTCTCTATTACTTTACCACCTACTTTCTCTGCCACTTCGCCAAATTTTTCTGTAGCCTCGGCTCCTTTTTCTAGTACTTTAGATCCTACATCTTCTGTGAAATTTTTGGCTTTATCCACCATCTCCGAACCTGTGTCTAATACCTTACCACCTACATTTTCTGTAAATTCTTGTGTTTTCCCTAAGGCAGCGGCACCTGCTCCGGTAGCAACAGAACCTGCCGTTTCTATACTAGATGAAGTGCTGCTTACAGCATCTTTGCCCAGATCCATTGTATTATCAGTTGTATCTGATACCATATCTTTTGCCTTGTCTATGGCGTCAGTTCCTTTTTCCATAATCTTAGATCCTATAGATTCCACACTATCAGTAGCTTTTTTTACAATATCAGAATCAGATACCTTATCCACTGTATCGGAAACTATGTCTTTTGTCTTCTCTAATATATTTTCAGATCCGTCTAAGATCGCATCTCTTAAGCCACTCGTTTTGTCACCTACTGCATCAGCTGCATCAGAAATAACATCTTTTGATTTATTGACAATATCAGCACCTTTATCTAATGCAAAATCTCCCGCTTTGTCCGCAGCAGATTTAGCTATACTCTCTGCACCAAATAGTAATTTTTTCATCGAACTTAGAATACCCATTTTCTTAAGATTTTTTATTTATATAAAGCTATTGTAATTAACTACAAAGTACGGATTTTTATTTATTAGATGTAGTAGTTTTTTGACATATGATAGAAATAGACGCATAGAAATGAGCGATAATGTATAAGTCCATTTGGCTTGCATAGCAAAAGATCTGGTTTTATGTAAAATAAATACAGAATTTATAGGCAAAAAGCAATTAGGTTTATCAGATTTTAAGTGTTGTTTTATTGATGCAATAAAAGCATATGTTTATCTTGTGCCTAAGATGAAATCGAATACACAACATAAGATAGAGCAAGTACTGTCCGAAATTAGTGCGTTGACAAAAGTCAATAATCACCTACATCAGATTACACAAGAATACAAGCTCGGCAATGAGGAGCTTAGTAAACTTGACAAGAGAGTTGAGTCTGAGTTTAAGGACGTTCAAGCTCTAGAAAAAGCAGGACTTAAATCACTTTTTTCTAAAGTGTTAGGAAATAAGGAAGAACAGCTAGATAGAGAGCGTCAGGAATATTTACAAGCTACCCTGAAGTATAATGAGCTCAAGAAAACTCTAGAATTACTAGAATTCGAAAAAGAACTACTAGAGAAGAAGACGGCTGCTCTAGACAGCTATGTCGCTAATCTGAATGGACTGAAAAAAGTAAGAGAAAAAGAAATCATGTCTAGTGGATCCCTCGTTGCAGGAGAACTCATGCACCTTGCGAAGGAAAGTGATAAGAATTTCATCCACATTAAGGAAATCAAAGAAGCTTTACATGCAGGTAACGAAGCACTAAATGTTCTGGCAAAGATAAACCAACATCTCAAAAGTGCTAGGCAATGGGGAAATTACGCTGGACGTCAAGGAGGATATGGAAACTATAATAAGCGTAGAGCAATAGATAGTGCTAATAGTGTTCTACACCTAGCTAAAAGAAAACTGAATGCCTTTCACATAGAGCTCAGAGACATCGGAGTAAATGCTGATTTCCACATCAAGATGGAAAACTTCAACACCTTTATAGATTTCTTTTTTGACAATCTTATCTCTGACTGGATTGTACAACAGAAGATTAAAAATACATTAAGCAATGTACAATCAGTTATGGATAAGGTTACTCGCTTATGTCAATCACTGAATAGCGAACTCAGAAAAATAGAATCAAATCTTACAGCTATAGAGCAGAAAAGAAGTACAATACTAGAAACAAAATAAAGGTAAAATAAATAATAATGAAGTATTCAAAACTAGGATATACAGATATCGAAGTAAGTAAGATATGTCTCGGAACTATGACCTATGGAGAACAGAACTCAGAAAAAGAAGCACACGAGCAGTTAAATTATGCCATAGATAAGGGAGTGAATTTTATAGATACAGCTGAGTTATATGCCGTTCCATCTCGGAAAGAAACGCAGGGACTTACTGAAAAATATATAGGGACATGGTTAACTAATAGAAGAGACAGAGATAAGATTATAATAGGAACTAAAGTGGCAGGACCTGCTCCAAATCTAAAGTATATTAGAAATAATATAGGGTTTTCTGCAGCAGCTATACACGAAGCTGTGGATCTATCTCTTCAGCGCCTACAGACAGATTATATAGATCTCTACCAATTGCACTGGCCTGACAGAGGTTCTAATATGTTCGGTCAGAGAGACTATACACATAATCCAACTTGGAAAGATAATATAGGTGAAGTGGTATCTACGCTTAAGCAATTACAAGATGCTGGAAAAATTAGGTACTATGGATTATCAAACGAAACGCCCTGGGGTACCATGAGACATCTTGCAGAAACATCTACTGCTAATATGTCTAGGCCTGTCAGTATTCAGAATCCATATAGCCTACTCAATAGAACCTTAGAGATAGGTCTATCAGAAGTAGCTATACGAGAACAGATAGGCATACTAGCGTACTCACCTCTAGGTATGGGACTTCTATCAGGTAAATATCATAAAGGAACAGACAAGCCAGAGAATAGACTGAATCAGTATAAGAATAGAATGAGTAGATACCTAGGAGAAATTCCTCATAATGCGACTACACAATATCTAGCGGTTGCAGAAAAACATGATCTTAGCCTCACACAACTTGCCTTGGGATTTGTCAATACTAGACCATTTATGATAAGCAATATTATAGGAGCTACAACTATGGAGCAGCTCAAAGAAAACATCGATTCGATAGATGTAAATATCACAGATGAAATTCTTAAAGATATTAATGAAGTACATGAGAGAATTCCTAATCCTGCACCTTGATAAATAAATGATAAAGTAAATACGTCTCTCAGGTACTAAAAAAGATGAAAGATAAATTGGTTTCATTATTTTTTGAAAATACAAAAATTAGTAATACTTTTATAAGTAGAATAAGAGACTTATGAATTATACAGAGGCGAAAGATCAGTTTATACAATCTTGGGGAGCATTAGGTAGTAGCTGGGGGATAAGTAGAACTATGGCGCAGATACATGCCATTCTTATGATTTCACCCATCTCCAGAACAGCAGAAGATATCATGGAAGAGATAGGTATATCTAGAGGAAACGTAAGTATGAGTCTTAAGTCTCTGATAGAGTGGGGCATAGTCTTCAAAGAATTTAAACCAAATGATAGGAAAGAGTATTTCTATTCTGAAAAGGATATCTGGACTATGACAAAGCAGGTAGCTGAAGAAAGAAGGCGAAGAGAACTGATTCCTGTATTACGAATGCTAGACAAGGTAAGTAAGGCTAAACTTAGTGAAAAGAATATAGATCACAAGGAGTTTAAAAAAATGACTACGGAGCTTAGTAAAATGGCTAAGCAATCGGACAAAGCATTATCCGCACTAATTAAGGTAGAGAAGAATTGGTTTTTTTCTAAGTTTTTGAAGTTTTTCTGACTCATTTTTTTTATCATATTGTTTCAATAATTTTTGAAAATACAAAATACTATTATGAGAGATCCTAGTGTTGTTCTAAGTAAAAAGAAATCGGAAGAGAAAAAATTACTTGTCCGCTACTACGAGGAAGCTGGAGCTGACTATGGACATTGGAGCGCTAACTATAATATGCATTTTGGTTATGCTAGTTCATTTTTCTCGTGGTTTAATCTAGAGAAGATGCTAGTAGAGATGAATAGTCAGATACTACAAAGGGTAGTGCACAATGATAAGATAACACGATTGCTAGATATGGGATGCGGAACAGGGGCATTCATTAGATTTGCTAAACAGAAAAAAGATACCTTAGAAGTGAAGGGAGTAACACTTGTGCCTTGGCAGATAGAAAAGTCTAAAGAATTAGACCATTTTGCAGGAATAAAAACATCTGTGGAATTACAAGATTACACGGATACTAATCTAGATGCAGAAAGCTTCAATGCAATAACTGCGATGGAAAGCTCTTGTTATGCAGAAGGCAATTCTAAAAGAAAGTTTCTAAAGGAGGCATATCGTCTACTAGAGCCCGGAGGTAAAATAGCAATAGGGGACGGATTTAGAAAAAGATTAGATTTTTCTACAACTATAACTAGATCTGCATATAGAAAGTTATGTGATTGTTGGGTCATAACTGATCTTGCGCTGCTACCAGAATTTATCGCCACTATGAAAGACATAGGCTTTAAGAATATTAAAGTAGAAGATATTTCGTGGAAGGTTGCACCATCTGTTGCTTATACACCTCTTAAGGTTGTTAGTTTTGTAGCTAAAGAATTCTTAAGTTCTGGGCTACGTAAAATGAATACAGAAAGATGGAATAATCTTATTTCGCCTTTGCTTACGATGGTGCTAGGATTAGATAGAAAGATTTTTAGTTACTGTATTGTTACTGCAACCAAGTAAAACTAAAAAACATTCGCTGATATTTAATTGTCAAATTTTATTGTACAAATTCCGTCAGATAAATTGGTGAGATAATTATAACCAAGTACTTGGAAGAGGTCAGTACATACTACTGATATGGCGGCTTCTGTATGCTCCCTCTATATTGAAGAAAAGGATAGGAATTATGGATAAGTTGCCATCTAAATTATGATTGTCATACTGGGCGAATGTAATGAGCCCAAGGATCATGCAACCATATGCTATAGATTAATTCAGAGCGGAGCCGAGAAATCTTACTTAATAATGATAAGAATGAGTCGTAAGTTTTAATTAGTTACTTGCTTAGCATATGTACTGTTATCAATTGTAGCTACATCTAATATCACATTCTTTGTTTTCCACTTAGATTTCTTATTACCTTTCTTAATCGTATTTTCAGATTCTAAAATAAAACCTTTTACTTTTTTCATGTTCTCCTGATAGTCTTTTGGCATAAAGTCTTTCATCATGGTTCCGAAACTTTCGTTCCAGCTTATAGGAAAGTCCTCAGCCATGTATGCCTTGATCTTTTCTTCCTCATTTTCACCTTTCCATTCTTGACAGACATAACCTTCTACGTTCTTCGTTTTTGAAGTTTTTTCAATCATCACAAATTTTTCTTCCATTTCTTCATTGTTTACAAAAGCACTTGCAAACTTCATCATATTAGGCAATGCTTGAACAGTTTTTTCCTCTTCATTGTACATGGCAATAATATCTTTATCTGTATCTATAACGATGGTCTGATAAGCACCCTCTTCTAATTGCCTAATCCCAAATATGCCCTTCGACTTAGATAGTAACATGTTCATCTTCGTTTTTTTCTTGTCATAATCTTCTACCTCTATTTCGAGTTCTACATCGAACTGGTAGGAGGGTGGTAGGTCTGCAGCCCTATTCATTTCTACTAGAAAGTCACCGTAAGACTTTCCTAAATCAGCGTAGGAGGCACTATCCGATTTGTAGCTTTCCTGAAACAGGGAATCAAATACCTGATCTACCTTTCTTACGGCTCTAGAAGCTATTTCCTGGGCAATTCTATCAGCAATTTTATTTTCGACCTGATTTACAAGCTTATCTTTCGTTCTATTTGCTATTTTATCAAAAATCTGAGCATTAAGGCAAGTATAAGAGGATGTCATGAGTAGAATAAGGGAGAAATAAATTATTATCTTTTCCATAAGCGAGGGGTATGTTTAAGGGGGTGATTTTATAATAACATAAATATAAGGAATAGATGTTGCTAAATTTTAAAGACTGATTAATCTACTTTTGGTAATTATTCTTTAGTAGTCCTCAATGAGTAAAGTGTCAGTATTCAGTTGAATCCTTATATTTGCATCTATTTATAAATATTTCCCAATGGATAATAAAATAAGAAATAAAATAGAGAAATTATTTGAGTATAGGAAACTACCTTTTCTTCTTAAGAAGGGTAATTATGTCAATGGTTGTATGCTGTATGAAAATCTGGTAGACTTACAATTCCTTATATACGATTTGGATAATTATTTAGAATCGAGTTGGAAAATTAATAAGCAAAAGTTAAATGGCTATTGGAAAGCTATATCTGCTAATTTAACCAACTTAGGTGTTCCGATACAGAAACATGATGATTACTTACAACAAATAAAAAAGTACCAAAAGCACGAATTGGAGCTAAGAGAAGGTAAGCTACCTACAAGGTATAAGCTTTCCTACTACTATTTCTATAAATCTTGCGATGTCAAATTACTAAGGAGAATAATTTATGATTATATTCCACAACTTAAAAAGGAATATAAACTAAGTGCTTGGAGAAACTTTGATCTTGTGACAGAAATTAACGATGATGTGGAAGACTTACAAGAAGATGTAAAAACCATTAATGGAAATTGTTTCTTTATTCATCTACTTCAAAATACTAAAGAAGATACGTCAAAGCATTTCAGTAGCTACCTATATGAGATAGATACAGCTATAGAAAAGGATAAGGCGTTAAACGCGGATCTATATAAGTGGGGTAAGAAAGTAACTCAGGATACGAATAAACTATTAGAAGGGCAGATAAAAAACTACGATGGTAAGATTTATAAAAAGTCTAAACTTTACATGCACTTAGCTGAGTCACTCTGATTTGGTAAGGATGATACAGTATTGTTTTATCCCATTAAATTGCTTAGCTTGACATTAACAAATAATACCAACAACAAATAATTAACAATGTACGAGCTTGTATACACTAGTCTAGCGAGATCTGGTCTTAAAAAATCAGACATAGAAGCAATTATTTCTACTTCTAAAAGAAATAACCTCAAAAAGGGCATAACTGGCTGTTTATTATATTATAAACGCGAATTTGTTCAGATACTAGAGGGACCTAAAGAAGATGTGAAAATTCTTTTTGAAAAGATAAAAAAAGACCCCCGCAATCTTAGTCCAAAATTGCTCTATGAAGGAAGTATAGAAGCTCCTGTTTTTGGGTCATGGTCTATGGCGGTAAAGATTATAGAAGATAAGGAAGTTAAATATATTAAAGAGATCTTAGCCATAGATGAATTTAAGGATATCCAGACGGCAATAAGCAATAATACAAATACAGGTAAAAAGCTCTTCAGTCATATAGCTGATTCTTTGCTAGGTGATCGTTAAGATTCTGTTTCGTAATATATTTTGTAAAACTTTCTACCATCCTCATCTGATCCTCTTTGTATCAGATCTCTGTCACCGTGTATATAGACATGAAAATTTTTATCTAGCTTAAGCACACTTTTAAATACTGAAGATTGATTTTTGTACGCAGCATCAGATACAGAAAAGGTAGGTGCTAAGTAGACAGTTTTCTCCTCCGCAAGATCCTTACTGTACTCATCAAACAAAGCAACGGCTTTATCATCTTGGAAAACAGTTTTCTTGTAATCGTCTTCATTGAATTCTGTTTCGTTTTTAAAGTAATTTTTTGACCTATTCAAGATAGCCGCTTCATCCGTTTTATCTATTTCGAATAAAGGTTTAAGTCTTTCTTTTACAAACCCTTTAGTTGCTTGTATGTAATCCTTGGTCATATGATAATCATCAGAACGATTGATTACATTCAGGAAATCGGATTTCCAGAATTGTGCTTCTGATTTTTTGTTAAGCTTATCAGCTATGCATAACTTGTAACCATCTTCTTTTTCGGTATTGAGTATGATACAAGCCTTGTCCATCTTTTCTATATTGACACCCTTATCGAGATTAAGTTTTATGGCTTTAGATGCTTTCTCTAATTTCAGAAAAGTATCCTTAGACTCTGACTTTATGATTGCTATAGCATCTACTAACTCATCTTCTACTAATACATCTCTTATATAAGACATCATCAGATCTCCATTTTTAATATTGGGATGATTAGATTTCTCGTATAGTTGCTCCGCTATATCTATAGATATCTCATGAAAACGGGTCGGGTTTTCAAAAATCTGAGTGGCAAATTTATAGATCGCATTTAGACTAAGGTCACCACTAGAAAAATGAAAACTATGGAAAGCTGGTTCTCTAAAGCTAGAGAAAAAGTATTTAAGCAGAGAGCCTTTGAGCTCGTCCGTCTCTATAATGTTAGGCCTATCAGACAACAATACACCTTCGTTTTCTTGCTTACTTCCTATACCATGAATACTTACCGCATTCAAATCTGCTGAAGAAAAATTTATCATACTCTACTATTTTTACAATTCAAAATTACAAAACCTAAGGCAATCATCACTCTTTTGGATTTCTTTTTCTAGGATAGCATATTTATCCAATATCATAAACATTTGTAAAAGATTGTTCTATAATTCTTTCATACAGTATGGCAAGATTAATTAGCTGATTTATCTATATCGGAGCTTTACCTTCAAAACAAAACATGAAAAATTTATATAAATCGTACCAAAAAAAAAACCGGTTGCTTATACAATCGGTTTTTTTATTAATTCCTACTTATCTTTTTTATAAGTGTATCACCTCTCCATAAGCCGCTGCGGTAGCTTCCATAATAGCTTCACTCATAGTAGGGTGAGGATGTACTGCTTTTAGAATCTCGTGACCTGTTGTTTCTAGTTTTCTAGAAGTAACAATCTCTGCAATCATTTCCGTAACATTAGCACCTACAAGATGGGCTCCTAAAAGCTCACCATATTTAGCATCGTATATTATTTTGACGAAACCTTCCTTAGCTCCGGATGCGCTAGCTTTTCCAGAAGCAGAGAAAGGAAACTTACCTATTTTTATCTCGTAGCCAGCATCTTTCGCTGCTTGTTCTGTATAGCCTACGCTTGCTACCTCAGGATTGCAATACGTACAGCTAGGAATATTGTTATAATCGATAGGTTCTGGATTATGTCCAGCTATCTTTTCTACACATATAATACCTTCCGCACTGGCCACGTGCGCTAGTGCTGGTCCAGGCGTCACATCGCCTATAGCGTATATACCTTTTACATTAGTCTGGTAATACTCATCTACAATTATCAGTCCTTTATCTGTTTTTACACCTACTTCCTCCAGTCCGATATTACTTGTATTAGGTTCTACTCCTGTGGCAGAAAGTACTACATCACAAGTAATCTTTTCTTCTTTACCATCTTTTCTGCTTTTTACTATAACCTGGCAAGATTTACCACTACTATCCACAGACTCAACTGATGCATTAGCCATGACTTCGATACCTGCTTTTTTCATCACTTTTGTGATTTCTTTAGATACATCTTTATCTTCTCTAGGCAACAATCCTTGCTCCATATATTCTACAACAGTTACCTTAGTGCCGATAGCGTTGTAGAAGTACGCGAACTCTACACCGATAGCTCCTGCACCGATCACAACCATACTTTTAGGTTGCTTAGGGAGAGACATCGCTTCACGATAGCCGATTACTTTTTTTCCGTCTATTTTGATATGAGGTAGTTCTTTAGCCCTTCCTCCTGTTGCGACAATAATTTGATCTGCGTCGTATTCTTTTTTCTTTTTCTTACTATCTGTTACCACTACCTTATTACCTCTAGCTATTCTTCCTTCACCTTCTATAACCGTAATTTTATTTTTCTTCATCAGGAAGTTGACACCTTTGCTCATGCCATCCGCAACAGATCTACTTCTTTTGATCATTCCAGGGAAATCAGCCTTAGGTGCTGCTACCTTGATTCCATAATCTTTTGCATGGTTGATATAGTCAAATACTTGTGCACTTTTAAGTAAGGCCTTAGTGGGAATACAACCCCAGTTAAGACATATGCCTCCTAGATTTTCTCTCTCTACAATAGCAACATTTTTCCCAAGCTGAGATGCTCTTATTGCTGCAACGTATCCTCCAGGTCCTGAACCTATAATTATGATATCAAATTTCATGATCTTTTAATTTTAGTTATTTTCAAATAAAACCAATTAACCCGCTTAGGGTTTCTTTCTTTCGCAAGTGCTACTAATTACTAGCATTTTGATTTACATACAAAGTAACCCTCTTACTTGTTCGTAAAACTTTACCCTTCTCCAATTTGATCGCAAATATAATCATGTTTCTAGAATATAAGAATTGCTATCTATATATCTGCACTCTTGCCAGACCTTCATAATAATCTTTGATCTCATAGAAATAAGGCGGAATTACTAATTCTCCTTTCTTGTCTATAAATCCTATTGCCTTCTCAGGATAGACAACTCTAGCTAATCCCTCGTGATAATCCCATACAAGAGGAAAGATAGCCTTCGTAATAATATTACCTTTTGTATCCATAAAGCCCCATAGATCATCTATTCCAAAGGCCAGCATACCTTCTCTCGGTCTATAGAGCATGTCATATATTGGCTCAGCTATAATCTCTTCTTTTACATTAATAATACCCCACAAGTCATTTTCTAAGAAAGAGACTAGTCCGTCGCCTAGATACTCCATATTGATATAATCAGCAGAAAAAGAAGTTACTGGCCTACATTGTTTGTCGATAAGTACATAGCGGTCCACTTCTTTTACAAGTGCCATCTCATCTAAAAAATCTGAGGCATAGCTGTAACTCGGCTTACATATCTCCGTACCAGTTTCTGCTAGGTAACCGTATGATTTATCTTTACGAATTCTATATATATTACTAGATATTTTAAACACCTTATCGTAGGGTAGCGGCGTCATTTTTCCTTGTCTGCTAACTAGGCGATACTCATTAAAGTATTTGACAAGTGCATAATCATCATAGAAATTAGTGGCAAAGGAATGCTGAGTTTTCAGGAGCGTATCACCAGAAATACTTAAAAAACCATACATGCTATTTTTCTGTATTTTGATGATATCTCTATCTGCTATAGAGATTCTATCAGCGCTTATGTTGCTTTTTATACTGCCCAGACTATCTATCACACTCCAGGTGTCGTCCATACCGCGAACTATTGCAAATCCACCTGTAAAAGGATGCGCTTCTTTGTAAATATAATCCACAATGGTCTTACCAGATTTATCAATGTAGCCCCATTTTCCTTGATAATTTACAGCGGCTAACGACTGGCTAAAATCTCTAGCATCATCATATCTGTCCTCTATAGCTAACTGTCCTTCCTTGTTGAGAAATCCCCATTTCTGATCTGGGCTAAAATGATCTTGAAGAAATGCTTCTTCTTCATTTGCAGGTTTAGACCTCAGTATGTCGGACTTACAGCTATAAATAAATGTTAAACTCAAGATGAAAATGAGCAGTTTATAGAATTTTGGTTGAATATTTGTTATATCTATGATAATATTCTTACTTATAATGCAAATAATAGCTCAAGAAAACTGGCAGATCCAAGTCTCTGAAGACGAAACGTTTTCTATTACAGTTCCTCACAAACTAACGAAATATTCTAATAAAACTTTGACAGAAGTAGGAGAATTAAATCTCATAGCTTACCGGTCAGAGGAACCTGATGCTTACGGCAATGTCTATTCTATCAATTTTATAGATTATCCAGATGGTGCTATATTCGGCGATGACTCGCTGGCTATGGATCTGATTTATTCTAGCATAGAAGGACTTCCTGGAGAACTTATCTACGAAGAAAAGCAGAGAGAACAGGGGCATGATAGTGTAATATGTAGAAAAAAGTTAGTAGATCAAAATCTATATTCTAAGACTAAGGTATTTGTAGTTAAGGATAGATTGTACATCATGCTGGTATATTCTAACGAAGATAAAGCATTTAACAACGGTGTAGATAAGTTCTTAGATTCATTTAAGATTATCAAAGTATAGCTCTTCATAATAGATTGCTTGGCACCTCGCAATGCCAAAACTATTATTTGTAAATATGATTATAGAACTTTCGTATGTCATCATAGAATCACACATTATAAGCTAAGTTATTCTGCTCTAGATGCTTTTATAACTTCATATTTTCTTTTCTTTGTGACATAATTATGATATGTGAAAAAAATTGTTGTCTTCCCTGGTTCATTTGATCCTATAACACTAGGTCACGTAGATCTTGTCCATCGTGCGATCCCTCTGTTTGATGAGATTATAGTAGCAGTCGGCATGAATTCGCAAAAGAAATATTTGTTTAGTCTAGAGGAACGACTGGCATGGCTAGAAGAGGTGTTCAAAAATGATAAAAAGGTCAAAGTAGATCATTTTACGGGGCTTACTGTAAATTTCTGTAAGGAAAAAAATGCTCGTTATTTACTGAGAGGATTGAGAAACGCTTCAGATTTTGATTACGAAAAAACTATTTCACAGCTGAACAATATCATGGGTGATGATTTAGAAACCGTTTTCCTAATTAGTCAACCGGCATTCTCGCATATCAGTTCTACAATTGTCAGAGAAATTATAAAAGGTAAGGGAGATATCTCGGCTTTTGTACCTGATGTATTACACGATTATTTGAAACAAAAAATATAAAAAATGAGTAACGCTTTTTTCGATGTACCTGTAGCGGTTAACGAACCTGTATTACAATACTTTCCTGGTTCACCAGAAAAGAATGAGCTTAAGAAAGTCTACAATAAGATGAAGACTTCCGAGATTAATGTTCCTATGGTAATCGGTGGAAGGAGAGTAAATACGAAGGATAAGAGAACGATGCATCCTCCGCATGATAAGAATCATGTACTAGGAACATATTCACAGGGGGATAAGTCTCATGTAGAAAGAGCTATTGCTGCGGCACTGAAAGCTAAGCCAGCTTGGGAGGATATGCCTTGGCAAGAGAGAGCATCTATTTTCTTAAGAGCGGCGGATCTTCTTGCAGGGCCTTATAGAGCTAGGATGAATGCTGCAACGATGTTATGTCAGTCTAAGAATGCTTACCAGGCAGAGATAGATAGCGTATGTGAGTTGTGTGATTTCTTCAGATTTAATGTGCAGTATATGATCGACATATATGCACAGCAACCAGAAAGTGCGCCAGGTATATGGAATAAGTTAGAGTATAGAGCTCTAGAAGGATTTGTATTCGCCATAACCCCATTTAATTTTACAAGTATAGCCGCTAACCTTGCTGCAGCTCCAGCGCTTATGGGCAACACAGTAGTATGGAAACCAGCCGCTAGTCAGATATATTCTGCTCATGTGATTATGGACTTACTGCAAGAAGCAGGTCTTCCTGACGGCGTGATAAATCTAGTATTTGCAGATGGACCGGAGACAGGTGAAGTAATTTTTAAGCATAGAGATTTTGCAGGACTTCATTTTACTGGAAGTACAGGGGTTTTCAAGTCACTATGGGGAACCATTGCATCTAATCTAGATAATTACAGAACGTATCCAAGGATAGTAGGAGAGACAGGAGGTAAAGATTTTGTTGTTGCACATAAGAGTACAGATCCTAAAGTATTAGCCACTGCACTTGTGCGCGGATCGTTTGAGTATCAAGGGCAGAAATGTTCTGCAGCCTCTAGAGCTTACGTACCCAAGTCCTTATGGGAAAAGACATGGAAGTTTATGAAAGCAGATATAGAATCTATGAAGATGGGCTCACCTGAAGATTTTACTAATTTCATCAACGCAGTAATAGATGAGAAATCATATAAAAATATAAAATCTTATATCACTGGTGCAAAGAGAAGTAAAGACGCAAAGGTATTAATTGGAGGAGAATGTAATGACTCTAAAGGGTACTTTGTAGAACCTACTGTCATCCTTGCAAAGAAAGCTGATTATAAGACGATGTGCGAAGAAATATTTGGACCTGTACTTACGGTATATGTATACAAGGATGCAGATTTTGAAAAGATATTAGATGTTATAGATAATACATCTGATTATGCACTGACGGGTTCTATATTTTCTAATGATAGAAGCATTGTAGAATTAGCTAGTAAGAAGCTTAGAAATGCAGCAGGTAATTTTTACATAAACGATAAGCCGACAGGTGCGGTTGTAGGGCAACAACCTTTCGGTGGAGCTAGAGGATCAGGGACGAATGATAAGGCAGGATCATATATGAACTTACTGCGATGGGTTTCTCCTAGAACGATCAAGGAGACTTTTGTCCCAGCGACAAATTACAGATATCCATTTTTGTTGGAGTCTTAGGAAATTATGATTTATTTAATACACCGCTATGAAATATCGCAGCAGGATTGTCTGTTCACTTTATTTGCAAGTATTATCATTTAAATAAAATTAGAATTATGAGAGGAAGATTAAAGTTACATCTATTCAGTTGTCTATTGTTCTTGTGCTTATTAGCGATAGCATGTGGTGATGATAGCAATGACTGCATAGAATGTATAAATGGTGCAACTACAGAAGAAATCTGTCAAGATAACTTCACTGCATTATCTGAAGCGAGAGGAATTACCGTATCAACCCTAGAGGAATACTTAGATCACTTAAGATTAATTGGTTTTTCTTGTAACTGATCCTCCTACTTATATCTGAAGAAAAATATAGGTCTGTCAAGAAAATGGCAGACCTCTTAAAAATTTGTGATTTACACACAAAACTTAAGAAATTTAATAAAACTTATATATTATGAAAAAGGTAGCAGTAATCGGAGCAGGAACTATGGGTAATGGTATAGCACATGTTTTTGCCATGCATGATTTTACTGTCCATCTCTGTGATGTATCCGAGGGAGCTCTAGAAAAAGCAATAAAAACTATAGATAAGAATTTATGGAGAATGGTTGCAAAGGAAAAAATCTCTGAAGACAAACAGAAAACTACTATCAATAATATAGAAACCTTTACATCTATAGAGGACGCAGTAAAAGGTGTAGATCTCGTCGTGGAAGCAGCCACTGAAAATGTAGATCTAAAGCTCAAGATATTTAGAGAAATAGATAAGTATACACCAGAAGATGCCATCTTGTGTTCTAATACGTCCTCTATTTCCATTACTAAAATAGCCAGTGTAACGAACAGGCCCGGTAAAGTTATCGGGATGCATTTTATGAACCCTGTTCCTATTATGAAGCTAGTAGAAATAATAAAAGGATATTCAACGGATGAAGTTACAACGGAGAAAATAGTAAACTTGTCTAAAGATCTAAATAAGATTCCTGTACTCGTCAATGATTATCCTGGATTCGTTGCTAATAGAATATTAATGCCTATGATCAATGAAGCTATACAAACCCTACACGAAGGAGTGGCTGGAGTTGCTGAGATAGATACGGTGATGAAATTAGGTATGGCTCATCCTATGGGTCCATTACAATTAGCTGATTTCATAGGCTTAGACGTTTGTAAATCTATTTTGGATGTATTATATGAAGGGTTTGGTAATCCAAAGTATGCAGCTTGTCCGTTACTTAACAATATGGTGCTTGCTGGAAAGTTAGGACGCAAATCAGGAGAGGGATTCTATGATTACTCTGGTGAAAGCAAAGAGTATAATGTTTCATCCAATTTCAGTTAGAATGTCAATTATATCTGCTTATAAGTAACTGTATGGCAATCCTATTATAGCTTCTATGGTGTCTGGATCATAGCTCGTTGCATTTGATGCTAATACGAACAATATAGTTTTCAATTAGCACCTTTAAATAGTTTTTGCTTGCAGCGACAAGGGGATAGACATGCTAATTAGCCTTAGAATCATCATCAGCAACGATCCCTAGATTCTTTGCTCTCGTTTCCCATTTCTTTCTGGCTAGTAGCTGAAGATCCTCTACTTTATCGAATTCGTCCATTATTTCCATCCCGAGAAGTGTTTCTATAACATCTTCCATGGTAAGGATACCAGACATACCACCGAACTCATCTACTACAAGAGCAATGTGTTCCTTATCTTCCATGAGTTTATCAAAAGTCTGTTGGATACTCATGTTTTCTGTTACCACGGACATTTCTCTTTTGATCTTACCCAATGAGTCTGAATCTTGTTTTTTGATTATAGAGGTGAGAATATCATCCTTTAAGACGTAACCTGTTATATGATCCTTACCAGTAGAAAAGACAGGTACCCGAGAAAAATTTAGACTTTCGTTTTCTAAATAAAAATCAGCTATTGATAGATCTTCTGCTGCTGCTGTAACTACCATCCGTGGTGTCATAATATCTTTAGCACGGACAGAATTAAACTTCAGTAGGTTATCGATTATTTTAGACTCACTTGGTGCTATTATACCTGATTGAGCTCCTACCTTGGTCATTGCAGTAAAGTCAGCTCTACTCAGGACACTTCCATGGCTACTTCCCTTAAAGAATTTTGTAATGAACTGACTGAACCAAACTAGAGGAAAAAGAGCTACCATAACAATCTTTAGGCTCTTCACGGTAAACGGTGCAAGAGATCTCCATTTACTTGCGCCGATAGTTTTAGGAATAATTTCTGAGAGAATCAAAATTCCCAAGGTCATGACTACGGGAATAATTATACCTGTTACCATAGAATTAGCAGGCCATACTTTAGTGGCTTGGGTTCCTACGCCTAATGCACCCACGGTGTGGGCAATTGTATTAAGTGTCAATATAGCAGAAAGTGGCTTGTCAACGTCTTCTTTAAATTTATTAAGATCACGTCCTATGGTCTTCCCTTCTTGCATTTTAATCTGGACATAAGAAGGCGTGATACTAAGCAGTACGGCTTCCCATACAGAACACATAAATGATACAATAATGGCTAATAAAAAGAAGAAAAGGAGTAATCCCATGGGAGATATTAAATTTAATTCGAATATAAAGATAACTTAATTCCAATAGGGCAATAAAAAAAGCCCGAAAGAATCAGGCTTATTTGGTTTTAACAGTTGCTGTTTAAAGCAATTACTTTTAAAAATGCAATAATCGTTCCATAATAATATCTTCACAATTATAGTCTATATCCAACTTGGAAAATAAAACGTGGAGCCTTACTACCTATTGAAGATTGGTTCCCATTTGTATTGACATGATTACTTACGTATGAAAAATTACTCTCGTATATAGCATCTATTCTCAGGCGCCATAAATCTAAGCCTGCGCCTAGCTGAAAACTATACTTCATATTCTTAGTCTTATATTCTTCTCCGTTTATGTCAAATATACTAGCAGTAGAATCCAAATTTACATGTGCTACAGGACCAGCTTGGATTCTGAGTAGCTTAAAAAATCTTAAACCTAGAAGTACAGGTATATCCAACTCAAGAAAATCTTCTGAAAGTACCGAGAAAGGGTAGTTTTCTGAAGTAACATCATAATCGAATCGGGTAGAGTTAAAGACTAAGCTAGGTTCTATATAAAAACCTAAAAGTTTTAATCTGGTGTAGACGCCTAAATTATACCCATATCTCGCTTCTCTAGGTGTAAATGTAAGGTCTACATTATTTATAGTTAGGTCAAGATTTGTAAATTTGTCTAGCTCATAGGTATGGATTCCTCCTTTTACTCCAATCTCTAATTGGGAATATACCCATAAAGGTAATATCAAAAAAGATAAGATAAGAAAATGGTTTCTCATAGTAATGTATTTTGTGGGTTATGTATACAAATATATAATTACTTCTCTTTTTTTATAAATATAAGTTAAGAGCTAATCAGGGACTAAGTAGACTATATTTCTAGAGTTTCTTAAGTTTGCATATTTTAAGAAACGCTTAATCTAAAAAAAAATTGGTGCAAGTTTCTTAATTCTTTGTTATTTACAAATAACAATTATTTATAATATAACAAAAAAAATGCCGTAAATGGTCATACGAGATATAGAGTTCATAGGAAGTTTCGAAAAGGAGTCTCAGTGTCCTAAATTGAATAAGCCCGAATATGCTTTCATAGGGAGATCTAATGTTGGCAAATCCTCATTGATAAATATGCTTTGCCAACGAAAATCACTGGCAAGAGTTTCTAATACGCCAGGAAAAACACAGACGTTAAACTTTTTTGACATAAATACAGAATGGTATCTAGTAGACCTCCCTGGATACGGTTATGCTAAGATCTCAAAGAAGATGCGTGCGAAGTGGGAAAAGATGATCGAGTTTTATCTATTAAATAGACCAAATTTACAATTAGCTTTTGTGCTGATAGATTCTAGAATACCTCTTCAGAAAATAGATTTAGAATTTATAAATTGGTTAGGATCATTGGCCATTCCGTTTGCTATAGTTTACACTAAAACAGATAAGCTTAAGAAATTAGAAAAGAAAAAAAACATAAAAGCTATCAGGGACGGATTATTAGAATACTGGAATAGTCTTCCTGCTGAATTTGTTACAAGTGCAGAAACAGGAGAGGGAAGAGAAGAGTTATTAGCTTTTATAGCAGATTTAAATAATAATTTCTGATTTTTGTGCAAATTCCAAGTATTTGACTAAAGAATACACCCATATAATAGATAAGATAGAAGATTGGCCAATAAACCAATTTTCGGAGGCTAGGCCAGCGTTTATCCAAGACTTGAATAAGTATACTTATGATCGGATCATGGAAACCCACGGTGATAATCTGGAAACCTTGTTATCTAAGGTCATCTATCAAGAAAAGCAAAGAATTAAAATCAACCCATGGAAGGTAGATCCAGCGGATGAGACTTTGTATTGGCAGAAACTGGAATCTATTGCTAAAAAAGCTGCTCTAAGCGATAATAGAGATGAAAGATATAAGCAATTACTAAAACGAATAATCAACAGATACTCAGAAGAAATAGTAGGAAACTTTAATCCTAAGACTTTTCGATTTGCTCGTAAGTTCTTAACAGCATTGTTTAAGCGTATCTATATGAAATCCTTTACGCGTAAGTTAAGGATATGGGGTACTAAGGATGATCTCCTTAAGAAAATACATATCAGCGGAGAAATAGATAGGCTAAGAAGTCTATACACTAAAGGAACTGTTGTAATGGTCCCTATGCACTTCAGTAATTTAGATTCTATTTTACTGGGCTACATGCTAGATATGAAAGCAGGTATTCCTGCGTCGGCTTTTGGTGCTGGACTCAACTTGTTCAATATAGAAGTAGCGGCATATTATATTAACAGACTTGGAGCTTACAAGGTTGATAGGCGTAAAAAGAATCCTATCTATCTTGAGAATTTAAAATCATATACAAGCTTATCTCTTGTTAAGGGAGCCCCTAATATTTTCTTTCCTGGTGGAACTAGATCTAGGAGCGGTCATATGGAAGAAAATCTCAAGCTAGGTCTTCTCAGTTCTGTAATAGATGGACAGAGATATTGTATTAAGAACAATCTGGATAAGAAGATATTTGTTATACCGATTATACTAGGTTATCATTTTACGCTAGAGGCTTCAGGATTAATAAACCAATATTTAAAATCTGTAGGAAGAGAAAAGTACTCATCAGCTAAATCGAAAAGAGGCAAAATTGCTAGCGCATTTAAGTTTGTGTGGAGACTTACAAGAAAAGAATCTGAGGTATTTCTCAATATAGGAGAACCTATGGATGTGATAGGGAATGAAGTGGATAGTGAGGGTAATAGTTTAGATAACCTAGGGAATATTCTAGAAGTAAAGGAGTTTTTCCAGAACCAAGGAGAAAGTAATAAAGACCTACAAAGAGAGGCAGTATATACTAGATTATTAGCTGATAAAATAACGGAAGCGTTCAAGAAAGAAAATGTAGTGTTAAGCTCCCATCTTGTAGCTTATGTAGGTTTTAAAATCTTAGAGCGTTATTATGAAGAGCTAGATATTTTTGGAATTCTGAAACAACCTGTTTCTGACTTCAAGGTTCCAAAAGCGGATTTTATTAAGTCATTGGATACAATTATTGCTAAATTGCGTCAGATGGAATCTCTAGGGATGCTGAGGCTGTCACCTATTTTTGATGCTAGCACAGAGGAGATTTTTATGGATGGTGTAAATAATGTAGGTGTGTTTCATCTAAATAAGGTGTTAAGAGCTGAAAAAGAAGTAGTTACAAGCGATGATTTTAGGTTATTATACTATTATCATAATAGACTAGATGCTTATGGTTTAGACAAAGAACTAGGACTTAAGAAATAGAAGATACGTGAATTTTATTATATACGATTTAGAAGCTACATGTTGGAGGGGTAGACCACCCAAAGGAGTACAGGAGATTATAGAGATAGGCGCTTACAAAGTGAATCAGTATGGAGAAATTCTTGAAGTTTTTGACAAGTTTGTAAGGCCAGATGTAAATACTAGGCTGTCTAGATTCTGTACCCAGCTAACCTCTATTACCCAACAAAATGTAGACTCAGCAGATAAATTCCCTAAAGTGGCTCAACAATTTATCGATTGGATAGACATATATGACACAGATTATACCTTCTGCACCTGGGGCTCTTATGACAAACAATTACTTACGAATGATTGTGTCTTGCACAAGATGGAGACAGAGTGGTTAGATAACCATATCAATATAAAAGATCAGTACCATAATCGGATAAAAAAAGTAAAAAAGCACGGAGGACTTAAGGCTACCGTCAAAAAAGAGGGCTTTGAGTTTACGGGTATTCACCACAGAGCGATAGCTGATGCAGAGAATCTTACCAAGATTTTTATCAAATATGTGGACGAATGGCTCTATTAATCTTAAAAAAGAGTTAATTCATCTATCATTTTCTATTCTAAGAAACTTATCTTTACTGTTGAACATTCTATATATGTATATAATACAACGAATGTGAATATCTTAAAATTTAAAAGTAAATAAACACTATGAAAAAGCTTTTTATACTTCCTTTGATGCTAATGACATTTCTGACTGTATCTCTTACAGCACAGGGTACGCTAGAAAAAGGATACTTGAAAATGGAATTAACAGAAGCGTCATCTGACAATGAGCAAATGGCTGCTGGATTAGAAATGCTCAAAGGAAGCGAAACAGAATACTTTTTTGATAAGGATAATTCTCTTGTCAAGCAAAGTATGATGGGAGGAATGGTTAATATTACAACATTAGTAGAAAATAAGACTGAAGGCATCAACATGTTTTTTGACATGATGGGGCAGAAGATGCATGTAGAAACTTCTACTGAAGAAATGGAAAAATCAGCTGAATCAGGACAAGCGGATGCAATGGGCGAAATGAAAGTTACTTATGACGAAGCAGATACAAAAGAGATTCTAGGATATAAATGTAAGAAAGCTAATATTACCTCTTCAGGAGCTGAAGGTTTTACTTTCGGTCTATACGTAACAGAAGATATCAAAGCTAGTCCTAAAATGATACAGGGACTACAGAAAGTAGATCTTAAAGGTTTTCCTTTAGAGCTTGTAATAGACATGGGACAAATGAAGATGGTCTACACAACGACGGAAATTAAAAAAGAAGTAGATCCAGCAGCTTTCAAGATAAGTGCTGATGGCTATAAGAAAATGTCTTTCGAAGAGTTCCAAGAATCTATGGGAGCTATGGGAGGCGGAATGGGATTCTAAGAAACCATTCTAGATAAAAAAAAAGAGAGGAGAATACTTGTGAAAAGTAGTTTCCTCTTTTTTTTAATTTGGTATAAGATATATTTTCCTTCAGTAAGAAACTCAAGAAGAACCAGAACCACAGACAACCATGTTTTTTTTGAATCATTTGATTCAATTTTTTTTTCTGTGTTGCTAAGAATTCATTACTCAGATTAACTTTTCTCATCTCCACTACATAACGGTCTTGCTACACGTTTTTTTCGAAGAAGTAGAAGTACTCTACTTTACTCATATAATTTTCATGTAAATATGAGATTCAAATCATATTTGTTGAAAAAAATATGCCTACTTAAAAATCGTCAAAGTCTGCTTCATAACCTCACCATTAACTTCCAGTACATAATAGTAGGTTCCTGCTGGATAACCCTCACCATCCCAATTGTTTTCGTAATTCTCGGCATGGTATATTTCATCTCCCCATCTATTATAAATCCATAACTCACTGCCTTCTATCATATCTCCTTTTGTAAACTTTAGAAGATTAGTTTCAGAACTGTTGGCATTTATGAAGGAAGTAGGCATTATTTCATCTTCCGATATATTCGAGATAAAAAGTGTTGCTGATTCACAGGCTGCACAATCAGCTGAGCATAACTCATATTCTATTTCTAGATCACCTGAAAAGGATTGTAGCAATTCGAATTGTAGAATGCCATCTTGTAACTGAATGATCTCTATCAGTGATTCATTTGATATACTCATTATATTTAACTCGAAGTCTGTAGGAAATTGATCGCCTAATAATAGATCTACAGTTTCTACGATACCTGTTTCTGTTTCTATGTTTTCATCATTTATATCTATTATACAGTCACAGGCCATAGCCGTAATCGAAAAGTTATACGTTTTATTTTCACATGGTAAGTCGTTTTCTATTACATAGCTATAATCGTAAGTTCCCGGATCACTTCCTAGAAAAGATAGGTTAGTCGGATCAGTTATTTCATTTCCTTCCTGATCCATCCAAGTCCCATTAGATATACCGGATACGATCACGCTTGTGAGATCAAATACGATAGGTTCAGGTCCATTTTCTGTTGTACATACCGTCGCCGATGCCAGTAAAGCAGCAGTCATATCGGCAACAACAGTAATGACCACGGGGAATTCAGAATCGCAATTTACTTGCGGACTTTCTACAGTGTATAATACGATGTAATCACCTGCAATAGCATTTTCTGAATTAAATATATTATCATCTTGTAGACTTAGGGCAGCTCCTATAGGCTGAGTCATAATAGACCAGCTCCCTGGTGGGCCACTCTGATAGATGTCTTGCTGTAGATCTATAGATGATCCTTCTGTATTGCATATTCTAGTATTACTGACTAATTCAGGATCATCACAATTACAATCTTTTACCCTTACTGTAATCATAACTGTTTCATTTGTACATGGTGCTTGAGCACTTGCAGAAGTAAAAACAAAACCGAAGGTAGAACCCACGATCTCTCCACCAAAATCTACAGCACTTGGGTTAGTAACAATAGATCCATTCTGATCTGTCCAGATACCTATAGGATTTGAAACAAGCGTTGTCAGATCTATAATAGAAGATCCGTTTTCATTATTTTCATTACACACCTCACCGTCCATAGATGTCAGGATGATTGCTTCTTGTAAAGTTATTGATATTTCATCTTCGTCATCACAGCCTACCACTGGATTGTCTAAAGTATAGTTAAAAGTATAAATACCAGAATCTGCACCATCTAAATTTATAGTGGAAATGTCTAAGTTAGCACTGCTAGGATTTCCTGTCCCTTCTGACCAAGTTCCAGGAGCAGATGAACCAACAAGTGTTGATAAATCGAAGATAGCGTCATCACTACATAGCATTGGCCCAGGCACTAGTGCAAGTGTAGGGCACGCACAATCTAATACTTGTAGTTCTATGCTAAAAGTTTTGTTAGAACATGGAGCTATCGCATCATCTGTTACAAAACTTAGATCGTAAATACCTTCCTCTACACCAGTAAAATCTAAATTACCTATATCAGAAAAATCTAGTCCTGTAATCTGAGGATCTATCCATGTTCCGCTCCCGAATACAAGGAGTGTAGACAAGTCCAATATCGTTGTTCCAGTAGCAGATTGTGAATTGCAAATAGGAGAGGGTTCCATAAGCTCTGCAAAAGCCTTAGAGACTATCGTAATTGTCAAGGTATCTGCAAAAGGACAATTATCTGGAATAGGATTAAGGGTATACAAAAAACGATAATCTCCTGCCGCAATATCTTGTGTACTTATATCAGAGTTATTTGTTATACCTATTATTTCTGGACCGTCTATAAAACTCCATATTCCAGGTGCTGTGATGGGAGATAATTGCAAGTCTATATCATAGTCAATAATATCATTACACAATGTAGTATTTGTTATTTCTAGATCAGGACAAGCACAGTCTACGACACACACTAATAAGGTATCACTCTTTTCTGCGCATGGTGCAAAAGCGTTGTTTGTTGTATATACAAATCTGTAACAATCTAAAGGGATATCTACAAAACTGACATTGGATAATTCAGTTATATCTATACCATCTAAAGAAGACCAAGTGCCAGGGTCACTATACAATGATACAGCTATGAGATCTACGGACGTAGGTGATGAATCTAAATTATTACAAACATTGAGTTGCTCTACAATATTGGTTTGTGGGGAGTTTACAATAGAGACACTGTATTGGCCAGATCCAGAACATCCCCCTACAGAAACGGTGACAGTATACGTGTCCGCCATAGTAATAACTACGGTGGAATTATTACCTATAATATCACCAGACGAGTTTGTCCAGCTATACGAGTCAAATCCACTACCTGCGTCCAATGTGCTCGTTCCATTATCACAAATATTTTGACCAGCGATTGATAACTCTATTTCATCAGAGACTAATATATTAATCGTTGCAAAAGTAGAGCATCCAAACTGATTACTTACGGATACAGCATATTCTCCTGGAGTGTCTATCGTAACAGTAGATCCATTCCCTGCAATGGTTTCTCCAGCATTATTAGTCCAGAGATATGTGGAATTTATTGGGTCGCCACCTGCATCGATCACAGTTTCTTCCCCAGGGCAAATAGTAGTAGAGCCCGAGAAGGAAATTACAGGTAATGAGTTGACGGTGACTGTGCTGAAAGCTATGGACTCGCAACCATTTGCATCTACTACATTTACAGAATATGTAGAGCTTACCGTTGGCTCTATGGCAAGGGTAGGGAAATTACCTCCTAGAATATTTCCATTACTATCTGACCAAGTATAAGATGTAAAATCTGGTGGACTTACTGATAATTCTATTACACTACCTTGACATATAGGTCCTGGATTAATGATAATAGGTGGAGTAGAATTACCACCCGATATAGTCGCGGCATCTATAGTGCCCACACAATTACCAGAAACGACAATACTAGCAAAATAAGTGCCTTCCACCGAAGCATCTATACACAGACTGTTATTAGTTATTGTAGCAATAGGAGTCTG
>ENA-ORXR01000283-ORXR01000283.1-marine-metagenome-genome-assembly--contig:-NODE-283-length-76679-cov-36.473408_pt1 | contig 76679 bp, 62 predicted proteins | sample MGYA00237866_ERZ511479 | MGnify/ENA metagenome assembly ERZ511479 | reverse complement strand
CCACTCCCCTCCAGGCCAAAACCTTCGAACTTCTCGGCTTAGTGCCGCCCGTGTAGACAGATAAGACAGACAAAGAAGAACTCGAAATCGAACTCAACAAATTGGTTGTGAATGAGTTGCGCATTTTCTAGTCCTACAACTTCAGCCTAGAGCAACTGGGCAGAGCACGGTCCGAGTTGCCCTTACGCGAGAGCGCCCCAAACCATTCTGACAGCAAGAAGAAGACCGCACCATGAATGCATAGCCGAAGTAATAGAGGCCATTCCAGAATACCCGATTCGCCTCGATCCCTGCGTTTGAAATAGCCCGCTCTGTGTGAATGAGCACGACGAGTAGAATGGCAATGCCCTTTGATGCGTCTGGCCAGGCAATGCGCTTCTTCTCCATCGATGAGTCTCCCTCAGCTACTGCCAGAGGCAAGAGATCTCTCCTCCACTGGGCTTCCGGTTCCGACCAAGACGAAGTCGAGGTCGGCTAGATCTGGGCGGTCAACCCGCTTGCATTTGTCCACGGCTGGATTTCGTGGGGGGATGTTGAGGTTCTGGGTAAAGCAGGGCCCGGTGCCCAGTCGGCGCCAAGAAGGGGGAGAGCAGCAGGTAGAAGCAGGTCGGTATGAGCTTGAAGTGCCTGACCGACAAATTATGAGGGTTTGGGAGGTGTGCTATGCATTCACTTCGGTGGGCCTTTCGCCTACTGACTATCTTGTCGTGCTGGACGTCGACGAGTTCGCCAATGCCATGCCAGATGCCGGTATTCTTCCGGATGGCCAACGATGCCATTGGATAGGAGAATAGCGTGCAGGCATTCGTGCCGGATGACTCGCTCGGGAAGCTCCACATCTTCCGCCTTGGGAAAGGTCAGAATGAGAGGCGACTCGAATTCAGTCCACCCAGCAGCGGCCACTCCGACCGGAGAGACACCGAGCGGCACACCCTCACTATCGATGTGAACTGCTCGGACCATCTTGACCCGATAGGGGAGGGACAGTTTTAAGCCGGTCTCTTTCTCCAATTTGGAGATCTGTGCGACGACTCGGCGATGAACCTCTGACGGCGTAGCGATTTGTTCGCTCCCGGCGCTTGGAGCGGGTTCGAACGTGATCTGATTAATCTGGCAACCTCCGAGAAGGCAGACTTGGAAGGCTAAGAATAGGCGTGCGATGTGGATCTCCGACTATTCAGTAGACACTACTACTCTGTCAATCTCGACCAATGAGCGAGTTTCTTGAAGGAATAGAGAAATTTTCCGAACTCAGCTTCATTAATGACTAGCCGAAACTTTGTCCATGAAATCCCCGTAAGTTGCTCTGCCAAGCTGAGATTGAGAATGTCACGTTTGGTGCGCTTGTGAAATATCGCCCCGCGCTGTTCGTTTCGTCAGTGAGGTCGGTAGAAATTGGAAATTGGAGCATAAGCAACCTTCGTGTCGGAAGGCAGATCTTTGAGGGGAGTTCTTGGCATCGGAACAATTTCTCGTATGGTAGCTCGTCTCAATCGCTACCTTTCTGTCAGGCAGTTCTTAGCCTTATTGGCTAGCTACAATCGCCTTCTCCCCGCACGCAGGCACACAGCGGAACAGCAATGAGAGCACCGACGACTGGGGCACACAGGTAGATCCACAGGTGTTCCAGATGCCCGCTGACAAGAGCTGGGGCTAGAGAACGAATCGGGTTCATCGAAGCTCCGCAGATTGGGCCGGCGAACATGGCTTCGAATCCGACCACTGCGCCGATGGCGATGCCGGCTGTGATGCCCTTTTCCTTAGCTCCCGTGGAAACGCTGAGGATGACCAGCATGAGGATCATGGTCAGGACGACTTCGAGGACAAAGCTCTGGCTGGCACTACCTGCGGGAAGGGTGCCGCCGAGATGGGTGTTCTCGGGAAATAGCCAACGAAGTAGTAGGCTAGCAGCGATCCCCCCGGCAATTTGGGCGGCGAGGAAAGCGGGGACTTGTCGCCATGGAAAGCGTCCAGCGACGGCGAAGGCGATGGTGACGGCGGGGTTGATGTGCGCTCCGCTGATGTCACCAAAGGTGTAGATCATCGCCAAGACGACGAGACCGAAAGTAAGGGCGACCCCCGCATGTCCGATGGTGCCCCCGGTCACCTGATCGATGACAATGGCTCCGGTTCCGGCGAAGACGAGTGTGAAGGTACCGAGGAATTCAGCAACTGGCTGTTTCATGTTCGGATGCAGGGGCGTCGCCAGGAAATTTCCGCAGATTGTTTAGGGACTGTCGGATCCCATTGGTGTGCTAGCCGGTTCCAGAGCGGCTTCGGGTAGCGGTGCGGAGCTCAGCTTTGAGGTTTCCGGAGCCATAATGTTACTTACTCCGGTTCCGGCGGTGAATGCCGCGAGCTCTTCGATTTCGACAAGTGTCAGCCGTCCGCCTGAGTAATGCACGGTTCGCGATTTGATGGTGCCAAACTCATTGCTGATCCAGAAGTAGCGCTTGATCAACCCGCCTCGGGAATCGGCTCCAACGAAGCGAATTTTCACGGCGTCGTAGGTTCCAGCTGGAACGGTGACGGATTCGAAGTCGAGAACATCGAATCTTCGCATCATCTTGGTGTCTTCCGAGATGGCGCTGACCCCGGCCCAGCTAGCTCCTCGGCGGAGGTCGGCTTGGAGAGTTTTGAGGGGCGGGTCTAGGGTTTGCTCGATCCATTCTCCACGAGCAAGTGAGCGCCCGCCGTAGGAGACAACGGAGTCGCTGGTAATCTTGCTAAATTCTTCGTTTACCGACTTGCCCTGAATGGTGGTGACGTAGTGGGTTACTGGTTCCTCAGCACGTCCGAAAGTCCCTTCACCGATGATCTCCATGCTACGGACACCTCGAATCGTCTTGGGTTCGCCGTAGCCCATTTCTCCTGTGGGGAGGGTCTTCAGCTCGCTTGGATAGATGACGGCGACAAGGTTGTATTGCCAGCTAGTTCCTGCGGTCTTAGGCAGGATTGGTCCGGGACTGGCATCCTGAGAGAGGAGGCCAGTTGGAAGTAGGGTGAGCAGTCCAAGGAGGACGGCGGTGGAGGCCTTAGTAGACAAAGAGGTCATTGTCGTCGTTGTCTGGAGAAGAAGTTGGAGACTGGGAGTGTGCAGGTGGAGCAGAAGTAGGTGCCGCTAGATTGTCCTGCTGTGGGGGAGCTGAAAGAGGGCGCGAGGGAAGAGCTGGAGCGGTTCTTCCAGATCCGTCGAACAAACTGACCACGTTGTTGCCGCCGGCGAACGGTGACTGAAGGCGGTATTCAGGATTGATCGAGGGGAAGATACATTCCTTGGTGCCCGAGCCGGCAGAACGACCGAAAGATGATTCTGGCTGGTGTTGCTCGCCGAGTGGCCCTGCCGCCGGAGGCAGGGCGCCTTGCGGAGGAGCAACATGGGAAGCAGATTCGACAGGGGGCGTGTCGCGTGGCGCGTAAATTGATCCAGCAGGTTGGGCAGACGCGTAAGCTTGTTGCTGCTGCTGTTGTCCGGGGGCTTGGCTAGGTTGTTGGGCCTGGTAGGCTTCGCCTGATGAAGTGGGGCGCTGATCCACTGTCTGGGTCATTAGGCGCTTGCGGAGAAGGAACCAAGGGATGCAGGCTAGGAGAGCGAGACCCACGAGTCCGGCGAGGATCCACGGCAAAAAGCTGCGGAGACGGCCGCCTGGTCCACCCTTGCCTTTGAGGATTCCTGAAATTTTGCTGGAGGTAGATTGAGAGCTGGATTCGGCTTGTTGTTCTTCTTCCATGTGCTCACCGTCGAGTTGTGCGATCTCGAAGCGGTTGAGAAGAATCTCGAGCTCTTCGAGCAGTTCGAGAGAACAAGCTTGGAAGCTTGAGGGTGTTGTAGGGTGAGCAGTTCCCCGAGCCATTGCTTCAGTGACGACTCTACCGGCGTAGCCACCGTTTGCGGTTGCCGGAACAGTTCCTCCATAGGCCGCGACTGGAAAGGTCATCCCGGGTGTGTAGAGAATAACGCCGTAGCAGGGTGCGTCCTTTGGGGCCCAAATTTTACCGAGAGTGGTGGCCAGTTCTTTGGGATTAATCCCCGAGGCCAGCTCTGGCACGGCAACGGCGTAGACGTGAATGTTGCGCAGGTCGCGTAGTTTGATCAAGCTTTCTTCCAATGACCATCGCTCTTCTGGACGAAGGAGGGCAATGTCATCGACCACCATTTTTGCTGGTGCCGGCCGCTCCTCAATTGAGAGATTTCCGGAGGCTGAGAAAGCTGGTGCGGGTTCGATGTTAGGATTGGTGCCCGCCGCGCCATTCCCTGACTGGTTTCCGGTATTCGCGGCAGGCAAACCGGTTCCCAACGGGTCTGGTTGAGTGGAGAGGGCAGGTGCGTCGAGCAGTGGAAAGTCTGTAGACAAGGCGCCGTCAATCGGGAGGGCCGGCATCTCGACGACGTCGAGAGGAGCCCTCAAATCTTGGGCGATAGCGCTACCACCAGGGAAGGAGAGCAGAAGGCTGGCGGAGAGCACTACGGCTACTGCAAAGTATTTCTGCATCAGAGCTGGGGCCATGTTCGCGTATTGTGGTGGTCTCATGCTAGCTCCTGCGCCTGATTTTTTTCTGAACCACCCGAAAAGTTTTAGTCAGGATCGCGTCGAGCTCGTCAAGAAACCGAATCGCGCCTTGAGTGAAGTCTCCGTTGGCCATGCTAGGAGTCCCCTGCTCGAGCGCGACTCGGGCAGGGGTTTCCTCGATGAAGGGCTCGATGTCGTAGCCCATGGTAACGGCGGCCTGCCTACTCTCGGTCTCGAGAATTAGAAGGAGCGTTCGACGACGATCAATTTCTGCCTCCCCAGGCTGGAACGGGCTGGCATTGAGAAGCCAATGGCCGAACTCCCTGGGATTGGTTTCAGGTGCTAGGCGTAGGCTACAAATGACGATACGGAATTGAGGGAACTTTCTTCGGAACGAGCCCAACTTGGTCTGGACCATGGCTGTGCCCTCGGGGCCGAAAAGATTCTCGATGTCCATCAAGTCCTCCAGTGGTGGGGCATCGAAGTTGAATTTTTGAACGGCGGCGGCGGCGGTGTAGCCGCAGGAAGGGCACGCGTCACCAATGCGCTCTTCTGGGGCACAACAGGACGGACAACTCAAGTGTTCGCGGGCGATAGCTGAAGCGGAGATAGGCATTGAAATCTGCTAATGGTTATGAGAATTCCCAAACTTACCTTCAGAGTTTAAGCTTAGTTAAGAAATGGATCAAAGTAATTCTCTGGTTCCTTCATCCGGCCTAGCGAGCCTTTGTAGGGTCTACCTTCTGCATGACCTTTCTAGCACCCAGTTTTTAGCTGTTTTGCTAGTTGTGCCGATTGCCGCGCAACGTGCCTTCAAGGCGGCCTTTGTTGGTGAGAAGGGTGGGAACACTAGGGCATCGGATTATTGAATCGTTGAGGAACGAAAAAGCCCCATCCTCGCGATACGAGAATGGGGCTTCGGAAAAACTAGGTTGGTTACTGACCTGCTGGAGCAGCGGGGGCCGCTTCGGGCACGGCTGGTGCGTCCTTGTTCAATGAGACGATGAGTTCGTCGCTGAAGTCGATTGGGCCAGATGAGTAGACCAGAAGTGGGATGGTAAGGCCTTGGACCTGCGGAGAGATTCCAAGGACGGATTTTTCCAGAACGAAGCTATAGCCATCACGGGCTGCTTTCTCTTGAACTGCGGCAACGACTTCGTCGCGAATGCCACGGAAGATGCGGCCTTGGCTGTCAGCGAGACCACGGCGAGTGCGATCTTCTTCGGTTTTGGCGTCCCGTTGCCAAGCGATGCCTTCTTGCTGCTTCTGCTGGAACTCGGCAAGCTTCTTCTGCTTGATCTGCTCATTGTTGAGCGGGTCCTGAGCTTCCTGCTGAAGCTTACGCAGCTCTTCCTGAAGACTACGGCCTTGAGCCATGACCTCGTTCATACGCTTTTGCGCCTTCGCGGTGTCGTCCTGGAGTTGGTTCATTGCCTCTTTGAACTTGTAATACTCGGAGACGACCCGAGTGAGATCAACCACTCCAACCTTGAGGTTTTGCGCAGAGGCCTGTTGTGGGACTGCGGTGATGGTGATCGCAAGGGCAATTGCGGTGAGAATAAAACGTTTCATGGTGGTCTGGATCTTGGGGGCTCCGTGGTGGAGTCGCTTGAAGTGAATCGATAATAATTGGGTTTTCCAGAAATTCAAGAAAAGATCTAGAATCGGTATCCGAGGTTGAAGTTGAAGCGACCGCTGTTGTCGTTGAACTCGTCTGCCTCCAGTGGGATACCGTAGTCGAGGCGGATCATTCCTACGCGAGGGATGAAGAGTCGAAGGCCGAGACCGTAGTTCGAATTGTAGTTGCTGGTGCTGTAGTCGAAGGAGTCGTCGTTGACGAATCCAGCGTCATAGAACACTGCGCCACGAATTCGTTCAATGATTGGCACGGAATATTCCGCAGTGAAGTAGGCCGCAGTACCGCCACCGAGGGGCTCGCCAGTCTCATCTTTAGGTCCGACGTCGCGATAGTCGAAACCACGGAGGTTGTTGGCACCACCGAGGAAGTTACGCTCGAAGATCGGCACGCGATCGGCGTCGCCCCAAGCATCGGCAACATTCAAGCGACCTTCGAGGGTGAGGATCGAGTCACCGGGAAGGTTGAAGTGCTGGGAAGCTCCAAGATTTACTCCAACCACATCGACGTCACCACCGAGGAAGGATCCGGAAAATTCGGTGCCGACCTCAATCTTGTGACCCTCGCGTGGCAGGGTGAAGCTGTCACGGGTATCGTGGACGAAGGTGAATCCAAGTTGGCTCTGGAGGAAAGTTCCCTCTTCTGCGCGGATGGCCTCAGAGGCATCGTCGTCGATGTTGTTGATTTTGATGCTCTGCAGTCGGTATTCACCCCTGACGTAGGCGTGCTCGCCGATAGGCTTGCGAAGATGAACGGCTCCACCGACGTTCCGCTGATCGTACTCGTCTGATAGGTAGAAGCGGTCTTGGTAGAAGAGGTCACCTCCAAGGGACAGTCGTTGGTCCATGAACCAAGGCTCCACAAGGGACAGTTGGAAGTCCCGGCGACGTGTTCCGTATTTGATTCCCATCCGGAACTTCTGGCCAGCACCGGTGAAGTTGGGTGGGTTCTTGACGTTGAAGTTGGTCTGTTCGACATCGAGGAAGGCGACCAGATTGTCGATCGAGCTAAAGCCAGCGCCGAAGTTGACGGATCCAGTGGATGTCTCGGCGACCTGAATGTTGATGTCCTTGTAACCGGTGCGGTCCGCGTCCGTGGGCAAGACGGAAACCTCAGAGAAGTAGAGAAGACCCTCGAGACGCTTACGACTAGCTTCGAGAAGCACAGTGTTGAATTCGTCTCCTGGAGAGACTGCGAGCTCACGGCGGATGACCTTGTCCGTAGTCTTAACGTTTCCGCCGATGTTGATTTTGTTGACGTAAGACTTTCGTCCTTCGGTGATCTGGTAGGTGACCCGGAGGCTTCGTCCCTTTCCAGGATCGATGCGTGGGTTGACCCGGATGTCGGCGTAACCGCGGGATCCGTAGAAGTCCCTGAGCATTTGTGTATCTTCGCTGATCTTGCCAGCGGAGTAGGCCTCGCCAGGAATCAGTTCGAGCTGGGGAAGGACATCGGCGTCTGCGAAGACGGTCATTCCCGAGATACCAACAGTGGCGACGCTGTATTTTTCGCCTTCGGTAATCTGCAAAATAAGATCGACGGTGTCGTCATCGACCCGGGTCCGCTCGACATTGGTGACGTCGGCATTAAGGTAACCTGCGTTACGGTAGTGGGCTGCGACGTTTTCGATGTCCTGCTCGAGCACATCGTTGTCGATCTTGCCCGACTTGGTCAGGAAGCTGAGAGGTCCGCGCTTGCGGGTTTCCATGACCTTGCGAAGTTCGCGCTGATCGAAGACGGTGTTGCCTTCGAAGATGACATTGCGCAGGTAGCTCTGCTGTCCTTCGTTAATGCTGAAGGTGACAGCGGTGAAGCCGTCTTGCATTTGCTCCGTGCGGTAGCTAGCGCCGACATCGGGGTATCCGCGGCGACGATACATTTCAAGGATGCTGGCACGGCCTTCTTGGAAGCGAAGATCCTCGACGGGGTCACCGACTGCGAGGGAAACGGCGCGTTGCAGGCGCTCATTGTCGATCTGGCTGTTGCCTAGGAACTCGATCTTTCCAAGTGTTCCAAGTGCCTTGACCTTAATGATGAGTCGAACTCCACCGGCAACTTGCTCATACTCGGTCTGCACATCATCGACGAGGCCTGAGGCATAGAGAGATCGGATGTCAGCACTACCGGAGTCATCCAATGGATCCCCGACTCGTGTCGCCATGTTGGCGAGAATTCGTGCTTCCGGGACGCTTGTCCCGCCCATCTGACGGACAACAATCTCCCGAACAATTGGGATTTCTGGCTCGGCCTCCTGAGCTCTGGCAATCGACCCGATGGCGCAGGCGATTCCGATGGCGATGAGGACTCGGAGGATTTTTCCGTTGAGATGCCTCTGGTAGGTTCGTGGCTGAGAATTCATAGCGGTGGCTGGATTCCTTTGAAGATGGATGCCTCGTCGCGTGCGTAAAGCCTTTTCTCGCGATTTTGACAAGTCAATGATTGACCGAATCTGGGGATCGGGGAAGAGAAATTTTGACTTTACTAACTAAGTTTGGGCATGTGCTTGTGAACTCGCATTCTGGCATCCCTTGCGATTTGCTTCATTTTGGTGAACTAATTGGCTTGGAGAGGAAAGGCACGGCGTGAACGAAAACTACTATCAGGAGGCAACCAGCGGCCCACCATCGGAGCTGGATGTAACTCTCCGGCCCTCGAGATTCGACGATTTTCTTGGTCAGGCGAAGATAAAGGATCGGTTGCTTCTCATGGTCGAGGCCTCGCTCAAGCGCGGCGAAGCGCTGGGGCATGTGCTTCTTTGCGGTCCCCCTGGATTGGGCAAGACCACGCTGTCGAACATCCTGGCGACGGCCATGGGAGCCGACATTCACACGGTATCTGGCCCTCAGATCGAGAAGGCCGGAGACCTCGCAGGCGTGTTGACTGGCTTGAAGGCGCGCGACTTGCTGTTCATCGACGAGATCCACCGGCTTCACCCGAAGATCGAAGAGTATCTGTACCCAGCGATGGAGGACTTCTGTCTGGATGTCATGATCGATCAGGGGCCTGCGGCCAAGACGGTGCGTATTGACCTGCCTCCGTTTACTCTGGTTGGGGCGACGACGAGGGCGGGAATGCTCAGCGCTCCGCTTCGGTCTCGCTTCGGAAGTCCAAACCGTCTCGATTATTACGGAGCCGACGAGTTGGCAGTCATTGTTCGGCGGTCCGCTGGAATTCTCGGAGTCGGTATCGACCAGTCCGGGTCAATGGAGATCGCCAGTCGATCTCGGGGAACCCCGAGGGTGGCGAACTCCTTGCTTCGCTGGGTCAGGGACTATGCGGAGGTGAAGGCCGACGGCGAAATTTCGAGCGAGGTCGCGTTGGCCGCGCTCGCTATGATCGAGATCGACGAGGACGGTCTCGACGAGATGGACAAGCGCATCCTGGAGGCCATGATTTACAAGTTCGACGGTGGACCAGTCGGGCTTAACACCATCGCGATTTCGGTTGGTGAGGAGCAAGGAACGCTAGAAGACGTTTACGAACCCTACCTTATCATGCAGGGTTTTCTGAAGCGGACCTCTCGGGGGAGGGTAGTCATGCCATCGGCCTATGCGAAGTTCGGGCTGTCAGCTCCATCGAGGACTGGGCAGTCGGAGCTCTTCGACTAGCGGCCACACAACTGAAAATTTTTCCGACCGAAACAGCCATCCCCATGCCATGATCGATCAGCTTAAACTCCTAGCCACCCGACTACGGGACGCCGAGTATCTCCACGTCTTCCTCGAGACCTTCCCGCTTTACGGAATTCTCTTTGGGACGCTGTTCTTTGTTCTTGCCTTCGTTCTGAAGGACGCCAAGATTCAGATGGCTGGTCTCGGGGTGATTTTTGTCGCCGCCCTGATGTCTTGGCCCCAGCTCAAGAACCGTAGCCTTGCTGAACCTCATATGAAGGAGGTTCGGAGCGCGGAATACGGAAAGCGGATCGAGGAACAGACTCTTCGGCGATCGTCCGTGCAGTGGGCGTATTTTGTTCTCGCTGTTGGCTGTGTCCTGACGTTTGTCACCAAGAAATCGAAGGCGGGCCCACTCGTGCTCGGCCTTACGGTCGCTGGAGCGGGAGCATGTGTGCTACTGAGCGCTTGGCTCCATATGAAGGAGGCGGAGATCCTGCACCCAAATATTAATCTCGGTCCAGGAGTCGATGTGAAGGTCTTGCCGAAGGGCAGACTGTAGCGTATCGGTCATGGCTAATTGATTTGAGTTACTCCTTCCAAACTGGGATGTCAGGCCGCGAGGCCTTCACCGTCCGCGAACTCGTGGTCTCGCTCGTCATTTTCTTCTGCATCCTTTTGGTAGGGGCGGTGGTGATGAAGCGGGTTGAGGTCCTCACGGAGGAATCGCGTTCGCTGGTGCACGCGAAAAAAATTATCCGTGGTCTATCCGGGTTCGCTCTCAACTTTGATCGAAATTTACCCAATGTGGCCGATTTCAGTACACACGCACGGACAAGGCAGGGGAAAGATCGGCTAGCGGATCCAGCTCCGTTGGGGTTCGATACCGCGACCGACAACTTTAGCGCACTCATCGGCTCCGGGTTTTTCGCTGAGAAGTCGGTGTATTATGTGGCGGGGGAACATTTTGAGCCGGGGCGCGCGTGCCCGAGTCCTCCCCAAGACTGGTCGATCCCCCTGCGTTCTGAAGAGGTGGGGTGGAATTATGTCCGTGGGCTTACTCTCGATTCACCAGCGAAGATGCCTGTCATTCTCACTCGGAATCCGGCCCGTGGAACTGGGCTCCGCTGGTCGAGTCGGGGCAGTGATGTGGGTGGGCGCTGGCAGGGGCGGATTATCGTAGGCTACCTCGACCAGAGCTCGGAGATGATCGAGCTCGATGCCGAAGGGGTCGCTCGTGATTCTGAAGGGCGCGACATCACGGTGGTTCATCCGAATTCTCCCTACATCTACAATTCTGAGATCTCGATTCTCTCCCCCTGATGTCGGCAAGGATCCAAGCCATCTATCTTTCCGTTGACCATAATTACTTTGGCCACCACGGGAAGCCTTCTGGCAAAGCCCCGATGCTGGAGGCCGAAGGGGCCCGGTGCGTGGCCGGCAAGGGGATCGAGGGAGATCGCTTTTTCGGTTGGAAGCCCGACTATAAAGGGCAGATCACCTTCTTCTGCCATGAAGTATATGAGGAGCTTTGCCAAAAACTGGAAGTCTCTGGGCGTGATCCATCGGTGTTTCGGCGTAACGTAGTCACCTGCGGCATTGATCTGAATTCGCTGATCGGCCAGCGGTTTCGGTTTCAGGGTATTCTTTTCGAAGGCACTGAGGAGGCGAGCCCATGCTACTGGATGGAGGAGGCGTTCGGCGAAGGCGCCGAGGAAGCGATGAAAGGCAATGGGGGACTGCGGGCGCGGATTCTTGAGGACGGTGTGCTCCGTGTGGGCCCTGCAGACTTGGAAGATTTAGGTCCCGCCAACATTGAGTCATGACTGGCTCGGGCGAACTCGTGGTCGTTCTGCTTACCGGTGGTCGATCCCGCCGGATGGGGGAGGACAAGGCCTTCCTTCACGTCGATGGGGAGCCGCTTTGGAGGCTCCGAGTTTTGGAGCTACTTCGTCTTGATCCAGCGGCTCTGCTAATTAGCGCGCGACCCGGGCAGGTGTTCGATGCTGTTCCTGACAAATGCGAAGTCGTCTATGATCGGGACGATGCCGATGGTGCGCTGCCAGCGCTCGCTCGTCTCCTCGCTGAACCTCCCGCAGGTCTGCCTCGGCTCGTTGTGCCGGTGGACATGCCAGAGTTGGGTGCGGATTTTCTTCGGCGTGCCTTTCCTGCGTCTGAGGCCATCGGTAGAGCCTACCGATGGCAGGATCGTCTTCAGCCAGTGCCGGCACTTTTCCCGGCTTGTACTTCTAGCTTGGCTGGGGATTTAGCATCCACGGGTGAGCGGTCGCTTCAGGTTTTCTGTCGAGAGTGCGAGAACCGAGGCCTGATTGAGATCTGCGATTTGGCTTCTCAGGACGGCACGTCCTATCTCAATCTGAATCGTCCGGATGACTTTAAAGCATGGGCATCCGGGAAAAGAAGGTAGCCAAGCCGTATGGCCTTGAGGTATCGAAATACATGGCCAACGAACTTATCCTCACGATTATCGCCCCCGACCGCCCTGGGCTGGTCGGTCTTCTTTCCGACCTGGTCGCCGATCATGGCGGAAACTGGCTGGAGAGTCGTATGGCCCAACTCGCTGGCTCTTTCGCAGGGATCCTCCGCGTTCAGATCGATGAGGCCAAACGCCCATCGCTGGTAGCTGCGCTCGAGGCATTGGATGACGTGTCCCTTCAGATCGTTGCGGAACCAGGCGGGTTAGCTGGCTCGTCAGAGACGGCTGCTTCTGAGGCATGCACCCTAGAGGTCATGGGGCAGGATCGCCCGGGTATTGTCCGGCAGATTTCTACAGCACTAGCAGGGCGGGAGGTGAATGTTGTCGAGCTGCACACAGGTATCATCAGTGCGCCGATGTCGGGAGAGCCGCTGTTCCAAGCGACTGCGAAGCTTTGTCTCCCGGCGACGTGTGACTCAGCGGAACTCCTAGCCACCTTAGAAGCGATCGGAGAAGACCTGATGGTGGATGTCCGGATGGACTAGACGTCGGTGAGTCTCATGGCTATGCTCTCAGCGATTTGACCGACCGCAGTCCCGATAGCCAAGATGTCGTCGTGGTCGGTATAGGGAAATTCGTGGAGTGTGATTTGCTTGCTAAGTTGGTCCCATCCAGCCAGAGGAACTTCAGAATCCCTAAAGCGGGGATCGTCGCCCTAGAAGAGCTGGATCTCGATGGGGAATGCTTGGGGATAGTAGTTGAGGATGGCTTGGATGTTCTTCGCGTGGTAGTTCTCGACGATTTCGTGAGAAGCGCCCTTTGCTACCCTCCTCGCGCCAGATGTCGGCGGGTCATCCGTATCTTTTTGAGCAGGCCTGCCGAGCGGAGTCGGAGGGTAGGCGGGGTAGGCAAACAGGCTTACCGCAAGAGGTGTCGTTTCCTTAGAACCGGACCGTTGGCGATAGTTGACTCTGCAACCAGCGCTGGTCGCCATTTCTTCCAGTGGAAAAAATGGCGGATGGGGCGGGATTCGAACCCGCGGTACTGTCACCAGCACACCCGCTTTCCAAGCGAGCGCGTTCGACCACTCCGCCACCCATCCTAGCTATTTCACTCAAGCGATAAACCACTTGAGTCCCATGTTATCGGTTGTTTTTTCTTTTAATCAACTCGATTCTATTCGGATTGGCAAAAATCGAAGTCGGATCGATAAAATTGAATTTTCATCGTAATCTTTTAGGGTTGCGTTGATGGAAATTCCTCTGTAAAAAACAACGACACAACAACTACAACACGATGAAACTCAGCATCACTTCTATCATTGCATCGCTCGCTCTCGTTATGGGCGCCCAAGCCGGCCCCATGGGCGGCGGTTCCTACTCTGGCGGAAAGCAGCCAGTCTCTTATGGCAAGGGTCCTGCGCCCTCCATGGTCATTCCCGGTCCTACTGGATGCGAGTGCTTCGCTCCTGGCGGCGCGCTAAGCATCTTCGCAGCCGGTTACATTCCCGAGGGAACTTCCATCGGCGGTGGCCTCAATGCATTCGACCACGATGATGACGATGTCGTCGGTGGCGGTATCGGAATCGAGCAGTTCCTCACTAGGAACTTCGGATACGCTTTGACTGCTGCATGGTATGGCAAGGACAGCACCATCCACAACTACACACTGGACGCTATCCTCCGTCTCCCTCTTGGTGACCTCTGCATCGCACCTTATGCTTTGGGCGGTGGCGGTGTCCACACAAACGGATCAGTCGCAGCCATCGGTCGCCTCGGTGCAGGTATTGACATCCGCCTCCCTGGTCTCGGTTGCAAAGGAGTATTTGCCGACTATATCTACACTTTCGGTAGCGACAAGGTCTCGGATTCTCAGATCGCTCGCGTTGGTCTTAAGCTCCCCTTCTAGACCGATCCAATCTCCCTTGGCTAACTAAGGACCAGAATTGCTAGCAGGCGGAACTTCGGTTCCGCCTGTTTTTTTGTGCCAAGATGGCGGCCTTGTGCCAAAATTACACAGAAGAGAGTCGAAGTGGCGCACTTCTTATCGTTTGTGACGCAGTCGTCTCTATACTCTCTAAAATAGATTGCTCTAATTAGCTCATTGTTAGAGGGTTGTCTGTATTGCTAGGTCTGATGGTACGCGACTTGCATCAAGGCTGGGTAGAAACCTTTTTCCTCAACCCAAAGAGAACATTTTACGATTATGAGCAAGATCCTCGGTATTGACCTCGGAACCACAAACTCCTGCATGGCAGTCATGGAGGGCGGTGAGCCAACCGTCTTGGAGAACTCCGAAGGTGCACGCACTACTCCTTCCGTCGTGGCATTTGCCAAAGGCGGTGAGCGCCTCGTTGGCCAAGCCGCCAAGCGCCAGGCTGTCACCAACCCCACGAACACCATTTTCTCTTCCAAACGCCTGATGGGCCGGAAATTCTCCGAACTGGGGGAAAACGAGAAAAACACTCCTTACAAGATTGTCGAAGCATCCAATGGCGATGCCCACTTCGAAGTCGAGGTTGATGGCGAGAAGAAGACCTATTCTCCTCAGGAAATCGCTGCCATGGTCTTGAGCAAGCTCAAGGCCGATGCCGAAGCGAAGCTCGGTGAGACCATTACCGAAGCAGTCATCACTGTTCCGGCTTACTTCAACGACTCGCAGCGTAACGCCACTAAGGCGGCCGGCGAGATCGCTGGTCTCGACGTAAAGCGTATTATCAACGAGCCAACTGCGGCTTCCCTCGCCTACGGTCTCGATAAGAGCGAGGACCAAAAAATCGCGGTCTACGACCTCGGTGGCGGCACCTTTGATATCTCGGTTCTCGAGATCGGTGACGGTGTCTTCGAGGTGGTCGCTACCGATGGTGATACTCTCCTCGGTGGTGATGACTGGGACAATACCCTCATCCAGTGGGTCATCTCCGAGTTCAAAGCCGAATCCGGTGTCGATCTCTCTGGTCAGCCCGATGCTCTTCAGCGTATTAAGGAGGAGTGCGAGAAGGCCAAGATCGCTCTGTCTAGTTCGCAGAGCTTTGAGATCAACCTGCCTTTCATTACCGCCGACCAAAACGGACCGAAGCACATTCAAAAGGAGTTGACTCGCTCGAAGCTCGAGCAGCTCACAGCTGATCTGTTCGCCCGCACCAATGGCCCAGTTGCTAACTGTCTCAAGGAGGCCAAGCTCGGTGCTTCCGAGATTGACCAACTGGTGCTCGTCGGTGGCATGACCCGCATGCCCAAGGTCGTCGAAACCGCTAAGGCGCTCGCAGGTAAGGACCCGCACCAGGGCGTTAACCCTGATGAGGTGGTCGCTATTGGTGCTGCTATTCAGGGTGGTGTGCTCAAGGGGGACGTGAAGGATGTCCTCCTGCTCGACGTCACTCCGCTGACTCTCGCGATCGAGACCGCCGGCGGCATCGCTACTCCGATGATCCCTCGGAACACAACGATCCCGAAGAAGCACAGCCAAGTCTTCTCGACCTACTCGGACAATCAGCCTGGGGTCGAAGTCGTCGTCCTGCAGGGGGAGCGCCCGATGTCGAAGGACAACAAGTGTCTCGGAACTTTCAAGCTAGACGGTATCCCGCCCCAGGCTCGTGGCGTTCCTCAGATCGAGGTTACCTTCGACATCGATGCCAATGGCATCCTCAATGTTTCGGCACAAGACAAGGCTAGTGGCAAAGAGCAGAAGATCTCCATCACCGGGTCCAGTGGACTTACCGATGATGAGATCGAGAAGGCCAAGAAGGAGGCAGAGGAGAATGCCTCCGCTGATATTGAGCGTAAGGAACTTATCGAGGCCAAGAACGAAGCCGACAGCCTTTCCCACCAGATCGAGCAACAGCTGACCGAACTCGGAGACAAGCTCCCTGAAGACGACAAGGGCAAGATCGAAGGCTCCATCGCCGAGCTTCGCAAGACTGCGGAGACCGACGACACCAAGGCCATCCGTAAAGGCATCGAGGAACTTCAGACTCTCTTCCAAGAGCTAGGTGCCCAAGCAATGCAGGGTGATCCTGCCGCTGCGGCAGCAGGAGGTGGCGATGCGCCAGCTTCCGAAGAAGACTCGTCCGAGCCCAAGCAGGCTAAGGCCAAAGTAGTCGACGCTGAAGTCGTCGACGAGAGCTAGACCACAACAATCTCAGTTTGTGTGCCGCCCCTTAGCCTTTGGCCAAGGGACGGCGATTAACCACAAACAACGAAAAACCAAAAGCAAGAACAGTACCAACATGGCTACCAAAATCCAACCCCTCGGCCAGCGCGTCCTCGTGAAGCGTGTCGAAGAGGAAGAAACATCCGCAGGCGGAATCATCATTCCAGATACCGCAAAGGAAAAGCCCCAAGAGGCGGAGGTCGTCTCCCTAGGCACAGGCGGTAAGGACGAAGATGGCAAAGCCATTGAGTTCACCGTCGCAAAAGGCGATAAGGTTCTCATCTCCAAATACGGCGGAACCGACGTCAAAGTAGATGGGGATGATCTCCTCATCGTCAACGAGAGCGACATCCTTGGCATCGTCAAGTAGTCGCCTTAGACCACCCACACCACACTACATACTACCATGGCTAAACAACTTCAGTTCGACGAAGCCGCTCGTAAGTCGCTCCTCCGCGGAGCCAACAAGCTTGCTCGCGCCGTCAAATCCACCCTTGGCCCTGCGGGCCGCAACGTCATCCTCGACAAGAAATTCGGTTCCCCGACGATCACCAAGGATGGTGTCACCGTCGCTAAGGAAATCGAGCTCGATTGCCCTTACGAAAATATGGGCGCCCAGCTGATCAAGGAGGTCTCTTCAAAGACTTCTGACATCGCAGGTGACGGAACCACCACAGCTACCGTCCTCGCAGAGTCGATCTACGCCGAAGGCCTTCGCAACGTCACCGCTGGTGCACGTCCGATTGCTCTTCAGCGCGGCATCATGAAGGCCTCCGAGGCTATCGTCGGCAAGCTCGCTGAGATCAGCACGCAGGTCACCAACACCAAGGAGATCGCACAGGTCGCTACTGTCTCCGCTAACTGGGACACCGAGATCGGTAACATCATCGCTGATGCCATGGACAAGGTCGGCAAGGACGGCACCATCACCGTCGAAGAGGCCAAGTCTATCGAGACTACCCTCGACGTCGTTGAAGGCATGCAGTTCGACAAGGGATACCTTTCTCCCTACATGGTCACCGATACCGACTCCATGGAAGCCAACCTCGAGAGCCCGCTCATCCTCATCCACGAGAAGAAGATCAGCACTCTCAAGGACATGCTCCCTCTTCTTGAAAAGGTCGCCCAGTCCGGTCGTCCTTTCCTGATCATCGCCGAGGACATCGAGGGCGAGGCCCTTGCAACTCTCGTGGTGAATAAGATCCGCGGAACCTTGAATGTTGCAGCTGTTAAGGCTCCTGGTTTCGGCGACCGTCGCAAGGCTATGCTCGAAGACATCGCCATCCTCACCGGTGGTAAGGTCATCACCGAAGAGCTAGGCATCAAGCTTGAGAGCGTCGAGATTGCTGATCTCGGATCTGCTCGTAGCGTCACCATTACAAAGGAAGCTACCACCGTCATCGAAGGCGAAGGAACCAGCTCTGACATCGCAGGTCGCGTGAACCAGATTCGCCGCCAGATCGAAGAGACCACCTCGGACTATGATCGTGAGAAGCTCCAAGAGCGACTTGCTAAGCTCGCCGGTGGTGTTGCTGTCATCAACGTTGGTGCAGCTACTGAGACCGAGATGAAGGAGAAGAAGGCTCGCGTCGAAGACGCCCTTCACGCCACTCGTGCGGCTGTTGAGGAAGGTATCGTCCCGGGAGGTGGCACCGCACTCATCCGTGCTTGCCAGCTTGTTGGAAAGATCCGTGGCCTCAAGGGCGACGAGAAGACCGGTGCTGATATCGTCACCCGCGCTATCGAGTCTCCACTTCGCCAGCTTTCAGCTAACGCTGGAATCGAAGGCGCTCTTGTCGTCGAGAACGTCAAGAACGCTGAAGACAACATGGGCTATAACGTCGCTACTGGCGTCTACGAAGACCTCATCAAGGCTGGTGTCGTTGACCCGACTAAGGTGACTCGTTCGGCTCTGCAGAATGCAGCTTCCATCAGCGGACTGCTCCTTACCACCGAGTGCCTCATCTCCGACATCCCGGAGCCGGAAGCAGCTGGTGACGCAGGTCACGGCCACGACCACGGCATGGGTGGAATGGGCGGTATGATGTAGTCGAAAGACTGCATTGGTCCGACTTGACCAATTACAGCGGCCCGGGCGGAGGAATCCACCCGGGCCGTTTTGTGTCCGGAATCCGGCTAATGACCAGGCGTCGAACGGGTGCGGTCAGGAGAATTGATCGACTACATCTTCGTGGCGATGGCCAGGATCGTCTGAAAATAGGGGTGCTGATCCTCGCGATGGACCACGGAAACTTCGATATTCTCAAAGCCGCCGTCCTTGAGGAACTCGAGCACCTCGACTTCGGAGAAGCCCAGCCAGACGTCAGCGTAGAGATCTCTGGCTTGTTCGTAGGTGTGCTTCAGAAGATCTAGGATGACGATTCGTCCGCCGGGTTTGATAATCCTATACGCTTCGTCAATCGCCTTCTGAGGTCGATTGGCGTGATGCAGGGCCTGACTAAAAAAGGCGAGATCGACTTCTGCGTCTGCAATCGGAGGAGACTCGATGTCGCCCAATCGGCAATCGAGGTTCTTGACGTCGTGCTCTTTGGCGACCTGTTTAGCGTAGTCGATCATCTTCTCGGCGTTATCGACGGCGATCACCTTTTCTGCGCGCTGCGCCAGCAACAGGGAAAACGTTCCTTCCCCAGACCCAAGATCGGCGATGACCAAAGGAGGCATCAGCTTGATCATCGTCTCGCCGAGTCCTTTCCAGGACCGGCCAGGGCAGTAGGAACGGCCGAACTTACCGGCCAATTGGTCGAAGTAGGAGCGGCTTCGATCGCTCCGCTTCTTTAAGATCAGCTCCAATGCGATAGCGTCGTCTTTTGCCTCGGGGATTTCGTCGCCTCCAGCGCGAAGCACTTCGTCGTGTAGTTTCTTGGACCCGCCCGCCGAATCCCTTGCGCAGTAGAGCATTCTCTTCCCAAGTCTTCGACTTTTGATTAAATCGCCGGTTTTGAGCTGGGACAGGTGGGTTGAGATTCTGCTTTGGCCCATACCTAGGATCTCTTGAAGCTCAGCCACGGAGAGCTCGTGTTCGCGCAGAAGCAAGAGCAACCGGATGCGAATCGGATCACCAAGCAAACGTAGATATTTAATCGTTGACGACATCTATAATTATGAGAACATATCAAACCATCAAGATTTGTAAATATGTCTGATCGATTCATTTTTTCCTCAGAGTCCGTCACCGAAGGTCATCCCGATAAGGTTTGTGATACCATCAGTGATTCCGTCCTCGACGCCTGCTTGGCTAACGATCCTAAATCTCGCGTCGCCTGTGAGACTATGGTCAAAGATAACGCCGTTATTCTTGGCGGTGAGATCACCACAAGTTCCGAGTTCGACTACCGCGAGGTCGTCAAAAAGGCACTCGTGGACATGAACTACGACTCCGAGTATGCCAACGGCACCGACTACAGCTATACCTGTAAGTTCGACGCTCAGAGTTTCTTCTTCATGAACCTCCTTGGCCAGCAGTCGCCAGACATCGCTCAGGGAGTCGATGCCGCCGCAGCCGACGACAAGGAGACCGCCGAGCAAGGGGCCGGCGATCAGGGCATCATGTTCGGATATGCCTGTGACGACACTCCCGAGTTAATGCCTTCGGCCATCGCCTACAGCCACCGGCTTGGCGAGGCGATCACGAAGTTGCGCAAGGACCGTGTTCACACCTGGCTCCGCCCCGATTCCAAGACTCAGGTCTCTATGGAATATGTCGATGGCAAGCCGACCCGCGTCACTGCAGTCGTGGTTTCCACACAGCACGCTGCCGAGATCACCACTGAAGAGATTCGCGAGATCCTCAAGAAAGACCTTATCGAGAAGGTCATTCCTGGTGAACTTCTCGACGCCGACACCGCTTACCACATTAACCCAACCGGTATCTTCGTCATCGGTGGTCCAGAAGGTGACTGCGGACTGACCGGACGGAAGATCATCGTCGATACTTACGGTGGCATGGGCCGCCATGGTGGTGGTGCCTTCTCTGGTAAGGATCCCTCTAAGGTTGACCGTTCGGCTGCTTATATGTGCCGCTGGGTTGCCAAAAACGTCGTTGCCGCTGGTCTCGCCACCAAGTGCGAGCTCCAGACCGCATACGCCATCGGCTTCCCTGATCCCGTTTCCCTTCGTGTCGATACCTTCGGCACGAACACCGTCGATGAGGCCAAGATCGAGAAGGCAGTCAACGAGGTCTTCTCGTTCAAAGCAGCCGACATCGTCAGCCAGCTTCGTCTTCTTGAGCCAGGCGTGATCAAATACACCAACTCCACAAACTACGGTCACTTCGGTCGCGAAGATGCCGGACTTACATGGGAGCTGACCAACAAGGTCGATGACCTGAAGTCGGCCGCTTCCTAGTTCACCGAGTTCGAAAGCTATGCCGCATTATCGTGAGGTTCTTTACCGAAGCTACTCCGAGAATCTCGGAAGAGCTCCGGACGAGGCAGACGAGCGGCCAGATAGCTCCTCCTTCGAATACCTCCGGGAGCTTCTCCCGGAGGATCGCGGGGCCGCCATCGCGGACCTCGGATGCGGTATGGGCGAGTGGCTTGCTTGGATGCAGGGACTCGGTTACACCAACCTCCTCGGCATCGACATCGCCGTTGATGAACTTGCGGCATGTCCTGATGTGCCGACCCTCGAAGGGGATATTGTCGAGGTCTTGGAGAAGAACAAGGCCACCTTCGATCTGTTCCACGCGAAGGATATTTTCGAGCACCTTCAAAAGCAGGAGACTGTCGATCTACTACTCTCTAGTCAAAAGGCACTCCGCCCTGGTGGGCTCTTTTTGATCTCCACCTTCAATGGTCAGGCTCCTTTCGCAGACACCACCTTTCGTGGTGACTACAGCCACGAGTCTTCCTTCACACCGACAAGCATGGCGCAGGTCTTGCGTGCGACGGGATTCGAAGTCGTGTTCGTCCGCGGCATTCACTCCACACCAGACAGCCCTAGTGGCAAGGCACGTCGCCTAATTTGGAAGGCAGCCTCCTTTGTGTGGGAGAAACTCATCGTCTCACGCCACGGCCGTGGTGGGGACAACCCCGGCGTCGATGCCTTCTCCGTCGCCCCAGATCTACTCGCCCTTGCGCGACGCCCTAAATAGGCAAAACCACTTCAATTCAACCATCCACTACCATGTCAGAAGACTACAAAGTAGCCGACATCTCCCTCGCCGACTTCGGTCGTAAAGAGATCGAGATCGCACAGCACGAAATGCCCGGCCTCATGGCCATTCGCGAAAAGTACGCCGCCGAGCAGCCGCTCAAGGACGTGCGCATCATGGGATCGCTCCACATGACGATTCAGACCGCCGTTCTTATCGAGACGCTCGTTGATCTCGGTGCAAACGTCCGTTGGTGCTCTTGCAACATTTTCTCCACTCAGGATCACGCCGCCGCTGCCATCGCAAAAACTGGTGTCCCTGTTTTCGCCTGGAAGGGTGAGAGCCTAGAGGAATACTGGTGGTGCACCGATCAGGCACTCAACTTTGGCGAAGGCCAAGGCCCACAGCTTATCGTTGATGACGGTGGTGATGCTACGCTTCTGATCCACAAAGGTTTCCAGTTGGAGAACGGCGATCGTTCGTTCGTTGATTCTGAAGCTGGCTCGCAAGAAGAAGCCGTCATCAAGGCGCTCCTCAAGAGCACCCTCGAGACCCAGCCACAGCGTTGGAACGGTGTCGTCGAAGACTGGCACGGTGTCTCCGAAGAGACCACCACTGGTGTCCACCGTCTCTACCAGATGGTCGAGGCCGGTGAGCTTCTGATCCCAGCGATCAACGTGAACGACTCGGTCACCAAGTCCAAGTTCGACAACCTCTACGGTTGCCGTGAGTCGCTTATCGACGGAATCAAGCGCGCTACCGATGTTATGATCGCTGGTAAAGTCGGAGTCGTTTGCGGCTACGGCGATGTTGGCAAAGGTTGCGCACAAGCCCTCAACGGCATGGGTGCTCAGGTCATCGTCACCGAGGTCGATCCGATCTGTGCCCTCCAAGCAACGATGGAAGGCTTCCGCGTCATGCCTGTCGAGGATACCCTCGGCATCGGCGACATCTACGTTACCACGACAGGTAACAAGGACATCATCACTCTTGAGCACATGCGCGGCATGAAGGACCAAGCGATTGTCTGCAACATCGGTCACTTCGACAACGAGATCCAGATGGAAGCACTCGACTCATCGGACGCCGAGAAGGTCAACATCAAGCCGCAGGTCGATAAGTATCGTTTCCCCAACGGCAACGAGATCTTTATGCTCGCCGAAGGCCGCTTGGTCAACCTCGGTTGCGCCACCGGTCACCCATCCTTCGTCATGTCGAACTCGTTCGCTAACCAGACGCTCGCTCAGATCGACCTTTGGAAAAACAAAGGGAAATACGAGAACAAGGTCTACCTTCTCTCCAAGGAACTCGATGAGGAAGTTGCTCGTCTGCACCTTGAGAAGATCGGCGCCAAGCTCACCGTCCTCAGCGAAGATCAGGCCGACTACATTGGCGTCAGCCAAGAAGGTCCGTTCAAGCCGAGCCACTATCGCTACTAACCAACCTTTTTCTCAACGAGAGAAAACCAGACCCGATTGATTGAGAGCCCCGTAGCGGAAACGCTACGGGGTTTTTTCGTGTCCATCTATAGCCTTCGGTGGGAGTGACGAATGCTGGCGCATAGCCGCAGGCAATCCCCTGGCAAAGGCCGTCGCCCTGTAAGCAGGCTTTCATTCTCGTTAGGGTGGGCTTGGTAGGTAGGAGGGCTGCCTGCAGTTGCAACGTTGCAACGCGACGGCTGTCTGGATGACAAAGAGGCGAGATGCCGGGTTCCTCTTTTTGCCCACTGCCGTTTCTAGAATAGTCGTATCTCTGCGATATCGGGTCAGCGAATTGGAGGCGCCGCAAGATTCACCCAAGCGCCCAAGCCGCTTTAGTTTTAGTGCATCCACCACGGTGATCGCGACAGCGGCCGGGCCACGGCCATCGAATGCCCCGCCGGCACCTCCCTCATAGTCACAGGGCTGACTACAATGTTGAGCCGGTTGGTGGCGTTTTTGGTCGCCGACATCGTTCGAGAATAATCGGGTTAATTCCCGCAAGGTTCCTAAACGGTGCCTAACGGGCGGAACAGCATTCGAAGTTCCAGAATCAAAAGGCACCCGAGATTCAGCATCTCGTAAACTACTGAGTAGAAGAACCTATTGTTTCTCTTTGCCTTCGGCCGCTTTTTTCTGGGCGCTCTCTAGCTTTCTATTCGCCTCGAGCTCGGCATCCCTCTCGCTTTCTGATTGCGTGGGATGGCCAATAGTCTGCAGTCCAGTTTTTCCTTCTCGGAAGTCATTGATCTCGTCTCCAAGACCCATGAGGGTCGCGAGCCCGGCACTTGCTCCCATACAGGCGATCAGTCCCAAAACGCAGGCGAGGGTTAATTCACCTGGTTTGGGACGGAGTCGGGGATCGTCCCCCTTCTTTGCGTAAATGTAGAGAAGGGGAGCCGCTATCGCCACGGCGATGAGGAAGATGAGGAGAAGGGCGTAGTTGTCCATTCTTTGTGGGCAGTCGAAGACTGGTCTACGCCACTCTCGCTCTAACTAGGCCACCTTGGCAACAGGCTTCCAGCTATAGACAGAGCTGGTGTGATCGCCTTCGAAGCGAGAGGCCAATTCGGTGAGATCCACAGACTCTTCCCAAATCGAAAGGAGGTCAGCAGCTTCTGCAGAGTCCAGGTCTTCGCCCAAATCGGTGAGCGTGAGCTCGGCTGCGTCGAGGAAGGTCATTGCCTTCTTTGCGTAGGATCCCTCCCAGCCACTTCTGTCGGTAGTCAGGGTGTCGTTGTGAATGACCATATAATCTGCGTGACTGTTGAGAGTCTCAGCAATGGCAACAAGGCTGCCGTAAGAATCCTCCGGGGTTCCGACTGGGCTAATGACGGTCAATTCAGTTCCCGCGTCGTGAAAGGTGTCGAGAATGTCCTCATCGACGAGCCAGTTGGTAAAGTCTTCGCCGTATCCACTCTGAAGATCGATGATCGTTACAGCGTTCTCTTCGATGATCGACAGAATCTCTTCTTTGTCGAAGCCTTGGGAGAGGTCGAGGTGGATGTTGTAGTCTTCGGAAGGCTCTTCGCTTCCGGTGTGGATGACACAAAAGAGTTCTGGTCCAGAGCGTTGGAGAAGACTCCCGCAGAGGTTGGCGAGGAGGGTCTTTCCGGTGAGTTCGGCGTCGTTGGCAATGAGGATGACTTTTTTCACGGTGAGGTTGGGTTGGTGTTGGGTCTTAGTTATACATATGTATTATATCAACAACATTCAACTAAAAAAACCATAATTAATTACTATTTTGATACTTGGGGAGTAACAACCGACAAAATGACCAGTAACCAGCGACGAATTCGGAGTGCTCAGACGGTTCAAGAGAATGAGCAAAACGGGGAGTTTGTTAAAGTAAGGTTGGAGAAAAAGGCCAAAAAGACGAAATTGGCTACTGACTTACGATTGCTTGGAGCCCTCTGCTGCGGGTTGCTTGGTGCATACACTGCGGTCTGAGAATAGCCATGGACGCAGATCCGGATTTGGGGGCGGTGATTAGTTTGTGTGCTCCAGCCGCGGTTAATACGCTAGGCTGATCGTTCCGGTCGGGCGCCTGGCTACTAGCGGTTACGATTTGCCGTAGCAATTTCAGGCCGAGGACTTCTTGGAGGTCGGTTGGGGGACGAAGTATTTATTTATTTATCGAGCCAACGGTATCACTTCAGGCATTGCCGTTCGGGCGCTGTGCAAGCCGACGCCGAGTACTGTTCATTTCGGGGGCTTTCGCGGATCGGCGTATGCGAAAGTTCCCTATACTACAGAAGCATCGTCCGAATTTCCGGCGAAGATCTGGACTGGTCAGCCATAGCGACTTCCCTCGAAGCCGCCACCGCTTGGACGGAAGAAGCGTCTAGCCATGGACCTGGGGTCGGGCATCTATGGCGACAACAGCCGGTTCTTTCGGGCCGCTGGAAGTTACTATTTCTCCGAAACCTGCAACGTCTGGACAGCGCGGGTTCTTTAAAGTGCCGGAGTCAAAATAGCCCCGTGGAGAGCACGAACCGCTTCGGGCCGTATCTTTACGAAAGGAGCTCGAGTCGATTGTCTTTTGATCTCGCCCAAACCATCATCCGCAACTGGTTGTGTTCCATGATCGCTCTCGTTTCAGTGCTTGGTAGTACTCCGGGAAGTAGTAATTGCCGCAGCAAAATACAAGGGAAGGGCCGGTGGCGAAGCACTTCAAAGCGGAATTGATTCCGGTCCAGTGAGCCAAGGATTGTTCCCTTTACGTTAGGACTTCCTAGCGCTCTTCTTCGTCGCGGCCTTCTTGGCGGTCGGCAGAGCATCAGGCCTTTCTTCGACAGTTTGAGCTCCTCCGACGGTCTGTTCCCGGAGACGTTTCTCCCAGACGTAGCGGCGAAGAATTACCTTCACTGCGGCTGTGAGGGGTACGGCTAGGAGAGCGCCGAGAAGGCCACCTAGAACGAGTGACCAAAATAGGATGGAGAAGATGACGGTGAGCGGGTGAAGTCCGACCGAGTCACCGACAATCTTCGGGGCGGTGACTAGGCTGTTGAGCTGTTGGACGCCAGTGAAGATGATAAAGACCATCAAGGCATACATCCAGCCTTGATCCATACCCCAGAATTGATCTCCGGGATCGGAAAATTGGGCCAGAGCGATCAGCATTGCCGGGATTAAGCAGAGAGCATTGCCGATGTACGGGAGCAGACCGAGGAGAGCGACGAAGACTCCGATGAGTAGTGCGTAGTCCAGTCCCATACAAAAGAGCGCCGTGCCGACCAGTGCGCCGTCGATCAGGCTGACCACCATTTGCCCACGGAAGAAGGAGATCAGGTAGCCATTGACCTCTGAGATGGTTTCGACCACTTCGTTTTTGAACTTGCTAGCCTTGAGCGGGAGGTAATCTGCCCAAGAACCGGCGATATTGTGGCTCTCTTTTAGAAAGTAGAAGAGATAGATGGGTACGAGGAGGAGGCCCAAAACGTAGCCGAGAAATCCGAACACACCGCTGACCCGGCTCCAGATCCAGTTGCCGATCTTTTGGGTGATCTCAGGGCCGGCTTCGGAGAGCTTGGCCACGCCTTTCTCGTACCATTCTTTGGCGACGGGTGACCCCATTCGCTCTTGGAGATTACCGAAGGCGATCTGAACGCCCTTGGTCACCTTTTCTTTGATCTCCTCCCGGCTTTCATAGAGGTCATCGGCTTGGCCGAAGGTGGGCACGATGACTAGGGTAGCGAGGAGGATGACGCCGATGACGAACGAGACAAAGACCAGCATCGTTGCTGCCTTCTCTTTCATCCCTTTCCGTTTGAGCAGCCCGATGAGTGGATCGAGCAGGTAGGCCATGATACCAGCCACAGCCAAAGGCACGAGAACTGGTTGGAGGAAACCAAGGATATAGCCGAGGAGCCAGATGAGCCCGACGGAGAGGGCACCGATGACGATGACCGCGAAGAAGGTCTTCGCTGTCCAGATCGTGCTTTCTTGGAAGGGAGTTGGGTAGTCCTTGGCCACAGAAGTAGTTTGGACGGTATCGGAGATTGGGGAAGTAGAAAAAACCGCCGAGATTGGAATGGGTCCAGCGGCGAGGCTGGAGGTGGCGAGGAAGGTGCGGCGGTTGACGAGACCGCTGGGCTTGGGTTTTATAGAGATGCGCAGTGGAAATTACGAAGTGAAGTCTGAGCGCTCTGACGATCAAAATAAAATGCGCGTTTGGGTCTGACAGAGAATGTGTAAAATCCTACCGCCCGCGTCTTGCCAACCATTGGGCAAGGGGCTCTTCGAATGGCTGGGATGTGTTCAGTGGCAGGTAGTGGAGGCCGAGCCGACCGCAGCCGGAGCCGATGGACTCGAGGAAGTCGCCGAAGCGTTTCAGGTAGTCGGCGCGGATGGCGCCGGGGTCGGTATCGATGGAGTGGTCATTGTCTTCCAAGTCGCGGAACTGGGTGGCCGACTTGAATGGGAAGGTCAGTTCTTCGTCGGCGAGGACGTGGAGCAGAAGCACTTCGTTGCCGCGGTGGCGTAGCTGGTGGAGCTGTTCGAGGGTGGCTTCGGGATCGTCGAATAGGTCACTGAGAACAACGACGAGCCCCTTGCGCGTTAGCCTTGATCCGACCTCTCGGAGCGCGTCGGGGAGCGGTCCGTCTTCGGCGGGGGAGGTCTCCCAGAGCTCGGACATGATCCGGTGCAGGTGGGACTTGCGCATACTTGGGCGGAGGAACTGGCGTAGACCGGCATCGACCAGTGCCAAGCCGACGGCGTCTTGTTGGCCGTGCAGGAAGTTGGCGAGGACTGCGGCAAGGCAGCGGGCGTATTGGAATTTCGAAGCCGGACCGCGGGAGCCAGCAATATCCAAAGCCTTGTCGCCGGCATAGGCCATCGATCCGGAGCAATCGACGATGATGGTGGCGTGCAGGTTGGTCTCGTCGACGAACTCGCGGATCAAGTAGCGGTCGCGTCGAGCGTAGGCCCGCCAGTCGAGCCGGCGCACGTCGTCGCCAGGCATGTAGGCGCGGTGCTCGGCGAACTCGGTTGAGGAACCTTTGTTCGGGCTGGCGTGGCGCCCGGTGATGCTCCCCTGCATCCGCGTCCGGGCGAGCAGCTCCAACTTGGCCACCCGCGCCACCGACTCCTTGGGGAGGAGCTGAAAGTAGGGGGGGAGACCGGTGTTGGTGATGGCCATTGGCCGAGCCTAGCTGGATGCCGCGATGCTGTCCCGTCCGAAGTGGGCCTTCAATGGGTCGGGGATAAGGATCGATCCGTCGGCTTGCTGGTAGGTCTCGAGGAGCGCCACGTAGAGCCGGGGTAGGGCGGTGCCCGATCCGTTCAGGGTGTGGGCGAACTTGTTCTTCTTGTTCTCGTCCTTGAAGCGGAGATTCATCCGGCGCGCCTGGTAGTCGCCGAAGTTCGAGCAGCTCGAAACTTCGAGGTAGCTCCCCTGGCCGGGGGCCCAGACTTCGATGTCGTAAGTTCGTTGCGCGCTGAATCCCATGTCGCCGGTGCACAGCTCGATGACGCGGTAGTGCAAGCCGAGGAGTTGTAAGACCTTCTCGGCATTGGCAGTGAGGGATTCGAGTTCGGCGACCGAATCGTCAGGGTGGGTGACCTTGACCAACTCGACCTTGTCGAACTGGTGCATACGGATCAGGCCGCGGTTTTCCTTGCCCGATGCACCGGCTTCGCGACGAAAGCACGGGGTGTAGGCGACGTATTTAATCGGTAGTTCCTCGAGGGCGGCGATGCGCTCGCGCTCGAGGTTGGTGACCGGGACCTCAGCAGTAGGCGCGAGGAATAGCTGGCCGTCTTCCATACCATACATGTCGTCCTCGAACTTGGGGAGCTGGCCGGTGCCGACCATGCAGTCGCGGGCGATGACGAACGGTGGATTGATCTCGGTGTAGCCGTGCTCCTCGGTGTGCAGGTCGAGCAGGAACTGGATCAAGGCGCGCTCGAGCTTGGCTCCGGCTCCACGGAAGACGCAGAAGCCGCTACCGCTGATCTTGGCTCCGGCTTCGAAGTCGAGCATACCGAGGTCTTGCCCAAGGGTGAGGTGGTCCTTGGCATCGAAGTCGAACGATGGCTTCTCACCCCAAGTGCGTAGCTCAGGGTTCGAGGTCTCGTCTGCACCGACCGGGCAGGCGTCGTGGGGCAGGTTAGGGATGCTGAGGAGCAGGTCTTTCTGGCGAGCGTTGAGGGTCTCTAGGTTCTCGTTCAAGACCGCGATTTTCTCACCGACGACGCGGACATCGGCTTCGATAATGGAGGTGTCCTTGCCGTCTCTCTTGGCCATGCCGATTTCCTTGGAGCGAGCATTCCGGTCCTGTTGGAGGGCCTGGATGTCGGTCTCGGCGACACGACGTTCTTCGTCTACGGCGAGGGCTTCATCGACGAGCGAAGCATAGCCATCGCCACGGGTGGCGACGCGTTCCTTGACCCTGTCGGCGTCTTCTCTGAGGAGCCTGATATCGAGCATCGAGAATGGTAGCCGATGCGGGGCGATTGCAAAGCGGATTTGACTGATCGGTCTGGTGGATGCTGATTCCACCGGATGTGCGCCAATCTTACCGTGTTACACGTCGTCGTACTTGTCGGGAGCCTGATCGGGGTTCGACTGGTAGAAGGCACTTTCGACTACGGTGCGGGCATGTTTGCCGATCATCTCGAGCTGGTTGTTCATCTCGATCATCAAGAGCTCGGTCTTGGAACTGGCTTCACCACTGGCGATGCGTTTCATGGCCGCCTTGTTGCCTGACTTGGCGAGCGAGATGGTCTTTTTCTGAGCTGCCAGTGCCTGATCGCGGGACTGGACGCCGACGTTTTGAAACAGATTCTGGTTGTAGAGTTTGATCATCCCCTGCACTTCCTCCGCGAAGTTGAGTAGGTCTTTAGTCGCGTCGTCGGTGAAGTCTCTACCCTTGGCGTATTTTTTCTGGGTGACCTCCATCAGGCGGTAGGCCCGGTCGGAGATCTCTTCCAGTTCGGACGTCATGAGGAGCATCCGGGTCACGGATCTGGCATGGGCGTCTGAAAGCTCTGCGGCCGAGCATCGGACAAGGTAGTCGGTGATGTCGTAGGTGAGCACATCCGCCTCGTCCTCGAGTTTTTTCAGACGTTTGACCTCGGCACTCAGGTCGCGGTCGGGGTTGCGGAAGACTTCGACGAACCCGCCGAACATATCGTCCGTTAGTTCGGCCATCGCTCGAACTCCATTTTCAGCCTCAGGTAGATTGAGTTCACCGATTTCGACCAAGTTCGAACTGAGGAAGCGCAGGCGATTGCTCTCGCCTTCTTCGGGGTCTTTGACCCACTTGGTCACCAGCTTGGCGATGAGCGGGACGAAGCCGATGAGCAGGCAGATGTTCAGGAAGTTGAACAGCGAGTGGAAGATGGCGAGGTCGAATCCGATGTCGGTGTCGTGTTTCGCGGTGCGCCAGCTCTCCGGAAGCATGTCGCCGATGGCTAGAACCATCTTGGTGAATAGGAAGAACACACAGATCATCCAGATCACCCCGAGGATATTGAACAGGAAGTGTGCGCGGGCAGCCCGCTTCGCGTTGGTATTGGCCCCTAGTGAGGCAAGCCATGCGGTGACGGTGGTTCCGATGTTCTCGCCGAGGACGATGGCGGCGGAGTCTTCGAATCCGATCCAGCCATTTAGAGCGAAGGTCACGGTAATCGCCATGGCGGCGGAGGAAGATTGGACGATTAGGGTCAAGACTACCCCGACAACGAGGAAGGCGATGACGGAGACAAGACCAGGTAGGTCGCTGATGTTTTGGACGAAGTCCCGAATGGCGATGGCAGTCGCGTTTCCGGCACCGATCAGTTCTTTCATGTTCGGCACCGCGTCCTTCAGCAGGGCTAGACCGAAGAACAGCAGGCCGAATCCGATCAGGGCTTCGCCGATATCGCGGACCTTGCCCTTGCCGATAAAGATCATCGGCATACCGACTCCGATGATCGGAATAGCGATCTTCGAGATCGAGAACTTGCCGACAGCGGCGATAATCCAGGCGGTGAGGGTGGTGCCGAGGTTGGCTCCCATAATGACCCCGATCGACTCGACTAGAGTCAGCAGGCCTGCGCTGACGAACGACACCACCATAACCGTGGTGGCGGAGGACGACTGGAGCAGTCCAGTGGTGACGAGACCCGTTAGAGCACCGGCGAACCGGTTTCGGGTCATTGATGCCATGATCTTGCGCAACCGATCACCAGCGATCTTCTGGATACCACCACTCATGACCTTCATGCCGTAGAGGAAGACTCCCAGGGACCCGAGGATGGTGAGGATGAATGTGATCGTCGTCATTATCGCAAGGCTTGCCGGAGTCGGGCGTTTCGGCAAGATCAAACAGCGCCGAAAATGATCTATTATTCTAGTGTCAGAATCGAATTTTCTTCCCTTGCATGCCAGCGGTCTGCTAGGATTCGTGTCATGACGGTCCTCCCCGCGATTCTCTGTGCTTTGCTCTTTCCGGTCGTGGTCCTCGCGGCCGATTGGGAGAAGATCGAAGCTGTCGTCTTGCCAGGCAATACCTCCGGCCTCGATGGCGACAGTATTCCGATCGAAATCGAAGGCGGGCGGGTGACCATTAATCTCTACTTTGTCGATGCCGCCGAGGCCAAGGGCGGCAGTAAAGATCGGATCGCCGAGCAAGCCGCTCACTGGCAGATCGACGCCGCTGCGGTGGAGGTCAAAGGCGACGCCGCCCGCGAGAAGGTGCGTGAATTGCTCGATGCGAAGCCATTTTCTGTGCACACCCGGCGGTCGAAGATTAATGCCTTCGGTGGTGGCGAGCGCTGGTATGGCATGATCGAACTCGCCGATGGCACCCTGCTGTCCGAGCAGCTGGTCAAGGCGGGGCTGGCTCGGGTGAAGGGCAAGACCAACACCTTGTTCGACGGCAGGTCGGCCAGCGAATTCGCGGGGCACTTGGAGGCCTTGGCCAATGGTGGGGCGATGGTGGCGAACAAGGCGGAGACTGCGACATCCCCAGCAACCACAGACTTGCCAACCAGTCGGACGACGACCGCCCCCACCATCGTCTACAAGCAAGACGGTGAGTTGGTGAAAGTCGGGACCTTGCCAGCTGGGCGCGAGATGAAGGTGCTCGGAGTCGAGCGGTTTCTGAGCGTTGAAATCGAGGTCGAGGGCCGCGAGCCGATCGTCGGCTTAGTCCGGGAGAGTGAGTTGGAGTAGCTCTGGGAGCTGGGATTCTCGTTTGACTCAGCTCAGCCTGTGTCTACTCTCGGCGACCTAAGGGGATCGATCTGGTCTCCCCGTAACTTACCTTGATCATGATTCTACGACCCATCGGGCTGCTAGTAGCCCTTACCCTCTCCCTTACCAACCTGACCACAATGGCAGAAGACACACCCGAGCAGAAAGCTCTGATGGAAAAGATCGCTTACTTTATCGGCGTTCAAACAGCTAAAGGCATGAGCAACGACGGCATCTCCGTCGATCCTGATCAAGTCGCCGCCGGAATGAAGGACGCCTTCGCCGGAGGAGACCTCAAATACCCTGAAGAGGAACTGCAGGCCGCCATGATGACTTTCCAGCAGCAGATGCAGTCTAAGCAGCAGGAGCAAGCTTCTATAGCAGGAGACAAAAACACCGAGGCAGGCACAGCCTTCCTCGCAGAAAACGGAAAGCGCCCCGAGGTCACCACGACTGCGTCGGGACTGCAGTATGAAGTGATGACCGAAGGCACTGGCGCCAAGCCGGTCGCTACCGACACGGTCAACGTCCACTACCACGGCACGCTCATCGACGGCACCGTCTTCGATAGCTCTGTCGAGCGTGGCGAGCCGATCAGCTTCCCACTGAACCGCGTCATTCCCGGCTGGACCGAAGGTCTCCAGAACATCCCAACCGGTGGAAAGTACAAGCTCTTCATCCCGTCCGAACTCGCATACGGAGCGGCTGGTAGCCCTCCAGTGATCGGGCCCAACTCGACCCTCGTCTTCGAGGTCGAGCTACTCGGCATTGAGTAGGCCTCGATTCGAACTACTTCCAAAGGCGACCGGGCAAATGTCCGGTCGCCTTTTTTTGTGGCGCCGGAAAGCAGGGTCCCCCCGCGCGTGCATTGTTGGGGTGAACCGACTTCTTAGCTTTCCCCTCGTTCTCATCGACTTCTGCCTGCGCGGCGCACGCCTTGGGACTCCACGGTAGGTTCAGCGACAACACCGGGTCGGCATGAAGGGCAAGCGGGCGCCAGTGCCGTTGGACTTCTACGCAGTGCCGTTGCCAGCCTTCGGCAAGAAAGGCGACGGCTGGTCGCTGGTTCGGGAGAAGATCGCCGAAGTCGAAAGTCGGCCGAACAACGGCTACGCAGTCACCATCGACTCGGGGGGGCGAAAAAGACATTCACCCGCAGGACAAACACGTTCCCGGGCGATGTTTGGCCGAAGTGGCTCTCGCCGGCACCTACGGGCGCGAGGACAACTCTAACGTGGATCTGGAACCACCTTATCCAAGACCTTGGCACTCGACAGAACACCGGGCAGGCCGGCTCCGGGGTGGGTGCCGGCGCTGGCGAAATAAAGGCCGTCGATGTCTTCGGATTCGTTGTGGGGGCGGAACCAGGCGCTCTGTTGCAGGACAGGTTCGAACTGGAAGGCGCTACCGGCGTAGGCGTCGAGATCGGTCTCGAAGTCGTTCGGCGTCATGATTCGCTTAGTGACGACGTGCTTGCGCAGGTCAGGGCAAACGCACTCGAGTGACTCGAGGATTTCTTCGGCGTAGTCTTCCTTCACGTCTTCCCAGTCGATGTCGCCACGGAGGTTGGGCACGGGTGAGAGGACGTAGAAGCACTCGCAACCGTCCGGGGCCATGGATGGATCGGTGCGGGTCGGAGCGTGGAGGTAGGTGGAAAAGTCGTCGGCGAGAACTTTGTTGGTGAAGATGTCGTCGAGAAGACCTTTGTATCGGGGACCGAGGAGGATGGTGTGGTGGGCGATTTCCTCGTAGGTGCGGTCGGTGCCGAAGTAGAGGACGAATAGGCCCATGGAATAGCGCATCTTCTCCAGCTTGTTGTCGGTCCAGCGCTTGCGCAATTGCGGGGCGACGAGTTTGCGGTAGGTGTTGGCGACGTCGGCGTTACTGACGACGACGGAGGCCTCAATGTATTCTCCATTGGCCCGAACACCGGTGACCTTGCTCGACTCATCGATGCAGATTTCCTCGGCCCGGCAGTTGAGGTGGAGCTTGCCGCCCATGCCTTCGAAGAGCTCGATCAAGGCGGTGACAACTGCGCCGGTGCCGCCCATGGAATAGTGCACACCCCACTTCCGCTCGAGGTAGTGGATCATGCTGTAGATGCTCGACGACTGGAACGGATTGCCGCCGATGAGCAGCGGGTGGAACGAGAACACCTGGCGCAGGCATTCGTCCTTTAGGTAGCGAGAGACCAGCTTGTAAACGGACTCGTGGCTTTTCAGCCGGATCAGATCGGGGGCGACCTTGATCATGTCCATGACATTAGAAAAAGGCTGGGCGGACAGGTCGGTAAAGGCTCGATCGAAGATGGCGTGGCTTTGCTCGACGAACTTGTGGTAGCCGGGGACATCGTCGGGATTAAAGCGCTCGATCTCGCTGACGATGTGGTCAGGATCGCCGGTGTAGTCGAAGTGCCTGCCGTCATCGAAACGAATCCGGTAGTATGGACTAACCGGACGAATATCGACGTAGTCGGCGGCCTTCTTCCCAGCGAGCTCGTAGAGTTCGTCGATCAGGAAGGGTGCGGTGATAATGGTCGGACCGGCGTCGAACTTGAAGCCGTCTTGTTCGTAGACGTAGGCCCGGCCACCTGGCTTGTCGCGCATCTCGATGAGATCGACTTGGTAGCCACGGGCTTGCAGTCGTATGGCGGCGGCGATGCCTCCGAATCCGGAGCCGATGACGACGGCGCGGTTTTTGGAGGAAGGGGTGGGCTGGTTGGCAGGTTCGTTCACGGCAAGAAGGATACGCTTACGGGACTTTGGTGCGATTGCCGAGAGATACGGTAAATTTCGCAAATTACCTCGATTTTTTGCGAGACGTTGCACTAGCTACGCCCTAGAAACCACCATGGACGCCGACTCCGATCTCCAAACTCCTAGTTCTCCGAGCGGACCCTTGCCCGGTCCGAGGCTCGGTGCCTCTGTGCCTTCGCCCTACGCCGGTAGCACCACCTTCCGTTGATGCCGAATTGGCGGCCAGAAACCAGATGCTGGCGACTCCGTTGCCCTGTAACACCGCAGGATTCTTGGGGATGGCATTCGATCCTTGGGCAGTCACCTTTTCTCCGATTCTTTTCGACGCAGTGGCGCGCAAGCTACAGCTGCAGCTGGAAAGGCGGCCCTCACCGCCCAAATCATCGCTAGCGATTCGACCTCATTCGATCTGGCTGAATTTATCAATCAAAAGCTAGATATCCCAAGCCTAAGGCCCGCTCAGTTGGACAACGACTGGGAGCATATTTCAGCCCCATTGAAAAAAGATAACATCGAAGCTTTTCGCCTTTGGCTTCAAGCTCAGGACCTCAAAACGTAAAGGCCTGCGCGCGATCCGGGCTGGTCGCACGTAGCCGGCGACTTCAGCCAGCAGTTGTATCGCCCCGCTTCCTCGCCATGCTCCTGTTCTAAGCAGACCCATGGCCGCCCCACAACAGCCCGACGCCCTTCTCTCCGCCACCGAACTCGGTCTTTCCTACGGGAATCAGAGCGTGCTCGACGGTGCTACTCTAGCCATTCGGCCAGGGGAAAAACTCGGGCTTGTCGGAAGGAATGGCAGTGGCAAGTCGAGCTTTCTGAAAATCCTCGCGGGTTCGGAGAAGGCCGATACCGGGGAAGTGGCAAGACGGCAGGGGCTGGTGGTTGGCTATCTTCCGCAGGAATTCCAACTCGATGAGGATTCCTCGGTCGAGGACAACGTCCGCTCCGGCGCCGCCGAACTCGCCGCGGTGGTGGCCCGCTATGAAGCCGGTGAGGGAAGCGATGCGGAACTGGCCGACATGGAGGCCGAGATCGAGGCCAAGGACGGTTGGTCACTCGACAACCGGATCGAGTCGCTGATGCGCTCGCTTTCGACCCCACCGGCCTCGCGCATTGTCAGTTACTGCTCTGGTGGAGAAAAACGCCGGGTCGGTTTGTGCCGCGCGTTGGTGGCTCAGCCCGACCTGTTGATTCTCGACGAGCCGACCAACCACCTCGACTCTGAAGCGATCGAGTGGCTCGAGGGCTACATCGCGGGTTATCGTGGTGCCTGCATTTTCGTTACTCACGACCGCTACTTTCTCGACCGTATCGCTACCCATATCATCGAACTCGATGGCGGTCGGCTGTTCTCTCACGAGGGCAACTACAGCGACTACCTCATCGCCCGCGCCGAGCGCCAAGGCCGGGCCGAGGCAGCCGAAGGCAAGCGCCAGCGGTTCCTCAAGCGCGAGATCGAATGGGTCCGAGCTGGGGTCAAGGCACGCGGTACGAAGCAGCAGAGCCGAGTGGATAACTTCAACGCGGTGAAGGCCCAGAAGGCTCCCGATCGGGAGCTGGAGATGGACTTGATCCTGCCTCCTGCCCCACCGCTGTCGAACATCATTCTCGACGTTGAGGATCTAGGTATGGTGGTCGAGGTCGACCCGCTGTTCCTCGGTCTGACCCTGGATCTGCGTGCTGGTGAATGCATCGGCATTATCGGACCGAACGGCGCTGGTAAGACGACCATGCTCAAGGCGATGCTCGGCCAGATTCCGCCCACTGAAGGCAAGGTTCGTATGGGCAAGAAGACCATGGTCAACTATGTCGATCAGTCGCGCGTCGCGCTCGACGAAAACAAGAGCATTCTCGAAGACGTCGGCGGCGACGAGGAATACGTGCAGTTCGGCGCAGAGAAGCTTCCGGTTCGCAGCTACCTCCGCCGCTTCCTGTTCACTGACGACCGGCTTAATGATCGGATCGGTAGCTTGTCGGGTGGAGAAAAAAACCGCGTCCTGCTTGCCAAGATCCTGCGGAAAGGCGGCAATCTGTTGATTCTCGACGAGCCTACCAACGACCTCGATCTGCAGACCCTACGGGTGCTCGAAGAGGCACTGGTCAACTTCGGTGGCTGCAGTCTGGTAGTCAGTCACGATCGTTACTTCCTCGACCGGGTCTGCGACCGCGTGCTCGTCTTCGGCAAGCCACCGAGCATCACGGTCTTCGATGGCAACTACTCCTACTACCGGGAGAAGATGGCGGCGGAAAAGAAGGCCGCCAATGCTGCCAGCGCCCTCGCGGCGAAACAGAACAAGTCGAAGGGGAGGGCCAAGGCTAAGCCGAAGGAAGTCCAGGCACGGAAGCTGACCTACAACGAGACCCGAGAACTCGAGTCGATGGAAGAGACGATCCTCACGGCCGAGGAAGAAGTCACGGCGATCGAGACCAAGCTCAACGACCCGCAGTTCTTCGTCGACCACTACGAAGAAGCCACCGGCCTGACGGAAACACTTGCTACGAAGAAGGCTGCGGTGGCGGGACTTTACCAGCGCTGGGAAGAACTCGAAGCGGTTCGTGTGGCGCGCGAGGGCGCGTAGATTTGACCGCAGAAGACGCGGATGCGACTGCGTGGAATGAGTTTCTGGTGCTAGGCATTCGCTAAATTCGTTTGATTCGCGGTTCAAAACAATCGTTCCGGCTTCGCGTTTTTTAGCGCGTTTTCGCGGTCAAGTTCCCTACTTTTCAGCGTCTCTCTTCTGCGCAACCAACCACGGTAGTAACTCGTCGCCGTTGTAGGCTGGGGTCCAGGCGCTGTGGCCAAAGCTAGGGTACTTGGTGTAGCCGCGATGCTCTGCTTTCGCCATCAGGATCGAGAAGCGAGTTCGGATCAGGGACTGAGGCTCCTAGCGATGCACTTCCACCGTCTAACTCGCTGATGCGCTAGTCTGCCTGGGGTGGGGTAGGCAGTACTTCGGTCGACAGATTTCCGGCCAAGATGGTCAGGAGAAAAAGGAGCTCGACCTGGTTCAACGGGTGAGTTTACGTGATCTCTGCATGACCGGCCAGCATTGTTAGCGCATAATGCTTGCCGTTTCGCAATGTCGCTTCCTATTTTTTCCAACCTGATTCCGCCTCATCCGCCCAGAGTGGCCGTGGTAGGTGGTGGAGTAGGCGGGCTGACGACCGCTGCTCTGCTCGCTCGGGCCGGTTGCCGAGTGGTGCTGTTCGAGAAGAACGACCAGCCCGGCGGCAAGCTCGGCTGGGAGGAAGAAGCCGGTTATTCCTGGGATACTGGACCCTCACTCTTGACCATGCCCCATGTGCTCGAGGAGGTCTGGGAGGCATGTGGAAAAAAGCTCGAGGACGACTTGGAACTGGTTCGTCTGCCTTCGACCTGCCGCTACCGATGGCGAGACGGCACCGTTTTGGACGAAGACGAAACGTTCTGGGAAGACGAGCAGATGGCCAGTTTCCTAAAATATGCCAAGGGCCTCAACGACATCTCCGCCGAGGCGTTTCTGCGAAACAGGATCGAGGACGCGTGGAAGCTCCTGGTCCGCCCCGATCAGCTCGGCATGCTCCGCCACTTCCCGAAGATCTCCTCGCAAAAGACTCTTTCGGACAAGGTCGATTCTCTTGTCAAAGACCCGCATCTTCGGCAAATTCTGCATCGGTTCGCGACCTACAATGGCTCGTCGCCCTACAAGGCTCCGTCGGCCTTCAACATCATCCCGTATGTCCAGCGGACCTACGGCGGCTGGTATGTGAAGGGCGGCCTGATCGGCATTCCGCAAAAGCTCGCTGGTCTCGCCGAATCCTGTGGCGCCGAGATCCGCACCGGCACTCAGGTCGAGTCAGTATTGCGCGATGGTCGGCGGTTTCTCGTCTCCACCGGCGAGGGCGAAAAGATCACCTCAGAGGCCTTCGACACGGTCGTCTGTAATCAGGATGTGCTCACCGCATCGCGTGGCTGGATGGGCCAGCTTCTCGCTCATCGGGGCAAGCGGGTTCGTCACCCTCGGCCCGATGCCGACATTTCGATGTCCGGCTTCGTGCTCATGCTCGGCATGGACAAGACGTTCCCCGAACTCGACCACCATAATATCCTATTTTCCGACGACTACCCGCGCGAGTTCCAGCAACTCTTTGACGAAGCCGAGCCCGCCGACGATCCGACCATCTATATCGCCGTTACCAGTAAGAACGACCCAGAACACGCGCCCGAGGGGGGCGAGAATTGGTTCGTTTTGGTCAATGCCCCGGCGAACCCGGACCCGTCGCGCACCCGTTGGGCAGAGCGGGCCGAAGCCTACGGAGACCTGATCATCCAGCGCATCGGCGAGCACCTCGGGGCACCGGTGGACAAGTCGATCGTCGCTCGGAGAACCATCACACCCGATGACTTCGCCAGCCGTCACCTCAGCTTTGGAGGCGCGCTTTACGGCTACGCTTCCCACGGCGTGACCTCATCTTTCCGCCGGCCTTCGATGGAGCCCCGTGGCATGCCCGGGCTTTATTGCGTCGGCGGCACCACCCATCCTGGCGGCGGTATTCCCCTCGCCATGTTGGGTGCTCGCATCACCACCCGCCGAATCCTCAAAAGACACCGTGCAGACTAGTAATTCATCCTCCCGGCTCCCCCGAATTTTGTGGATCGCCTTCCTCATCTGGAGCGCCATCGGCGGAGTCGTCATGCTTCTCGGCCTACGGATCGACGAGATCATCGACGCTGCTGCCAAGCCCGGATTGTTTTGCTTCCTCGATACCTTCGATCGTCACGCTGATGCAGTCTGGATGTTCCTAGCAGCCGCGTCCTTGTTCACGATTTTAGCCCGTGACTGGGGCTCGCGGGCGACTTGGTTGCACCTCGCTATCATCGGTGTTGTCACCGGACTGATTGAGTGGATCGGGGTCAAGACGGGGCTACCCTTTGGTGACTACCACTACACCGACCGCTACGGCTTCCGCCTATTCGGAGTCTTGCCGCTGGCGATTCCGTTCGCCTGGTTCGTCGTCGTCGGCGGTGGCCTCGGGGTCGTGCAGGCCTTTCTGCCCCAGGCGGGCCGATGGTCGCAGGCTGGCATCGTCGCCATTCTTGCTGTGCTTACTGACCTTAACCTTGAGCCGATTGCGTGGAAGCTTCGTCGTTACTGGGAGTGGTATCCGGGCGTCGCCGATCCTCCGGCCCTGCCCCCGATCCAGAACTACCTATCGTGGGGGGGCATCGCCTTCGTTTTAGCGATGTTGTGCTCGTTGCTTCCCGTTGCCGCGCAAGTCCGCTCCCAGCGTCCGTTGCTGGTGCTGGTGGTCTTGAATGCTGTGCTACTGCTTGGCCATGTTGGAATGAGGTGATGCAACACGACAAAAGAAAGGAGCAATTTTCTCCTCCAAATAAAAGATGGGGAAAACGACTGATCGTTCATGATCGAGATCGGGGGGTAGAAAAAATTCACCCCTCGTTTCACACAGACCTCAAATCAGCCATCATCCCACGTCTACGCCAACTGCGAACTACCTAGGAGTTCCTACCGCCTCCTACCCTGAAGGAGAAGCTGATCTTGGGAATATTATCAATGGCACATTTGGCCTCAGCACTACTGGATCTAATCGGTGAACTCGGCTCAGACCCTAGGTAGGTAACTAACTAGGTAATGTCACTGAGAATAGGAATGACAACACCCATTCCTTTCGACAAGCCCAGCGGACCGATGCTACCCTAGCGTATCGCCATGATCCGTAGCCTTGCTTCAATCTTCCTCGCCACCGCGCTAGTCCTTCTGCCCTGCGCCGTTCTCGCGGATAAGGCCGCCGGGACCAAACCGAACATCGTCTTCGTCATGACCGACGATATGGGTTGGAGCCAGCCCGGATTCAACGGAGGTAAAGCGGAGCTAACGCCGAACATGGACGCCCTCGCCGCCGAGGGTATACGGCTAACCGATTACTACACTCACAGCGTCTGCGCCCCGACCCGCGCAGCCTTCCTCACCGGACGCTACGCCTTCCGCTCGTGGAGTGACTGGAGATCAGAGGACTTCGGTAAACCTAGCTACCTCGAAAAGCTCGGTCTTGAACTCGCGCTCAATCCCGACGGCGTTCCGACACGCCGCATCCACGCCCTCGACACCGAAGAGCGCACCATCGCCGAAGCCCTACGCGACGCCGGCTACTTCACCTCGCTCATCGGCAAGTGGCACCTCGGCGAATGGCTCCCCGAGCACCTCCCAATGGGCCAAGGATTCGAGCACCAATACGGCCACTACGCCTGGGGCATCGATTACTACAGCAAGACCATCGTTCATAATGCTCCTGCGCGCTTTGCCGTCTACGACTGGCACCGCAACCAGAAGCCGATCCAAGAAGAAGGCTACGCCACCGACCTCATCGCCGACGAGGCCGCCCGCGTGATAGCTGCCCGTAAACAAGACGAGCGCCCATTCTTCATCTATGTCGCCTTCAACGCCGTGCACGGCCCCCTCAACACGCCACCGAACTTCGACGGAGACAAGGACGACCCGCTAGCCATCCGCGACGCCATGTTGAAAAACCTCGACGACAACCTCGGCAAGATCGTCCGCGCCGTCGATGAAAACGGATTCAAAGACAATACCCTGTTCGTCTTCACCAACGACAACGGCCCAGTCCTCGAAGAAATGAGCAAGCCCTACCGCGGCACCAAGAACACCACCTACGAAGGTGGCGTCCGCCAACCCGCCATCCTCCGCTGGCCCGGCCACACCCAGCCCGGCACCGAGCGTCCCGGCATGATGTTCGTCACCGACTTCTTCCCCACCTTCATCAACCTCGCCGGCGGCGAGCATTTCCAGCCGCTCCCGATCGACGGCATCGACATGACTTCCATGCTGTTCGAAGGCACCGACAGCACCCGCACCGAAATCGTCTACGACGTCGATGGCAGCGTCCGCCTACCAACCATCCGCAAAGGCGACTTCAAGCTCATGGGCAGCGTCCTCTACAACATCCTCGACGACCCCGGCGAGCAAAATGACATCGCCGCCCAACACCCCGAACTTGTCCAACAACTCACCGACCGCGTCACCGCCGTCGGCGCCGAACGTCCACCACTCGGCAACAAGCCGCTCCTCATGGACCCACCGCAACCCTACGTCTACGGCATCGAAGAGCAAGGCGACCTCCCGGCTTGGCTGAAGAAAGCCGTCGATGACGTCCGCGCCACCCAACCCACCGAATGGGCCCCCGGCGAAACCCCATGGCCCAAGGCCCCAGTAGGATCCGACGCCAGCAAGATGGACGGCCTCAAGGACGAGGCAGGAAAGTAGGTCCCCCTAGTAATTTTTCGCAAGGAACCTCCCGCCCGGCAGGTCTTCCTATGCAATTCCCAATCCATCCAATGACCAGCTACCGAATCTCTCGGATCGCGGCCTTCTCCGCCGCAGCCATCAGCCTTCTCTCTCCTACCCTGCTTCAGGCCGAACTCAGCCTGCCACAGATCTTCAGCAGCCACATGGTCTTACAGCAGGACAAGGCTATTCAAGTCTGGGGCAGAGCCGACGCCAATGCCGATGTCGAAGTCTCCTTCGCTGGTAGGGCCGCCAAGGTAAAGGCAGGTAAGGACGGCAAATGGCAAGCCGAGCTTCCCGCGCAAAAGACCAACGCCAAGGGCCAGTCACTCACCGTCAAGTCGGGCAAAGACCAGAAGAAGTTCGACGACGTCCTCGTCGGCGAAGTCTGGATCGCCTCCGGCCAATCGAACATGCAGTGGTCCGTCCGCTCATCGAACGACGCGGAAAAGGAAATCGCCGCTGCAAAATTCCCGCACATTCGCCTATTCCAAGCCACCACCGAAACAGCTGCCGAACCCCAGGAAGATCTTGCAAACACCTGGGGCGGCTGGACCGCTTGCACCCCAGAAAGCATCCCCGGCTTCACCGGCGTCGGTTACTTCTTCGGTCGCGAACTGCACGAGTATGGCAAGGTCCCAGTCGGTATCATCCAAAGTGCTTGGTCCGGCACCCGAAGCGAAGCTTGGACCAGCCGCGAGGCCTTGCTCAGCGATCCGAACGCCGAAGACATGATGGTCGATTGGCGCGTGCAGGAAGCCCTCTACGACGAAACAAGGGAGCAGGAAAAGTACAAGACTAATCTCGTCAAATGGAAGGCCGCCGTCAAAAAAATCAGGGCCGCCAATGCCGTCGAGAAGGACAAGGCCAAGCACAAACGCATGCCGCGTAAACCCGGTGAGCCCACCGCTCCCCGTCTATCCTACCGCCACCCTTCGTCGATCTACAACGCCATGATCGCCCCGCTCGTTCCCTACGGCATCCGTGGTGCCATCTGGTATCAGGGCGAGTCCAACCAGAACCGCGCCGTCCAGTACGCCAGCATTTTCCCGACCATGATCGAAGACTGGCGCGAGCAATGGAACGACGACTTCCCTTTCCTCTTCGTCCAGCTCGCGAACTACGGCCCCGCAACCGACGACGCCAACGAAGCTAGCCCTTGGGCCGAGCTCCAGTGGTCCCAGTACCTCACCTTGAAAGAGATCAAGGACACCGGCATGGCGGTCACCAACGAAATCGGTAGCTCCAACAACATCCACCCGCCCAACAAGCAAGACGTCGGCAAGCGCCTCTCGCGCTGGGCTTTCTCTATGGATCCGTTCAAGACAAAGCTCGTCGTCTCCGGCCCGCTGTACAAAGGCATGAAGATCGAGCGCGATGGCATCCGCATCTTCTTCGACCACATCGGTAGCGGCCTCAAACTCCGCACCGGACAGAAGCTCCAAAACTTCGCCATCGCAGGTGAGGACAAGGTCTTCCACTGGGGCGATGCCTACATCGAGGGAAATACTGTCGTCGTCACTAGCAGGACCGTGAAGAAGCCAGTTGCCGTCCGCTACGCCTGGGCCAATAACCCCGAGAACGCCAACCTGATGAACAAAGAAGGCCTACCCGCCTCCTTGTTCCGCACCGACTCCTGGCCACTCGCCACCCAGTACAACACGTCGCCGTTCCCCAACCTCTCGCCACCATTCAAAGCAGCCGAGAAGAAAGTCGTCGCCGCACCCGTCGTCAAAAAAACTCCGGCTCCTACGAAACCAGCCCCAGTCAAGAAGCCTAAGGTAAAGAAGAGCAACGACAAAAAGCCCAAAGCCAAGCCCGAACGCGGCAAGGGTCGTGGTAAAAGCCAGAAGCGGATGAAAAAAGAGAAGGCAAAAGCGGGAGCCGAAGCCGAAGCAAAAGGCCGCGGCGCGAACAAGAAGTAGTAGCGCCCCTCCGAATCCACCGACTGCCAGGTCCGGGGACGCAACGCGGCGCACAACCTTTGCGTGCTACGCGAGCTAAGTGCCAAGGTCTTACGTGATCACCCGGAGAAAAAGTCGATGCGAGCCAAACGAAAGTTGGCCGCCCTCGATCCCACGTTCCGATTTTCCCTACTATCTATAATCCCTCTCGTTTCTCATGCGTAAGCCTTGGAATCCACCGAAGCGAAAGAATTTTGTTGTTGAGAGTTATTGTGTTGGTGTTGAAATCGGAACTGCAAATCGAAGTTCTATAGAGCAGACAAAGAGTGATGCATATTGGGACTTGATAGAGGAATCTATCACTAATGCTGCCGAAACAACCTTCTTCAAGACTGCTTCTTCTGCTATCCTTGAGGAATGAGAGCCCGACTAGGTTTCCAAGTCATCCTCGCCGTCGGCCTTCTACTCCCTGCCTCCGCAGAAGAAACGACCGCCGCACCGATCCCCGTAACTGCAGAGGATCGACTCGCCCAACGAGTGGGCCAAGCCGTCACGATTTCAGGAACCGTTTCCAACCTGGGCCAAACAGGCTCCGGTAGTATTCGCTTCATCAACTTCGAGGACACCAACTTCACCGTCATCGTCCGAGGCGCCAACGTCGATGCCCTCGAGAAGGCCCTCGGAGCCACCCTCGAGGCCAGCGTCAAAGGAAAGCCTTTGGTTCTCCACGGCACCATCACCAGTTACCGGGGCAAGCCACAGATGGAACTCACCTCGGCCACTCAACTAACGGGCGTCACCAACACTCAGACGACTGCCTCCCAAACCCCGCTTCCTCCACGCCAACCGCCGCCCCGGCCGCGCCTACCGAGGAAGTCTTCCGCGCTCGCGACGATAGCAAGTTCAAGCGCGAGCTAAAGCGGGACGACCTCCGCTGGATCGCCGTCGAAGGAAAAGTCGCCGAGATCAAATCCTTCGGCTCGATCAACCTCATCCAGTTCGAGCGAGGAGAGTTCGCCGCTACCGTCTTCGGCTCCGACAAGGTCAGGGTCGCCGCCGGTCTCGGCCCCGAAGCCAGGGGGACCCTCGAGTATCTAGTCGGCAGGGACATCCGCGTCCTTGGCTACCTCGAAGACTACAAGGGCAAGCCGCAGATGAAGTCCGCGAAGGCAATCAGATCCAACTCGACTGGGAAGACAAGAAGTAGTCAGCTCCGCGCCCTACCTCGTTCTTGTCCTCAGCCACTAGGCGTTCTACCCTGCGGCGAGACATGCCCGACGCCATCCGAGACCCCCGTGAAGTCCTTGAGGAAAACTTCGGTTTTCGGGACTTCCTCGACGGTCAACGCCCAGTGGTCGATGCCATTCTCGAGAAGCGAGACTCCCTCGTCATCATGCCGACCGGCGGCGGTAAATCCCTCTGCTACCAGCTTCCAGCCCTCTGCCTACCCGGCATCACCATCGTCGTCAGTCCACTCATCGCCCTGATGAAGGACCAGGTCGATGCCCTGCTCGACCGGGGAATCAAGGCCACGGTCATCAACTCAACCCTGACCCCGTCCGAGCAATCCGAACGACTTTCCCAAATCGCCAACGGCGAATTCAAGATCGTCTACGTCGCCCCAGAAAGATTCCGCGACCAACGCTTCTGCGAAACCGTCCGCGGCATCGAGCTCAGCTTATTCGCCGTCGACGAAGCCCACTGCCTAAGTGCCTGGGGGCACGACTTCCGGCCTGACTACCTACGCCTCGGACAATCCCTCGAAGAGATCGGACGCCCGCAGGTCGTCGCCTTGACCGCCACCGCCACCCCAGAAGTTCGCGACGACATCGCCAAGGTCCTGCAACTCCGCGATCCCTTCATCTGCACCAGCGGATTCCGCCGACCAAACCTCAGCCTACACATCACCCACACCTCGAAGCAGAAGGAAAAGTTCGACCGGCTTCGACACATCCTCTCCAAACACCCGACCGGAATCGTCTACTGCGCCACCCGCCGTCGCGTCGACGAAGTCACCGAAGAACTCGCCGGCTGGGGAACCCGCGTCGTCTCCTACCACGGGGGCATGGAGGACACGCAACGCGAAGAGGCCCAAGAGAAATTCATCCGAAAAAAGATCGATGTCGCCGTTGCCACCAATGCCTTCGGCATGGGTATCGACCGATCAGACGTCCGCTTCGTCGCCCACTTCGAACTACCAGGTAGTATCGAAGCCTACTACCAGGAAGCCGGACGTGCCGGTCGTGACGGCGAACCATCCCACTGCGAGCTGTTCTTCAACTACGCCGACACCCGCACCCAGGAATTCTTCATCGACGGCAACAACCCCAGCCCCGAGCTGATCTCGTCGGTCTTCCGGACCCTCGCAGCCAACGCCGACCAGAACACTGGCCAAGTCTCGCTGACGATCAAAGATATCAGCGACCTCTCGGGATCCGAAAACGGCATGGCCGCCAGCACCGCCATCGGTCACCTCGTCCGCGCCGGCTACATCCGCCGCTACGACGTCCAAGGCCAGAGGATGAAGGCCACCCAAATCCTCAGGTATCCTCCTGAGGGACAGGGCCTTGAACTCGACCTCGCCGCCCTCGCCGAAAAGGAACGCCGCGACCGCGCCAAGCTCGAATCCGTCGTCGCCCTCTGCTACAGCGACGACTGCCGCCAAGCCGAAATCCTCGACTACTTCGGCGATCCCGACGGCGAAGTCTGTGGATGTTGCGACCAATGCCTCGACGGAGGTCCGACCAGTGCGCGCAACCCGACCGACGATGAAATGCTCATTACCCAGAAGGCCCTCAGCGGCATCGCCCGAATGTCCTCCAAGGAGAATGGCCAGTGGCAGGGCCGATTCGGCAAGGGCAAGATCGTCCAGATGCTCGTCGGTAGCCGCTCCCAAGAAGTCCTCAGCGCCCGTCTCGACGAACTCAGCACCCACGGAATCCTCAAGGACGTCGGCACCGCCTACATCAACACCCTCCTGCGAGAGTTCGAGAAAGTCGGCATCATCTGCACCGTCCGCAGCGGTCAGTTCCCGCTCTGCACCCTGACCACCAAGGGTTCGACCATCATGCGCGGCAACCGCGACTTCACCCTGCGCTGGCCCGACCCACCGGGCACTTCGAAATCACCAGCCGCCAGCCTCATCGGCGACACCCAGCCCGACCGCAAACTCCTCGACAAACTGCGCACCCTACGCAACCAAATCGCCAGCAGAAACGGCGTCCCCGCCTACGTCGTTTTCGGCAACGGTACCCTCGAGCAGATGGCCGCTCTCAAGCCCAAGTCGACCGAGCAATCGATGATTATCAGCGGCGTCGGCCCAACCAAGGCCGAAAAATACCTCCCCGCCTTCCTTGCAGAGATCGCCAAGCACGAGGAACAGCAAAGCTAGGATCCGCCTACTCCTTCTCCCTCAACTCCCGAAGCAATTTCTCCCCGATCAACTCCGCCATCATACGGTAGCCGCGGTCATTGCAGTGACCATCGGGAACAAAAATCGCTTCCCGCCCCTCCGTCTCGATGGCCCTAAGAAAGTCATCATCGATCCGAGCAAACAGGGTCTTGTGCTCCTGAGACACGATTTTGCTCATCGTCGCCAAGATCGGCTTGTGAAACGGGTACGTCGAAAGAAGCACCCTCGATCCCTTCGATTTCGCGAGTTCGGACATCACCCCGAAATTGTGCGTTGTCACCTGTATTGCCTTCGCCTCAAGATCTCCACTGACCGCGTTCTGATGAATCGCTAGGATCTCGGCCTTCTGATCGGGCGTCGCAGAACTACGTTCCAAGGCCCGCCTAACTACCCCCTCATCGCACAGATTCACTGTGTGGAGAAATCCCTGAAGCGTCATCTCTTTCGATCCTCCGGAAAGATACTCACAGACAAAAGAATAGGCCACCTCCTCGGCCACCGGAGGAAGGTTGGTGCCGGCACCATAAGAAGCGGCACGATTCTTCCAGAACCACGAAGCCAGACCATGCCCACCAATGTCCTCACCCAGAATCGCCGCAGCCCGATCGAACTGAACCCGCGCAGGACCGACATCAGCTCCGGTCATCAGCACAAAGCCATGACGAAAGGCGATCTCGAAGCTCTCCGGAAAGCGTTTTCCTAACTCTACCGCTTCCCGAGCGAGTTCCTCATTCTTCCAAGCCGCCGCCAACGCGGCGATGTAGCGCTCGGCTCTCTCCTGATCGGGCTGGTCTTCAAGCCCCTTCCGAAGAATGGCAATCTGAGGATCAAGCTCCTGTCCCCGACCAAGTTCCCGGTAGCAATTCACGATCCCATGGGCTCGATCATACTCGCTAATAAATTCCGATGGCACCGACTCAAAGGCCGTAGCTGCTTCGGCAAACTTCCCAGATTCAAGAAGCGCCCACGCCGCAAGACAGGGATTCTCCTTCGGAGCCTCAACCACCGCCGCTTCGGCTTGCTGTTGCGCCTTCACTTCTGACCTGCCTCCCGATGTAGCAGAAGCCTGAGCGATCTCACCAACCTCCGCCTCGGCAACAAAAGCATCCTCTTGCCGCAACGTTTTCAACAGCTTTGCGGTCCGCCACTCCCATCGAAACCCGTTCTCCTCCTCCACCGGAGCCTCCCCAGTGGCCACCTCGCGAAGCGCCGATTCCTTGACCATTTTCGCGCCGCTCCATTCGTCGTTTACTCCTCCAATCAAGAGCACAAACTCAGGAGAAACTGCCGCCAACTTCGATGCCAACGCATTCGCCATCTGCTCGGAATTCCAACCCGGCTCACAGACCGAATGCACAGTCCAGCCATCACCCGTGCCTTCCTCTAAAACCAATTCAAGCTGAGCAGGGTACGAATACTGTGAACCCGTTGCACCAAAGCCGAAGGTAAAAGAATCACCGACACAAATGACTTCCCGATCACGGCTACCGCTTCCCTGCTCGCTCCGCTCCTCCTTCACCGCCGAAACCCTAAGATACGTGCCAAACGATAGCACCTGCAGCAACGCCTCCAGACAGAGCAACGACAACCCCAAGACAAACACCCCCATCAGCCAAAATGGGAGTCGCTGTCCCCGGGAGCGGGACACAATTTTTTGGGATTCACTCGAATTCTGCACCTCCGAAAAACAGCACCATCTACCGCCCTCCGCAAACGGTGTTTTCCTCGGCATCGAAACAAGAATCTTCGTGGTTTTCGCCCTCCTCCAGACGTAAGTCATAGCGTGCCCGCCCCATCGAAAAAGAAGAGCAACCCCAAGAAACGAGCCGCCAGTACCTCGATTCAAGTCCGAGGAGCTCGTCAAAACAACCTCAAGGGCATCGATGTCGACATCCCACTCGGCCAGCTCAACGTCATCACCGGCGCCTCCGGTTCGGGTAAGTCCTCGCTCGCCTTCCAGACCCTCTACGCCGAAGGCCAGCGCCGCTACGTCGAAACCTTCTCGCCCTACACCCGCCAGTTCTTCGAGCGGATGGACAAGCCACAGGTCGATTCGATCCACGGCATTCCGCCAGCCATCGCCATCTCCCAGTCGAATGCCGTCAAGTCGACCCGCTCCACCGTCGGCACAATCACCGAGATCAACGACCACCTGAAACTCCTCTACCCACGCCTCGCCGCCGGCTACTGCCCGAAGACCGGTGTCGAAGTCCGCCCCGACACCACCGCCTCGGTCTTCGCCAAGCTCCACTCTCTCGACAAAGATCAGGCTCAAATCGTCACCTTCCCCATCCCGGTGCCCGAAGACTCCGATCCCACCGACTTCTTCGGATTCCTTCAGTCCCAGGGCTACCTCCGCATCCTCCTGTTCGGCGAACTCTACCGCACCGACGCCCCAGACAAGCTCGACCGCAAACTCCCCGCCATTGTCGATGTCGTTCAAGACCGCGTCGCCCCTGCGAAGAAGTCCCGCCTCCTCGAAGCCCTCGAAACCGCCTTCAAACTAGGCAAGGGCCACCTCAAATGCTTCGACGCCGATTCCTTCGAACCCCGCGGCTTCTCCTCCGACTGGCACTGCCCCGAGTCTGGCATCACCCTCAAGCCGCCCACCCCAAGTCTGTTCTCCTTCAACAACCCCCAAGGTGCCTGCCCGACCTGCCGAGGCTTCGGTCGCGTCATCGGCATCGACTTACAACGCGCCCTCCCCGACCGCGCCATGTCCATCGCCGACGGAGTGGTCAAGGCGTTCAGCGGTGAGCGAGGATCCGAGTGCCAGGACGATCTCCTCCGCTGTGCCAAAAACCGCAGCATCGACACCAACGCGCCGTTCATGGAACTCGACCCCGAGGACCAAGAATGGGTCCTCTACGGCGACCCCGGCGATCCCGAAACCAACTGGCAAATGGGCGATTGGTATGGCGTAAAGGGCTTCTTCAACTGGATGGAGTCGAAGGCCTACAAGATGCACGTCCGCGTCTTCCTCTCCCGCTATCGATCCTACACCGATTGCCACGACTGCCGAGGCACCCGCCTCCGCCCCGACGCCCTGAACTTCAAGATCGAGGGCAAACGCCTCCCCGACCTCTGGCACCTGCCCATCGTCGATCTGGTTCCATTCATCGAATCACTCGAAGCTCCCGAAGGCGACAAGACCTGCGACCTTCTACTCCGTGAAATCAGCTCCCGCCTCGGCTACCTCCAACGGGTCGGACTCGGCTACCTCGACCTGAACCGCCCGACCCGGACCCTCTCCGGCGGCGAACTGCAGCGAGTCAACCTCACCACCTGCCTCGGCGCGTCCCTCACCGGCACCCTGTTCGTCCTCGACGAGCCCTCCATCGGCCTGCACCCACGCGACACCACCCGCCTGATCGAAGTCATGGAAGGCCTCCGTGACCTCGGCAATACCCTCGTCGTCGTCGAGCACGAAGACGCCGTCATCCGCGCCGCCGATAACGTCATCGAGATCGGCCCCGGCCGCGGCGACACCGGCGGCGAACTAGTCCACTCCGGCACCCCCGCCCAGCTGATCACCTCCGGCGGCTCGCTCACCGCCGACTACCTCTCCGGGAGAAAGACCATTCCGCTCCCCGAGCAACGCCGCAAGGCAACCTCCCAGCTCAACCTTAAAGGAGCCTCCGCAAACAACCTCCAGAACATCAGCGTCGATATCCCGCTCGGCGTCCTCTGCTGCGTCACCGGCGTCTCCGGATCCGGCAAGTCCACGCTCATTCACAACGTCCTCTATCGGAACCTGCAACGCGCTCGGGGCAAAGCCACCGAAGAGGAAACCGGCCAGCTCAAACGCCTCACCGGAGCCAAACAAGTCGGCGACGTCGTCCTCGTCGATCAGTCCCCACTCGCCCGCACCCCTCGCTCCACCCCCGCCGTCTTCGTCGGTGCCTGGGACCACATCAGGAAACTCTTCTCCGTCTGTTCCGATGCCAAGGCCGCCGGCTTTACCACTTCGACCTTCTCCTTCAACACCGGCGACGGACGCTGCCAACGCTGCATGGGCACTGGCTTCGAAAAAGTCGAAATGCAGTTCCTCTCCGACGTCTTCGTCACCTGTCCCGAGTGCTCAGGACACCGCTTCACCCCCGAAGTCCTCGAAGTCGAACTCTACGGCTACTCGATCCACGACGTGCTCTCCATGACCGTCGACAATGCCATCCAGTTCTTCGACGAGATCGGTTCAAGACCCGGCCAACATGCAGCCCGCCTTCTAGGAGCACTCAGCGAAGTCGGACTGGGATACCTAACCCTCGGCCAACCACTCAACACCCTCTCCGGCGGCGAATCCCAACGCCTCAAACTCATCTCCCACCTACAGGAACTCGCCACCGCAGAAAAGGCCAAGTCCCGAGGCACAGCAACCCGACTCACCACCGCCGAGCCGCCGCTACTCATCTTCGACGAGCCCACCACCGGCCTACACACCGACGACATCCGCCTGCTCCTCGGAGCCTTCCAACGCCTCGTTAACGAAGGCGCTTCGGTCATCGTCATCGAGCACAACCTCGACGTCATCGCCCACGCCGACCACATCCTCGACCTCGGACCCGGCGCAGGCACCGACGGCGGCCTCCTCGTCGCCCAAGGCACCCCCGAAGAAGTCGCCCAAGCCGACACCCCCACCGGCCACTTCCTGCGGGAAAAACTCGGCGTCGCCCTGCCAAAATCCAAGTCCAAAAAATTCACCTACACCAAAGTCGCCGCCCTCCCCTCCTACCGAGTCGCCGAGGCCCCTGACATCCGTCATCTGAAGCCCGCTATCAGCCATCAGTCATCCGAGATCCGAATCTCCGGCGCCCGCGAAAACAACCTAAAAAACCTCTCCCTCACCATCCCGCACAACGAGTTCGTCGTCGTCACCGGACTCTCCGGATCAGGCAAATCGACCCTCGCCTTCGACCTGATCTTTGCCGAAGGCCAACGACGCTTTCTCGACTCCATGTCCACCTACGCCCGGCAATTCGTCGAGCAGATGGAACGCCCCGAAGTCGATCAAATCGCCGGACTTCCGCCAACCGTCGCCATTGAACAACGCGTCTCCCGAGGCGGTGGCAAGTCGACCGTCGGCACCGTCACCGAAGTCTACCACTTCCTCAGATTGCTGTATGCCAAAGTCGGCACCCAACACTCGCCCGACTCCGGCAAGCCCGCCGTCAAACAAACAGCCACCGCCATCGCCACCCGCGTTCGCGAAGCGTCCAAGACCGGCGCCACTCGCATCCTCGCCCCCCTCGTTCGAGGCCGAAAAGGTTACCACACCGACGTCGCCGAGTGGGCCTTCAAGCAAGGTTTCGAGCAACTCGTCGTCGATCAACGCACGGTCAACACCGCCGACTTCACCAGGCTCGACCGGTTCCGCGAACACACCATCGACGCCATTGTCGCCGAGGTCGGACCCAAGACCAAGCCCGCCGTTACCCGCGACGCCGTCGAACTCGCCCTCAAAATCGGCCGGGGCACCGCAAAGATCCTCGACTCGAAGAACAACTTTCACACCCTCAGCATCAACCTCAGTTGCCCCGACACCGGACGCTCCTTCGAGGAACTCGACCCACGCCTATTCTCCTTCAACTCCCCACACGGTTGGTGCCAAGCCTGCCGCGGTTACGGCAAGGTCCCCGACCTTAAGTTCCGCGCCCTCGACACCTCCCGTGCCGAATCCGTCCTCGACGCCGAACTCCAAGAAGAACGCAGCCGCTCGAAAAAAGACACCACCTTCCAGACCTGCCCCGGCTGCCTCGGTGCCCGCTTGAACGAAGTGTCACGCAACGTCTTCATCCACGACCACTCGCTCCCCGCCCTCGCCGACCTCCCCATCACCGAGGCCCGAAAAACCATCGCCCAATTCAAGTTCAAGGGCCGCGACTTACAGATCGCCCGCGACATCCTCGCCGAACTCGACCAACGCTTCCGATTCATGGAACAAGTCGGCCTTGGCTACCTCTCGCTGGACCGCTCCGCCAACACCCTGTCCGGCGGCGAAGGCCAGCGGATCCGCCTTGCCTCCCAACTCGGTTCCAACCTCCAGGGAGTCCTCTACGTTCTCGACGAACCGACCATCGGCCTTCACCCACGCGACAACGCACAACTACTCGACACCCTCACCGAGCTACGCAACAAAGGGAACTCGCTCCTCGTCGTCGAGCACGATGAGGAAACAATGCAACGCGCCGACCACGTCATCGACCTCGGCCCTGGAGCTGGCCAGTTCGGCGGCGAAGTCGTCGCCCAAGGTAGCCTTGCCCAGATCAAACGAAAGAAGTCCAGCGTCACCGGCCAAGCCCTCGTCGCCATGGACAACAACCCACACCCATGGCGCGGCGAGCGACGCGAACTACCCAAACCAAAATCCCGCACCGACTGGCTCCGCATCAAAGGCTGCCACGCCAACAACCTCAAGGACATCGACGTGCAGATCCCCCTCGGCCGCCTCACCGTCATCACCGGCGTCTCCGGCTCCGGCAAGTCGTCCTTCATGCGCTCCTGCCTCCACCCAGCAATCAAAAGCGTCCTCGCCAAACCAGCTCGTAAAACCGCCTCGAAGAAAGCTCAAAGCCCAAAGCCCAAAGCCCAGAGCCTTCTTCCGAAAACCTGGTCCTCCCTCACCGGCACCGAGTCCCTCGCCGCCGTCTACGAAGTCGATCAAAGCCCGATCGGCAAGACCTCCCGCTCCACCCCCGCCACCTACATCAAGGTCTTCGACGAAATCCGCAAACTATTCTCCGGCGTCCCCGAAGCCCGAGTGCGCGGCTACACCGCCTCGCGCTTTTCTTTCAACACCGAAGGCGGCCGCTGCGACACCTGCGGCGGCAATGGCCAGATCAAACTTGAGATGACCTTCCTCCCGACCACCTACGTCCAGTGCGAGGACTGTCGCGGTGCCCGCTACAACGACGCCACCCTCGAGATCCGCTACAACGACAAATCGATCGGCGACGTTATGCAAATGTCCGTCCAAGAAGCTGCCGAATTCTTCGAGACCGTCAAAAAAATCCACCGCCCCCTCAGCCTTCTCACCGAGACCGGCACCGGCTACCTCCGCCTCGGCCAACCCAGCCCCACCGTCTCCGGCGGCGAAGCCCAACGCATCAAACTCGTCGCCGAACTCAGCAAAGGCATCGGCCGCGCCGAGAACCTCAAGATGAAGAGCGGCATCACCCCCAAAAACGCTCCGAAGAGAGATCCCAAAGCCCCCTTCCCCAAATCCCAACAACGAAACCTCTACCTCATCGAAGAACCCACCATCGGCCTGCACATGGCCGACGTCCAAAAACTCACCGAAGTCCTCCACCGCCTAGTCGACGAAGGCCACACCGTCATCGTCATCGAGCACAACACCGACCTCATGAAGGAGGCCGACTACCTCCTAGACATCGGCCCCGAAGCCGGGCCGGAGGGAGGGACTGTGGTCGCCGCAGGAACGCCGGAGGAAGTGGCCAAGGTGAAGGGATCAGAGACAGCGAAGTTCTTGTAGGCCGCACCAAAATGAGGGGCATTCTACCGAGGCCAGATTCAATGGATATTTGAACAGTTCTTTACTCGTAGGAAATATGGGGTATTATTTCCTACAAGGGAACCCTAATAGAAATGTCAGAACTCGTTCAAAAAAAGCTATTAGCAAGGATTTACGGAAAAGGTAGGGGTTGGGCATTTAGTCCAAAAAAATTCTTCGATCTTGGTTCTGAAACAGCCGTCAGTGTGGCTCTCAGCCGTCTAGTCGCTTCCGGCACGATCCGCCGCCTCGCTCGCGGTCTCTACGACTACCCTAAAAAACACTCTGACCTTGGCCTTCTCAGCCCGACTCCTGAGGCGGTAGCAGAGGCGATTGCCACGCGCGAAGGCACAAAAATCCAGCCATCAGGAGCCTATTCACTGAACCTTCTCGGATTAACGGAACAGGTCCCTGCAAAAATTGTTTTTCTGACAGACGGTCCCTCACGAACGGTCAATATCGGCAATCAGGAAATCCAGCTTAAGCGAACTACGCCGAGTAATATGGCTACCGCAGGGCGAACTTCTGGATTGGTGATCCAGGCCCTCCGGCAACTCGGCAAAGAGCACGTAGATGACGGTATCATCGAGCGCCTTCAGACCACTCTCACGGCAGAGGATCGGAAGGCACTGAAAAGAGATCACATTCACGCTCCCGCATGGATGCACTCATTTCTCAAATCAATCGCCAGCTACGATGAGTAAAAAACATCTCGCCGACGAGTCTGCACAAGAGCGGGCCACCTACTTCAGTGAGGCAGCCGTATGCCGGAATATCTCACCTCATGTTGTCGAGAAGGACTTCTGGGTCTGCTGGACGCTCGACCAGCTCTTTCGTCTGAAGTGCCTCAAAGGTGAGCTGATCTTCAAAGGCGGAACTTCCCTGTCCAAAGGCTACAACCTAATTCACCGCTTCTCGGAAGACATCGACCTTTCCATTCATCGCGAAAGTCTCGGATTCGGAGGTGATCGTGATCCTGCGGAGCAAGGCCTGTAGCAAAAAGAGAGAAAGCGCCGCATCGAGGCACTGGGATCTGCCGCTCGACAGAAAATTGCAGAAGAAGTCCTACCTGAACTTTCCAATCGTGTAGATCAGAAGCTGAATCCGAAAGAAGCCTCACTTTCCTTAGACGAACTAGACTCAGATGGTCAGACGATCCTGTTTCACTATCCGAACACCGACATCACCTCAGCGAGCGGCTAAATACCTCCTCAAGTGAAAATCGAATTTGGAGCTAGGTCCGATCATTGGCCAGCCGATGAACAAATCATTATTCCCTATGTGGAAGAGACTTTCCCACAACTCGCACCAACATCCCCAACACCCATTCGAATCATCGACCCAGTGCGGACCTTTTGGGAAAAGGCGACTATCCTCCACCAATGGGCACACGCTCCCGAAGGCAAGAATCTTCCTCCTCGATATTCCCGGCACTACACCGATTTGGCTTCTCTCATCGATGCCGGTATCGGTGACCAAGCCAAAGCGGCGAACGATATCAGAGAAGCCGTGATCCACCACAAACTCGCGTTCTACTATGCCGCCTGGGCGAACTACCCGAACGCGAAGCCAGGGACTCTCCGCATTCTTCCACCAGCACACCTTCACAGCGCAATAGTCAAAGATCACCAAGCCATGACCGAGATGTTTTTCGGTACGCCTCCGGATATCGGAGAGTGCCTAGCGATTTTGGAGGCTTGGGAATTCTCGTTCAATCAGATCTAGCGAATCAGTATCTCTCTCGACCGGCTTCGGAGGGGATCGCCATCGGTGCAGGTATCCACTTACCGTCCAATTCCCAAACTGTCCTGAACGATACGCTGTAGCGCATCTAGTTCGTCCTCAGTCAGCATCGAAAACTCCGAAAGCTTGCGCTTGTTCTTCGACAGCACCCCTTCATTTTGAAGGCAGAACTTAATGAGAAGTTCCGCGTTGCGGTTGGGTAGGTCGACGACTCCCCGCATGGCTGCACGGCATCGGTCATGACCTTGGAGAAAGGCTACTTCGGCGGGCATTTCTTTCTCAATCGCCTCCTCGGCCAAGTCCATGAAGATACTGACAAGGTCGGTGCAATCGATGTAGCGATAGTGGTCTGCCGTTTCTCCAATTACCGTCATCCTTGATCGACTATCCAATGTGTAGTCGATCACTTTCAGAAGAGGCTTGGAGAACGATTCAAGGGACCGCTCATAGTCCATTGGTCGATTTAAGATAGCTGCAGAGATCGGTAGGATGATTCCCCGCCGACCAAATTCTCGTTTCGCCAGCACATGATGCATGAGGAAGCGATGGATTCGACCATTCCCGTCACTGAACGGGTGGATGTAGTTGAAGAGGTAGGCAATAAGCGCCACCGCCACGAGATCAGGAATTCCGCGATGGGAAGCCATAATCCCAGAAATCCCGAGAAACGAATCCATAAGCTCCGATGTGTCTTCGGGTCTCGGCCCAATGTAGTGAACGCGCTCTCCCCCTAGCCCGTAAGACTCCCCGACGTAAATCTGCTCTCCTGTTTCGTCGCGACACCCCCGATCCTGAAAACGCTCATCTACGATCGTATTCTGGACTTCGACCAATTTGTCTTTCTGCAAGAAGTCCTGTTCCCAGGCCTGTTCCAGTAGCGCGATGAATCGTCGGCCCCTCTCTTCATTGGGTGTTTCCCGCTCGATCTCATGGGAACTCTTGCTCTCCTTCGCGTAAAGATAGCGGATCGCGCGTTCGTAAATTTCCTCTGGAACGGAATCGACCATCTGCTGGCACTTTCCCTTCAGGTCATCGCTCCGCTGACCGAGATTTGAATCTCCCAACCGAACAATTGGGCTGAAGTCCACATCGCCGAGCAGGTTATTGTCGATCCTCTGTCGCCGGATCTTTCGGCTCGCTCCGGTTAGATAGCGGTCGACCGGAAGCAGTGGCACATAGTTGCCCATCTCGAGGTCTGCCAACGGAAGAACTGCCCCTGTGAACTCCTCGTAGAGGAACCAACAGATTCGCGCGTATTTGCCGGTCGGCTTGGACTCAATGTAGGCCACCACCTCTTCAGCCGGGAGTTCTCTGACCAGTTTCTTGATCGCTTCAAGATGCAATCCTTCCCGTTTTAGGGCGAATTCCAGATGGTCGGACCAGTGCTCTTTGAGCGAATTTCCGGGGCGAAGCATCACTTTCGTGACTCCGTCGGCTACTTCAGTCCGTTGACCACCTTTCTCCAACTCATAAAATTCAGTCCAAAACGGAACCACGCACAGCCCGTAATTATGTATAAGCCATTGGTATCCAATCGGTTTCATGTAGGCATGAGTTGTGTGGCGGTAAAACGATTACGGCATTTCTAATACGATTATTTTGTATCAATTTGATGCAAAAATCATTATTCGAACAGATAAAGCTTATATCACAGGTCGTCGTTAAGGAAAATAACTTTTAAAAAGGGCTATTTACCAGATAAAATAATTATTTTTTTGGATATTAATGTGAAAATCATTATAACACCGCATATCAAGGACGACCAATTGTGGCAACCGCTGGCTCACCCAACGTCGATAGCTTACCGGAAGCCGACCGGAGAGTCATTCTCCAGCTGTGCGAGGGTGTCGTTGAGGTGGAACCTGCCTGACATAACGACACGCGAGGACATCACTATCTTCGTGGACGGCTTCCACAGGAAGGTGAGGCAGGACGATGGAGCCTGTCTTTTCCTCCCGAATACCAAGGGGCGAATGGCAGCACCACCTCAACCGAATGTATGACTTCTGGTAACCTATGATCTTCTACGAAAACAAGTATGAAGGAAACCCACTGGCGAAGCACATGTCGCTTCCGGTGAACTCCGCCCACTTCGATCGATGGCTCGCGCTCTTCCACTCGACTCAGGACGGGCACTTCGCTGGTCCTGCCGTGATACGGGCCAAGGCTCAGTCGATGGGCATCGCTGCGGTGTTCATGAGCAAACTCGGTCTACGGGATTCCTTGAACGGAGTCGGCCCTGTCACTGACTAACCCTGTATGCGGACTTTCTTGCCTATCCTTGCTCTCCTTCTGCTGTTCCTCACCAGCTGCTCCAGCAACATCTTCAATCCCCGACAATCCCTGCCCAACCGCCTTGCTGGTGTTCAGGCTGAGCTGGCCTCCATCGACCCGCCGCTAGTGGCCGATGCGCAGAAGCGCTACCTGACCGCCTATAGAAAGGGCTACAACGACGGCGGCGTCCGCAAGACCGGCTACCTCGGCAGGATCGACCTAAGCGGGCGGCAGAAACATCCTCTACAGGCGGCATACGAGCGGGGCCACAAGGACGCGGGCAAGGATATGTCGATGAAGTGGGACGCGCCGAACCGCATCGACTTCCGGAGCGATCCGTGGGCGAATCCGCTTGGGTATCGCTATGGGCGCAATCGTTGGCGGCGCTTCTAATTAGGAGGCGCTCGCGGCAGGACCAACGCCCCGGATGGCAAGGGGCGGCAAAGGGGTTGCCATCCTAGCGCGCGCATCAGGCGTTCCGCCGAGTCACACTTTCTACTCGCCTAGCGTGCGGTCTTACCCCTACTTTCATCCCACGATGAAGCACGAAACACTCTGCCTCCACGGAGGCCAAGCACCCGACTCCGCCACCAACGCCCGCGCCGTTCCGATCTACCGGACCAGCTCGTTTGTCTTCAACTCCACCGAGCACGCCGCTAATCTCTTCGCCCTGAAAGAGCTGGGGAACATCTACACCCGGTTGATGAACCCGACGACCGACGTCATGGAAAAGCGCGTCGCCCTCCTCGAGGGAGCTCACGAGATGGCCGGTCTCGGACACGCATCGGGTACCGCAGGCATCTTCAACGCCATTATAAACTTGGCTAGCCAAGGCGACAACATCATCTCCGCCCGTAACCTCTACGGCGGTTCCTACACGCAGTTCAACGACATCCTCCCGGCGCTCGGAATCGAAGTCCGATTCGTCGATTCCCAGGACCCCTCGGCCTTCGCCGCCGCTGCCGATGACAAGACGCGCGCCTTCTTCACCGAGACAGTATCGAACCCAGCTCTCGAGATCGCCGACCTCGACGCCATCGGCTCCTACGCCAAGGAGTGCGGTGTCCCACTGATCGTCGACAACACCTTCGCCACGCCTTACCTGAACACCCCGATTGCCCACGGCGCGGATGTCGTCATCCACTCGCTGACGAAGTGGCTCGGCGGACACGGCACCGGCATCGGCGGTGTGGTCATCGACTCCGGTCGCTTCGACTGGAAGGCTGGCAAGCACCCACTGTTCGACAATCCGGACACGTCCTACCACGGACTCCGTTGGGGCCACGATCTGCCCGACGCGCTCGCTCCACTCGCCTACATCCTGCGCATGCGTACCGTTCCATTGCGCAACCTCGGCGCCTGCATCGCACCCGACAATTCCTGGCAGGCCCTGCAAGGAATCGAGACCCTGCCATTGCGCATGGACCGCCACTGCGAGAACTCCCTCGCCGTCGCCAAGCACCTCAAGGATCACGCCGACGTCGAGTGGGTCCGCTTCCCCGGGCTCGAGGACGATCCCGAGTACTCGAAAAACCAGAAATACCTCAAGGGCAAGGGCGGACCGATGGTCGTCTTCGGTATCAAGGGCGGCGGAGAAGCAGGACAGAAGTTCATCGAAGGACTCGATCTGTTCAGCCACCTCGCCAACGTCGGTGACGCCAAGTCGCTGGCAATCCACCCGGCCACCACGACGCACTCACAGATGAACGCCGAGCAGCAAGTCGCCGGTGGCATCTCACCTGAGCTGATCCGCCTATCGGTTGGAATCGAGCACATCGACGATATCCTCGAGGATATCGAGAAGGGCATCGCCGCAACCAAGGTGTAGGGTCTTCTCACCACCATTCCGAAAAAGCGCCTCCTGGCAACGGGAGGCGCTTTTTGTTACCGGAAGGAGGCGACGACACTAAGCGACTACCAGTCCGCAAGCCGTGCCTTCCGCACGTTCTCCAGTCGCTGCGCCAGCCACGTAGTGCGCCTCATTATCTGCCGACCAGGAACGGCTCCCAGTCGACGATGCCTTCCCGATTTTTCAGCAAGTGGGTGACCGGCACCTCACGCGGAGTGACCGGTTCTTTGAGCAGGGTAAGACCGGCCTCCTCGGGAGTTCGGTCTGCCTTGCGAGTGTTGACCTTGCGGTCGGCGATGACGCAGTTCTCCCACGAGGTGTCACCGCCCCGCGAGCGAGGAATGACGTGGTCGATGTTGCCTTCGCCGGGAGCCAGGTCCTTGCCAGTGTACTGACAGCGCCCCCGATCCCGTGCCCACAAGTTACGAGCACTGAATTTCGGACGACGCATAGGCACTCTGGCGAAGTTGGCAAGAACGACGACGGTTGGCACCCGGATCGGGCCACGAGCCGTCCCGATCGTTTCGTCAGAATCACGGATAGGCAGCTCCAGCCAGTCTTCCCAGCAGATAGGAACCATGTGGTCCTTGCCCCGAATCTCGAGACCTGTGGCCACGTCGGTGCACATCTGGCTGAAGGCCATAGCGGGATGAGTGATGTTGATCGCCTGCCAGTTCCGGTTTAGAACCAACACACTGTTTTTTTGCAGGGTTGCTGTCATGGGCTTGTCGGTGTGAGTCTGCCGAAAGGCTTCCAGGCAAAGGAGGTGCCAAAACACGGTGTTCGCCCTCGACATCGAAAGTGGTACCCGAGGGCGGAATTGCACCGCCATCTCCTGATTCAAAGTTTAAAGTCAGGGATCTTTACTATTAGACGACCCGGGAATTGGGAAGTGGCACGTCTGCATGGTTCCGCCCCATGACTTCCGGAGTAACAATCCGGTGTGATACTATTTCACCACAGACGTAAAAATGGTAACTATGGCAGGATTTGCACCCGCAACCTCCGGTTTCTAAGACCGGCGTTTCTGCTAGTTGGACTACATGGGCATCAAACAAAAATTGGCGCTCCCGGCTGGACTTGAACCAACAACAATCGGCTTCGAAGGCCGGTGCTCTACCATTGAGCTACGGAAGCATAGAAAGAAAGCACCCCCGGCTGGACTTGAACCAACAACTTCCAGCTTAGAAGGCTGTTGCTCTACCGATTGAGCTACGAGGGTATAGAAAGAAGAAGATGGGTTGACCGACGGGACTTGCACCCGCGCCGCGACAGTCACAGTGTCGAATGCTACTCTTACACCACGGCCAACATCTTCGTTAAAGTGGTTCTCCCGGTGGGGGCCGCACCCACATCGCCGGATTAAAAGTCCGGAGCATTGCTAACTCTGCCACGGGAGGCTTGAGAATTGAATTGATTGGTATCCCCGCCAGGAATTGCACATGATCCTTCTCCTTCGCAGGGAGATGTGCATCTGTTACACCACGAGAATATGGAATGATTGGTGGCTGTTCCGGTGTCGCACCGGGCCCTCCTACTCTTCAAGTAGGCGCTCTCCTACGTGAGCTAAACAGCCAGAAATTGGTCGTCCTGCTCGGTAATGCTCCGAGGTCTTCCGCATATCGGGCGGGCGCTCTGCTATTGAGCTACGGGACAGAAATGGCCAAAGCCAGAACGATGGGGCAGGAGAGGCAAACTCCTCTCCCGCCCCGCGATCGGCGAAGGCGGTTGGTTGATTGGTGGGTGCTGGTGGTAACGCTCCACCCGTCAGCTTCCCACAACTTTTGCGACAGCGGTTTTACAGACCGCCTGCAGGAACAGCACCCGAAATTGGTAGCAGGCGCCGGTAACGCTCCGGCTCTCCAGGAATATGAGCCCCGGGTCTGACTTTCAGGCCTGCACTAAACTGAAATGGGAGAGACGAACTCTCCCATTCATCCACTTTCTGATTCTGCGAGATGACTACTCTCATCCCGCAGAGGACGAACACCGTTTCCGATCGCTATTTCGGAAGCCGCAGGTTTTCATGGCGGACGTTTCGGTGTTTCAGGCACACCTCCCTTGCTAGAAGCCTCTCGGGTCGCCGGGACATTCTGGGAGGCAGTTTTTGTAGCGCTCTGAAAAGACCCTTCCCTCAAAATAGGCACAAGTGTTCTCAAAGCTCTGGAGTGTGTAATTTCGCGCTCTAGCAATTGGGCATCGAGATCGAACTCATCCAGGTCCTTACTGTCTCCCGGACCCCTCATAGGGAATTGTCCGGGCTATGTTGTTGAAGTTGTATTTCTGTTCGTTTGTTGTTTGTTTGATCCTAGCCACTAAGCCGGATCTTCGTTGATTGATTGGTCTCTAGTTCTTCGGGGCACAAAAAAACCCCGTCTCCTGTTGGAGAGCGGGGCCTACATGAAAACAAAGTTGATTGTGTTTTTCTACGTAGAGCCCGTTCCTCCGAAAATGGCATTGCCAAGATTAGTCCTATATTTTGCGCAACGATTCTTGCCCTGTGGGCTAAGATGCTCAAGTTGCGCTATGGACAGAATCGACATCATCTCTTCTATCTGGACACACGACAACTTTCGCAGCGCACCTGAGGCGGCTGTGGAAGTGTTGTTATGGAAGTGAGTGCTCATGAAAGAATGTCGTCGTTTCTTGTTGGCCGACATACTACACTCCTGCATATTTTCGTCAACAACAGGATTGATATTTTGGTTAATTTTTTTAATCAACTAATCGAGACCCATCGATTTCCTAGATATACCGCAAGTATCCGGCACCGAATTCCTTCTGAAAAACCCTAGTCCACGCCCCTCTAAGTAGGCTAGGTTCCCTGCATGCCTTCGGCCTTTCTCGTCAAAATAGCAGCCTTGCTGATCTGCATCTGGATCGTTGTCTTCAGTATCTCCAAGATCGCCGAGGGGAAGATTGCAACACCAGAGCGAGCTCTCGCCCTAGTTCAGGAGGAACCACTGACCCCCGACCTAGATGCCAATGAGCGTGCCAAGCGAATCAATCGCCTAGCTAAGGTGGTCAACGGCCTCGACTTCCAGCAGCGCCAACAATTCCGAAAGGAGGATGGTAAGGAAATGCGCACGTTTTTCGAGGCTATGACCGCCGAGGAACAAGCCGGCTTCGTCGAGCAAACTATGGAACAGCACTTCACCGCCGTCATGCACGCCTTCAACGAGATGGATCCGGAAGAACGGAAAAAGACGATTGCCCAGATCCGTAAGGAGATGTCGCGCAACGAAGACGGTCGGGTAGAACTCGAGAAGATGGAGTCTCAAGACCGCGAGATCTTCGAGAAGGTCGTCGAGCAAGGCGTCCGCTCCTACTACCAGGAAGCCTCGGTCGAATCGAAGATGGAATTAGCACCGCTTCTTGAAGAGATGCAGGCACGTATCCAAGGCATGCACCGTCACCGATGAAGCTTCCATCTTTCCGCCTCAACAGATCAGGATTCACTCTGATCGAGATCCTCGTGGTCCTCGCCATCATCGCAGTGCTGGCGGGATTGGCCTTTCCCGCCTTCCAGCGGGTCAAGGTCAGCGCACGGGCGGCAACCTGCACGGCTAACCTAAAGAATCTCGGTGCGGGTCTCGGTCTGTATCTGATCGACCACGACGACGTCTTCCCGACTCTTGCTCCAGCGCGCGCCGACTTCAGCGACCTGACGCCAACGATCGATACCGTTTTGCTGGAATATGTCGGTGCGATCGATGTCTTCCGATGCCCCGCCGACAGGGACCAGCTCTTCGAGACCTCCGGAACTAGCTACTTCTGGAACAGCACGCTCAATGGCCAACACGCCGCCCGCCTAAACTTCCTCGGTTTGGTGAAAGACGATGTCGGAATCCCTGTCATCAGCGATAAGGAAAACTTCCACCAACGGCGGGGCGATGAGGTCAACATCCTCTACGCCGACGGCCACATCGATAAAGAGGTGAAATTCAGCGTAACCCCATGACTTCGCCCAACCCAGTTATCCTCGAGGCGCGCGATCTGCGGAAACGCTTTCCCCGCGCAGCCAAGCCTGCTCTCAGCGGCGTCAGCTTCTCCGTCAACCGAGGCGAAATCTTCGGCCTGCTCGGCCACAACGGCGCAGGCAAGAGCACGACCTTGGGCATCATGCTCGGCATGGTCGCGCCGACCGGAGGCGATGTCGTCGTCGACGGCCACTCGGTCCAGAAGGAACGAGCGGCGGCGCTGCGCAAGGTCGGTGCGATCTTCGAAGCCCCCGCCTTTTACGACTACATGAGCGGCTGGGACAACCTCCGCTTTCTCACCTCTCTCTCCGGACTGACCACGACCGACGGCTTTGACGAAATCGTCGAACTGGTCGGCCTGTCCGAGCGAATCCACTCCGAGGTCCGCACCTACAGCCACGGCATGCGCCAGCGATTGGGCGTCGCTCAAGCCCTTCTTCCCAAGCCGGAGATCCTGCTGCTCGACGAACCGACCGATGGGCTCGACCCCGAGGGCATTCGCGAGTTCCGCGAACTGGTCATTCAGCTCCGTGACGAAAAGGGCCTGACCATCCTACTGAACTCCCACCTGCTATCCGAAGTCGAACAAGTCTGCGACCGCTTCGCCATTCTCAAGGCAGGCAACTTGATCTATGAGGGCGGCGCCGAGGACCTCGATCCCGGAACGATTCGATTCAAGGTCGAGGTCGATGACTGGGAGAAGGCCAAAGAATTGATCCAAAACGGAGGCGGGGAAGTCGACACCATCGAAAGCGGCATCTTCCACCTGCCGAAGCAATCCGATCCGGCCGAGATCAACACCGCATTGGTCGGTGGTGGGCTACGCGTCCGGACACTCGCCGAGGCTCCTCGAAGCCTCGAAGACCTCTACTTGGAGGTGACCAACCGATGAATTTGTTCCTTTTCCAACTACGCGGCGAACTGCGCAAGATGTTCGCTCGCAAGCGCACCTGGATCGGTTTCGGTGCCTTCTTGGTTCTCGAGATCGTCCTGCTCATCGTGCTTCATCTCGACGGCCCGATGAGTTTCTGGAAGCGCATCATCGAGCGCCAGGGCCAGATGTTCGAGTTCTACTTCTCTGCCCCGACCATCGGCTACATCATTCTCGGGCTTTCCACCATGCTCCTCGGCGGGATCTATATCTCCTTGGTCGCCGGAGACATCGTCGCCAAGGAAGCTGAAGATGGCACCCTACGCATGGTCTTGGGCAGACCGATCAGTAGGCTCCGGCTGCTCCTCCTAAAGTATGCCTCCTGCCTGATCTACAACGTCCTGTTCGTCCTGTTCATGGGCACTACCTGCTACTTGCTCGGTGCGTGCCTCCGTGGGTTCAGCGGCGGCTTCTTCGCCTTTGCTCCAGAGCAGGGGGTGGTTAGCTTTTTTCCTGCCGCCCAAGGTCTTGGTCGATACGCCCTCGCCGTCGTGTTCCTGTCCCTGACCTTGTGCACGGTGTCGTCGATCGGCTTCTTCTTCTCCTGTCTGCCGATCAAGCCGGCCGCTGCCACCATCCTGACCCTGTCCTATTTGTTCATCGACATGGTCCTGGTCAAAGGCCAGTTCATGGAGGACTACGAGCACCTCCTAGTCACCAGCTACATCGACACCTGGCTGCGCACCTGCCTCACCCCGATCCCGTGGATGCGCATCGTCCGCGACCTCGTCGTGCTAGCGGGAGTGAATTCGACCTTCTTCATTCTCGGCTGGGCTGTGTTCCAGAGCAGGGACTTCAAGACGTAGCGGTCGGCAGATCGAAGCGGATCAGGAGAATATCGGAATCTCATTGGAATAGCGAATCCTGGTCCACAGCTTAGCTTCGAATCGGTATGAAATCTGGTCCCTTGGACGATTGTTTGCCTTCACCGTCAGATTTATTTTCGGCGGCCTCGTCGGCGGCTGGGGAATTGTCCTTGGATGCTGCCGTTTCGAGGACCATTCACAGATAGCCATGTTCTCGATCATCGCGCCTTCTGCCGTGGTAATTGGGTTCTGTAGCGCAGTCTGGCGCGACGGATTTTGGTATGATTTCTTAGACCTGCTCGGCCCCGGTATGGGCGACGTCGCCTACGGACCGATCATCCCGACCTTGAAAAAATCGGGTTACGACGGCTGGGTTAGCGTCGAAATCTTCGACTACACGCCCGGCGCGGAACACATCGCCGAGGTGAGCCTAGCGAATCTGCACGAGCAGTTCGCAGCGTAGGACTACCTACGTGACCGAGCGGCTATGGAGTGCTTCCGGCTTGCCGGAGCTTTGGATTGCGACGGCCTGGGAACACGTGGGATTGGCTTCACCAGATCTCGATCCAAGTGGCAGCGTTCTGATCAAGGTCATGGATGCACGGACCTTCGGAATACCCTACACTCCGCATCCATGACCTTTCCAAAAGGCCCACTTTCGATCTCGCCGCTCCAGATTCCCCAAGGGACTAGCCCGTTCATCTGGGAAGTCCCAGGCTCCAAGAGTATTACCAATCGCGCACTGGTCCTCGCCGCGCTAGCCGAAGGCGAAAGCATCCTGCGCGGCGTGCTCCACAGCGACGACACCCGCCACATGCGGACGGGTCTGGAGCAGATGGGCATCGACATCACCGATGTCGATTCAACGACGTGGAAGGTCATCGGCGGTCGGAGTCGACTACACGCACCAGAAGCTCCGATCGTTGTCGGTAACTCCGGAACCACGGTCCGCTTCCTTGCCGCCTTGGCAGCCTTAGTCCCCGGCGAGGTCACGCTTACCGGAGACGAGCACATGGCCAAGCGGCCGATCCTTGACCTAGTCGATGGCCTCCGCCAGCTAGGAATCTCGATCGACTGCGACAGTGGATGCCCGCCTCTCACCATCACCGGCGGATCGCTTCCCACCGGACGAATCGAAATGCCTGGGAACAAGTCGAGCCAGTATTTTTCGGCAGTCCTGATGGCTGCTCCGGGGGCACAAGGGCCGCTCGAAATCATCCCACAGGGAACTCTTGTCAGCCGTCCCTACATCGACATCACCCTCGCGATGATGAAGGACTTCGGCGCCTCAGTCACCGAAACTTCAGCCGGCTTTCGCGTCGATCCGTCGGGCCTCACCGCCCGCGAATACCAGATCGAACCCGACGCCTCCTCAGCCAGCTACGCCTTCGCCGCCGCAGCTATCACCGGCATACCAATCGAGGTTCCAGGACTAACCACTGGTGCGCTGCAAGGCGACTACGCCTTCGTCGATCTACTGGCCGAAGCCGGCGCCACCGTGGAAAAACTCGACTCCGCAACTCGAGTCAGCGCCACCGAGCCACTGCGTGGTCTAGACGTCGACATGCACCACATTTCCGACACCGTCATGACCTTGGCTGCCATCGCGCCCGTTCTTCAAGGCCCGACGCGTATTACCAATGTCGCCAACATCCGGATCAAAGAAACCGACCGTCTTGCCGCCACCGTGGCCGAACTCCGACGGCTCGGCCAACAGGTAGACCACGGCGACGACTGGTTTTCGATCAAGCCCGCTCCGATCACTGCCGCCGAGGTTCTTTCCTACGCCGACCACCGCATGGCCATGTCGTTCGCCGTTCTCGGTCTCATCCGCGAGGGCATCTCGATCGAAGATCCGCCGTGTGTGGCCAAGACGTATCCGGCGTTCTGGGACGACTTGGATCGGCTCCGCGAGTTCGTTGCTGAAATTCCCCAGATGTCGTAAGGTCAAGATATTGGTTAAAAGAAGTTCGGCGATGGACCTCGGAGAACACTGGCGATGGATGACAAGCCTTATTCTGTTCCTTCTAGTTAGCATCGTTCTAGCCGATCATTTGCTCACCCGCAGTAGTACACTTCTCAAAGAAGGCTTAACGTGGCCAAAGACCGAGGCCACAATTACTCGCTCAAAACTCTCCGAGACCTTTCGCTACCACCAACCCGGCCCAACCCGTACCTCCACATCATCCAACTCGGCCTCGATCTAGATGCCGATGGAGCGGAGGATCGATCCCTGGTCCATACATTCAGTTCCTCACCCGGAACCTTCGACGCTGCACCATTCGCTATAGCAAGTCCGGTGATCGTCCATCTGGCCCACAACGCCCACAACGGCAACTGCTTCGTAATCTCCGAACCGATTTTAGTGCGGATAGACTGAACTCAGCAGCCGATCAGTCATGACCTACTGCCGTCCCAACACCGCCTCCAAAAAGACCATGCGATCCGCAGCCTCGTTGATCGACTTGCTCGTCGGAGTCCCTGCACCATGGCCAGCGGAGGTCTCGATCCGAATCAAGACGGGGGCTTCACCCGCGTGGGCGTCCTGCAAGCGGGCAGCGAACTTGAAGCTGTGGGCCGGAACGACGCGGTCGTCGTGGTCGCCGGTGAAGACCATGGTCGGTGGGTAGCTGGTGCCATCGCGAAGCGCATGCAGCGGCGAGTAGCGGTGCAGGTAGTCGAACATCTCCTTCGAGTCCTCGGCCGTGCCGAAGTCCGATGCCCAGGCCCAGCCGATGGTGAACTTGTGGTAGCGAAGCATGTCCATGACCCCGACGTGCGGTAGCGCCGCGCCGAACAACTCCGGCCGCTGAGTCATGCAGGCACCGACCAGCAGTCCGCCATTACTTCCGCCCTCGATGGCCAGATTCGGAGTCGATGTGTAGTCCTTGTCGATCAGCCATTCGGCACAGGCGATGAAGTCATCGAAGACATTCTGCTTGTTCAGCTTCGTCCCGGCTTGATGCCAGTCCTCGCCGTACTCACCACCACCCCGGAGAATGGCCATGGCATAGACACCGCCGCGCTCCAGCCAAGCCGAACGAGGAATCGAGAACCCCGGCCCGAGACTGACGTTGAAGCCGCCGTAGCCGTAGAGAACTGTCGGGTGGGAACCATCGAGTTTGATGCCCTTCTTATGGACAAGGAACAGGGGCACGCGAGTCCCATCCTTCGACTCGACGAACACCTGGGTCGTCTCGTAGGGGCTACCATCGAAATCGATTTGGGGAGTGCGTAGGACCTCGCTCTTTCCCGTCGCCATGTCGTGCCGATAGATCGTCCCGGGGTCAGTGAACCCAGTGAAGGTAAAAAACGTTTCGCTGTCCGCCGCACGACCGCCGAATCCATAGACTGAGCCGAGTCCTGGCAAGTCGACATCACGAATCAACTCGCCGTCAAGACCGTGAATCCGCACCCGCGAGGTGGCGTCATGCAGGTAGGCGCAGACCAGTTGTCCATTGAGCAAGTTGACCGATTCCAAGGTGTCCTCGGATTCCGCAATGACCTCTTTCCAACTCCCACGGTCGGGCTTGGTCACATCGATGGCAATGACGCGCCCGCGCGGAGCATCGAGGTCGGTCTTTAGGTAGAAGACGTCGCCGACGCAGTCGATGAAGCTATAGGAGGCGTCGAAGTCGGGAAGTAGTTCGACAGTCTCCTGCGCGCCGTCCTTATCCATTCGCTGGTAGAACAGTGCATTCTTCGGATCGGTTCCCTGCCAGACATGAAGCAACAAAAAGCGAGAATCGTCGGTAACATGCGCACCGAATCCCCACTCCTTCTGGTCAGGGCGTTCGTAGACGAGCTGGTCGTCCGACTGGTCATCGACGAGCCGATGGAAGTAGACCTTCTGGAAAAAATTCTGCGCCGTTAGCTCCTCGCCTTTGCCGGGCTCGTCGTAGCGGGAGTAGTAGAAGCCCGTGCCGTCCGGCATCCAATCGACACCGGAAAATTTCACCCACTGCACGTGGTCCGGCAGGTCTTCGCCCGTTGCGATGTCACGCACGCGCCACTCCTTCCAGTCAGATCCCGCCGACGACAACCCGTAGGCGAGATGCTTGCCGTCGCGACTGACTTCGTAGCCGGCCAGCGAAACCGTGCCGTCTTCCGACAGAGTATTCGGGTCCAGTAGCACTCGAGCGTCCTCGGCGTACGGAGCGCCCCCGACGAACAGAACACTCTGGTTCTGCAAGCCGTCGTTGCGCCGCCAGAAGTACTTACCGCCCTCGCGGAACGGAGAGGTCACCCGCTCGTAGTCCCACAGTGCCGACAGCCTTGCGTGAATGTGCTCACGCCCGGGAACCGCATCGAGAAACTCCCGAGTGACCTTGTTCTGAGCCTTGACCCAAGCTGCCGTCTCGTCGGACTGGTCGTCCTCGAGCCAACGAAACGGATCGGGCACGTCGGTGCCGAAGTAGGTGTCGACGACGCTGTCGTCCTTGCGGGTTTCGGGATAGTCCAAGGCGGTGGTTTGGGTAAGAGAGAAAACGAAAAGAAAGAGCGGAGCCCATGGCGACATCGTCATCACCCCATCGCTACCGCTGGCTCGCAAGAGGAGCAAGGTTCGACACGTTGCTACCTCAACAATGCGTGCCTCCACCGCCATCCTCCTTGTCTTTTTCCCGATCGTCTCTGTCGTCGCCCCAGACCTAACCGGGACCGCAGGTGAACTCGCGTTCCTCAAGGCCATCGGTCGTCATTGCCCGGTGGTCGGCTTTGGCCCCGCTGGCAAGGCTCCGGACGAGCCGAAGACGTTCGGCCAGGAGCAAGCCGAGACCATGGAATGGCGCGGTTCTGATTACCTTGGCTACCGACCCGTCCTTCATCGTCGTCCGCCCACTAGAACTGGAACCTAACTCCCAACGTAAATAACGATCAGCTCGATCCCCTGTTTAGTAACCTGCGCCGCAACCACAGCCCGCCGCTGTTCTTCGCCGTCGCAAGAGATGACAAATTTGCCGCACGGTAATTTCAATTTGTTCCCCGCCATCCAGGTGGGCCAAGATTACACCCGAGTGCCACGTCTACGCTTTTGGGGTCCTTGGCGGGGGCTGGACCAGAGCTCCCATCCGGTTTCAGAATGGACAAGCTCCGCAGAACGCTGGTTATCGGACCTAGACGGAACCGGCTAACTACGTTTGCGGCGCAGACAAACCGCCGCAACTCCAACCCCGAGAAGGAGGGCACGTGACGGCTCTGGAATCGCAGCGGGGTCATACTTGCCACCATCAATAGTAAGTCGGAACTCAACCGGTTCTGTCGGATCAAGAGCAGCTCCCAGATTGTCGACAAAATCGATCGTCCACTTCACCTCTCCAATCTCCACAGTAGGGGCACCACCGACTGGATTCGCCTCGGTCTCAACCACGTAGTCGGTTCCTGCAACAAAGGCCGAGGTATCAAACTTATACTGCAAGCTGGTTGCCGTGGGCGAACTTTCAGTCCACGCCGTTGGGTTGAAGTTGTTTCCATTGAAGTTAGAAACCGGAATCAGCGCCCCCATTGGATCCAGAGCCTGAAACGTCAGAGTGGCACCTTGAGTGCCACTCAGCCAATCCTCAAGTCGAAACGAGTGACGAGCTCCGGTGCGCCCTGTGTTCGTGACATTACCAGCGGCATCATAGAGCTCACCGCTGTTGTCTAAGGCCCAACCATTATAGGTGAACACCAGCATTTCCGAGGCTGTGGGATCATCCCACGAATAGTTCAACGAAGGTCCGCCTGGGACGTTGCTTAGCGCCGTCATCGCGGTCAGCGTATTGGTCATTCCGACCATGGTCGATGCAGCCGAGCCACCTGAGCCAGGACCTGTAACGGTCTCGTTGACGATAGTCGAACCAGGTCCCGAAGGAGCATCTTGGCCGCCGAAACTGATGCTTGCCTGTGCGGTAATGGGGCCGAGAAGCAAAGCGGAAACAAGGGAGATGGAGGATCTGGAGGGAGTCATTTTGCGTGGTAGAGAGGTTGGTTTATCCAATGAATGACGCCCCTCAGCAAACCTTAGGCAATAAAGTGAACTTTTTGTCTTTAATTATTTTGCATCAATGACCGCGTGAACCGCCGACGCCCCATGATATCCTCAGACCTGTTCCGATGACTTTGCCCACATCTCCCGTCGCCACCATTCTCTTTGCCACGCTACTCTTGGCCTTGCCTTGCCCCGCCAAGGATAAGCCCAAGCCTGCAGACGAAGAGGCCGCTGCTGTAGCCACCGCCGTCGATCAGGAGGCCAAGGCAAAGCCAGAATCCGAGGAAAGCGACCACACCGAACCTGCCATTACCCACGGCAACCTCACCTCCCCAGACGGCTCGAAATTCGCCTACACCGCCACCGCCGGAGTCATCGACCTGAAGGACGACAAGCAAGAGACCACCGGCTCAGTCTTCCACGTCGCCTACACATCGAAGGAACCCGACGCCTCTCGCCCGGTGGTGTTCTGCTTCAATGGTGGACCAGGTTCCGCCGCCGTTTGGCTGCATATGGGAGCTCTCGGCCCTAAGCGGATCAACCTACCGGGCAAGGGCACGCAACCCGGCTCCCCACCATTCAAGCTTGTCGCCAACCCACACACCATCCTACCACTCGCAGACTTGGTCTTCGTCGATCCGATCTCCACCGGCTACAGCCGACCAAAGACCAAGGAGAACAAAAAAGACTTCCACGGCTTTAGCGAAGACATCGAGTCGATGGGCGAATTCATTCGGCTCTGGATCACCAACAACGGACGCTGGGGATCACCGAAAATCCTCCTCGGTGAAAGTTACGGTGCTCTGCGCGTCGCTGGTCTAGCTGGCTATCTCCAAGACCGACACGGCATGTACTTGAACGGTGTCGTGCTGCTGTCCGGCATCATCGACTTCCGCACCATCAGTAGCCGCGGTGGCAACGACCTGCCCTACTCCGCCTTTCTGCCGTCGATCTCCGCCACCGCCTACTACCATGGCAAGCTCGGTCGCGAAGCCGGTCCCGACCTCGAAACCGTCGTCCGCCGCGCACAGGACTTTGCCGATACCGACTACGCCTCCGCCCTGCAAGCTGGGTCCCGACTTTCCTCAGAACTACGCCACGCTGTCTGCGAGGAGCTGTCCCTACTTACCAGCATTCCCTACGGAGTCATCGACAAGGCGGACCTGCGCATCGACCCGACTTTCTTCCGCAAACAACTCCTGCTGACTACCTCCGAAGTCATCGGTCGCTTCGACGGTCGAGTGACACTGCCCGCCCGCGATGCCCTTCGCTCCAGCGCCAGCTTCGACCCGTCGTGGGATGTCACCTACGGCGCCTACGCCACAGGCATGAATCGCTACCTTCGCGATACGTTGGAGTACGAAAGCGAGCTCCCCTACAAGGTCATCGGATCAGTTCATCCGTGGGGTTACGACGAGTTCGAGAACGCCTTCGTCAACTCAACCGACGACCTGCGCAACGCCATGGTGTCGAATCCGAAGCTTAAGCTCCTAGTCAATTGCGGCTACTACGACCTCGCCACTCCCCCCGCAGGCATCGAGTACAGCATTGCTCAGATGAAGCTCCCCAGAGAGGTGCGCAACAACATCCGCTACACCTACTACCAAGGCGGACACATGTTCTACACCAACCCCGAAGCCTTGAAAAAACTCCGCACCGACCTCGAGACCTTTCTCGCGGCCGCCGCTCCAGCGACGCCCAAGGCGAAGGTCAAAGCCACACCGAAAGGTGAGGAAGAGACCAACGACAACACCGAGGAAGAGTAGAAGCACCAGCCGCCACGCCACCTAAGTTTTGAGTGCTGGCGCTCGTGCGCTTGCGACCGCTTTGGATAACGCATGCTCGGGAACACGCCCTCCCAGCCGCTCCGACGTGTTCCCGTTCCGGCGCGATCCAAAGCTCCGGCAAGCCGGAAGCACTCCGAAACAAAGGCACCCGCCACCCAAGTTTGGAGTGCTGGCGCTCGCGACCGCTTTGGATAACGCTTGCTCGGGAACACGCCCTCCTGGCCGCTCCCACGAGTTCCCATTTTGACGCGATCCAAAGCTCCGGCAAGCCGGAAGCACTCCGAAACATAGCCGCCACGCCACCCAAGTTTGACAAGCCGTCGGTCGCCTCGCTCCTATGGCAGGAATCTCCCTCAGCGACAGCCTTGGTCTCCTAGAAAAACCCGTCGCCGTGCAGGAACTCGCCGAGAACATCGTCCTCGTCACTCCCAACGAGAAGAACAAGCGCCACGGCCAAGCAGTAGCGGCAGCCTCAGTTCCCGTGTTAAGCTAACTGCCAACGAACCGACCATGATCTACACCCAGCCCAATGCCCGAATCCTTGTCCCCGACGGCACCCCCGAGCCCGATGCCTTGGCCCGCGTCACCCACCTCGGCATCGGCGCCCATCAAGACGACCTTGAGTTCATGGCCACTCACGGCATCCTCCACTGCTTTCATGCCAAGCACGAGTGGTTCGGTGGAGTGACCTGCACCGACGGCTCCGGCAGTGCCCGCTCCGGTGCCTACGAAACCTACTCAGCAGACGAGATGCAGCAGGCCCGTATTACCGAGCAGGAGCAAGCCGCACGCATCGGACGCTTCGGCTACCTCGCCCAACTCAGCCACCCGAGCTCGGTGGTGAAAGACGCCAGCGACAGTCGCCTCGAACAAGACATCGCCAGCATCGTCCGCACCGCACGCCCCAAGGTCATCTACACCCACAACCCCGCCGACAAACACGACACCCACCTCGGCGTCTTCGCAAGCACGCTTGCCGCGCTGCGCTCGCTTCCGGCCGAAGACCAGCCCGACCGGTTCGTCGGATGCGAAGTCTGGCGCGCCCTTGAGTGGATGCAGGACGACGAGAAAGTCGCTCTCGATGTCGGCGGCAACGACAGCCTTACCGCCGCCCTCAACGGAGTCTTCGACTCCCAAATCTCCGGCGGAAAACGCTATGACCTCGCTGTTGAAGGCCGCAAGCGCGCCAATGCGACCTTCTACGATTCCCACTCGGTCGATGCCACGGACAAGCTCTGGTACGCTATGGACCTCCTCCCGCTTCTCCAAAATCCCCGTCTCGACCCCGTCGAATACGTTGTCGGCCACATCGACCGGTTTCGTAGTGACGTTAGCACCCGCCTGCGCGAGAGAATTAATACTTCGAAACAAAACTCCGCGCCTTGAGCGCGTTCTTAGCAGGTGGCTAGCTTCCGAAAACCCCTTCCATGTAGGCTTGTGGCCGTAGCCACTGCTTTTCTTGCCATCAGTTCACGCCGCTGACTACGAGTCCGATATCCGCCCAATCCTCGAAGCCAAGTGCTTCGGATCTCACAGGCCAGACAAGGAATCGGGCCGCGTCCGGAACGACACCCTCAGCACAGGTCTAGTCAACGACCGGCCGCCGCGGAGACGTGGCACGACGTTCTCGATGTCATCCAGCTTGGCGGAATGCCCCCCCGAGGACGAAGAGCAACTGACGAAGGAACAATGCGCGCCCAACGTTCCGCGTTTCTTGACCTCAAAACGCAGAAGAACTGGTCTTAAGTTCGTGCCATTTAGATCTGTCCTCTGATACGCAACTCCCGCCTTTCGGCAGGAGTTGCGAGATTGAGCAGTGTGACGCCCAATCTAATTAAGCGACTTCCTCAAATGTATCGACTAAGCGAGACGTCTGCGACGGAGAACGAACCCGGCAGAGGCGAGTCCTACAAGGAGAGCCTGCGGATCACCATGCCTCCAACGAAGTCCGTTAGTGTGACCCACGGCATCGGCCCCAGCTGACCACGGGTCAGTAATCCCGTTGACGGTCCATGCCGAGGTGATGCCATTTGGACCGGTCTAGGAGATCGAATTAGATTTAGCACGGGCCGATCCCTTGCAAAGACGAAGGCGACGACCATTCTTGAGTGTGTCGAAGAAATGAGAGCGTCCGATCTCGGCCAGTTCGGAGAACGCAAACTGGGAGAGAAAATCCCTGCCACTGGCACAGGAAGAAATCGCCCTCCTCACTCCTGTCATGAGTCAGTTAGCGTCGCCGTGTACAGCTAGGCTATCGCCCATACGCGTAAACTTTAGAGGCTGGTAATGATCTGTTCGAGGGATCTCCGCTTGCGTTTTTCCTGGGTGGCGGAAGC
>ENA-ORXR01000282-ORXR01000282.1-marine-metagenome-genome-assembly--contig:-NODE-282-length-76681-cov-20.187627_pt1 | contig 76681 bp, 59 predicted proteins | sample MGYA00237866_ERZ511479 | MGnify/ENA metagenome assembly ERZ511479 | reverse complement strand
TTAACTGGGCCGGCTCCCGGAAGTAACAGGTCGCTCGTTCATTGCTTAAAAAACTGGTGTTTTCGGTCAGGCACTATGTAATTCCTGTAGGATAGCAGCATTTTCAATATTATAAATTTGACAAGCTAAGATTAATTGTTTCTAGCTCAAAAGCAGAGCCAATTGCAATTTCGATAAACCGAGATACTTCTAAACTACAGGTTCTGGAGCAGCCTTCTGCTATATCGGAAGGAATAGAGACTGCACTTCTATTTATTTGACTTGCCAAACCATACTTTTCTGCGCTTGGAAATTGACTAGTAATTTTATAACTCTCCAGGACCAAATTCATGCCTTTTTCCAAATTTCAAGTGTCCTGAAATTTTTCATTGGGAGATAATTAAATTGTTATTTTTATTAGATAAGATCAAAAAATAGGGTAATCACCTTTGTTGAGCTATAACAGATCGATCCCAATCCCTAAAAGCCAAAACCCAACCCTTACTCACCTGCTCACGTTTTCTTATTCTTTCTATCTAAGGCACTTAAGTCATACATTTCAATGATATCAAGTAGTTGATTGTCGTAGTCTGGTTGATTAGGGTAACCGATAGATTGAATACCCTTTGCCCATTCCCTATGATTTGTTGCCTGGATTCTGGTCAGGTATTTATACTTGCCAGTTGTTAGGTATTTGCTATGATCCCTAAAGCTGAACCATGCCGTTTTGTATTGTTTTACACAGTGATCTTGTTGTGTTTTTGATTGACAAGGGATATTGAAGAAGTTGTTTCTGGTATTATGTTTTCCAAGTTGGCCATTAGATTCTAGCAGGGCATGGGCTAATGTTATGGAAGCAGGAATCCCAAATTGTTCCATTTCAGCTACTGCAACCTTTGAGAATCGTTGGATAAATTGCTGATGGATTGTTTCCTTTTCAGCCAAAAACGAATTAGTTTCAGTTATTGATTCCGCTTTAGGTAATGGTGGGGTAACACTAGCCAATTGATTTGCTGCAATGGTTTTATTTACTTGGTTGATTTGAATTGGCTTTACTGTTTTGCTTGTGGCGAAACTATTTGTATTTAAATAGGCAGTTGTCGTAACATCAGTCCTCTTAGCAAATGATAAACAAAGGATTACGATGATTCCAAAAGAAAACCAATTGTGCATTAATATTGAAATAAAGCGATTCATGTGCGTGTTTTGTTTTAATCTGAAACAAATATAGGTAATTAAATTTAATAAAACCAAATAGTTTCAAATAATTTGTTCTAACTGGCGCATAGCTTTTAGGAGTTGCTGATGACACCAATCTAGTTTTATTGAATAAAGGCGTGCGCACCGGGTAGAAGCGATATGATGTGCTCATATGGGAGTTGTGAGGCAAGGAGCGGCGAAGGCTGATTGAAAGGAAGACTAGTAGCGACTATGCCTCACCGACTAGAGGAGTGCAGTATACAAGCGGATGACCGGATCATGCGCCCAAAGTCAACCTATACTACTAAACTCAATTCAGACTTAGCTAATTTTATCACTCCGTTGTAAACTACAAATCCACTTGATCAAAAAACTCCGTATAACTCCGCTTACTCTGTCGTAAATCCTAAGTCGAATCGATCAAAATAACTTCAATTTGCGAATTATGGTCCAGATTTGAACTTTTTTTATCACCTTTGGGTTTTTAAAGAAAATCAACAGATGAGTGATCAAAAAGTAAGAGTACGATTTGCCCCAAGCCCTACAGGACCACTGCATATTGGTGGAGTAAGAACCGCTTTATATAATTATCTATTTGCTAAGCAGCAAGGTGGTACGTTTATCCTTAGAATTGAGGACACAGACCAGACTCGATTCGTGGACGGTGCCGAACAACATATCATTGAGTCGCTCCGTTGGTGTGGAATCCTGCCAACAGAGGGCGTTTCCTTTGGTGGCGATCATGGGCCTTACCGTCAATCAGAACGCAAGGAAATATATGGAAAATACGCACAACAGTTAGTCGATTCCGGACATGCATACTATGCTTTTGACACGCCTGAAGAGCTCACAGCAAAAAGAACTGCAGCAGAAGCCGAAAAACAGGTATTCAAGTATGGTGCTGACACTAGAAAAGAGATGAAAAACTCCTTGACACTTTCTGAGTCTGAAGTGAAAGCGCTGATGGATGCTGGAACCCCTTGGATTATTCGACTCAAGATTCCAGAAAATGAGCTCATTACATTTACGGATGGGGTACGTGGTGAAGTGACTTATAACAGCAAGGAATTGGATGACAAGGTGATGCTAAAAGCGGATGGATTGCCGACGTATCACCTGGCAAATATTGTAGATGATCACTACATGGAGATTTCTCATGTCATCCGAGGGGAAGAATGGTTGCCGAGTACGCCGACACACGTTTTGTTATACCGATTTCTAGGATGGAATCAACCTGATTTTTATCACTTACCTTTGATTTTAAGACCAACTGGCAAAGGGAAGTTAAGTAAAAGAGATGGTGCGAAATTCGGATTCCCAGTGTTTGCACTCAACTATTATAATCCGCAAGGGGAGCTGGATGCTGAAGGCTTTAAAGAGTTTGGCTTCTTACCACAAGCTGCTATCAATTTTCTAGCGTTTTTGGGCTGGAATCCTGGTACAGAGCAAGAGATATTTTCGATGGACGAATTGGTGAAGGCATTTGACTTGACACGAATCAATAAATCGGGGGCGCGGTATGACTTTGACAAAGCACTTTGGTACAATCAGCAATATTTGATGCAGTCCAGTGATGCAGAACTAGCGGCATTGGCAAAACCTGTGTTTGCAGCGCATGGTCACACGCCAGACGATGCGCTCTTGACTCGGATCTGTCAGTTGCTAAAAGAGCGAGTTGTCACTGCTGAAGACTTCTGGAATAAAGGGAGTTATCTGTTTGAGCCTGTGACTGCTTTTGATAATGAGAAGATTGTCCGGAAAAAGTGGAAACCTGCTAGCAAAGGCTTGCTAGAGTCCTTAATGAGTCAACTGATTGGTCTTGCTGACTTCGAAGCAGCAGTGATCGAAACCACCATTAAAACCTTCTTGAGCGACAACGGAATTGGCTTCGGCGATGTCCTTCCTTTCTTAAGATTAGGACTCTCGGGAACTATGAAGGGCCCTTCTGTGTTTGAAATAATGGAAATCTTAGGTAAACAGGAATCTAATAAACGGATGACTGCCGCCTTTAACAAATTTGAAGCTATTACTACTTAATCTAAAAAACGCGAGTATAATGTCAAATAAAAATCTAAAAAAGGACACCCCTAAAGTCCATAAAGATCTGGACGGGTTTAATATTAAAATCAACTCTTTTGGAGAAATTGAATCTAGTATGAATACTGAGAAATTAAATCAGTTTCTGGATGAGACTATGGAGGAGAAGGTTGAGGATCCGAAGGATGGGTGGAAAGAAGAAGAGGAGTAAGGTTTATAGTATGCTATTCTTAATTTAGGCAAGAAGTATCAGTCTCTATGTGTCTATGTGTTTTTTTTTGAACCACATAGATCATAAAGAAAACATAGTACGCTATTCGTAATCAATTCAGGCAAGAAGTATCAGTCTCTATGTGTCTATGTGTTTTTTTTGAACCACATGGTATAAAGAAAACATAGTATGCTATTCGTAATCAATTCAGGCAAGAAGTAGCTGCACTATGTGTCTATGTGTTTTTTTTGAACTACATCCAAAACCCGATTTCAATCATCATCCTTTTATCATCCCTCTTTTTGCGTATCTTTACATTATGATTGAAGATCGTCCCATATCGGATTGGATGCCCATCACAGCCAAAGAGGTAGAAGCTCGTGGCTGGAAAAGCCTAGATGTCATTATCATTTCAGGTGATGCTTACGTAGACCACCCTGCCTTCGGATCTGCCGTAATTGGTAGAATATTAGAGAGTGAGGGCCTGCGAGTTGCCATGGTACCACAACCAAACTGGCAAGACGATCTAAGAGATTTTAAGAAATTCGGTAAGCCAAATCTATTTTTTGGTGTGACTTCTGGTTGCATGGATACCATGGTCAACCACTATACCGCTTCCAAGCGAAAACGCTCTACAGACGCCTACACACCCGGAGGGCAAGCAGGATTCCGTCCTGACTATGCCGTAAAGACATATTCCAGAATACTGAAAAACCTGTATCCAGATGTGCCAGTACTCATTGGCGGAATTGAGGCATCACTAAGGCGAGTCACACACTATGATTACTGGGCAGATGAACTGTTTCCGAATATCCTAGAAATGAGTAAAGCAGATATGTTGGTCTACGGAATGGGAGAAATGCCGCTACGAGAAATTGTCCGATTACTGAAAAAAGGAGTACCGTTTAGTTCCTTGAAAACTATTCCGCAAACAGCAGTGCAGCTCGAAGAAGAAGACCGCATTCCAGTTAATAAAAACTGGATTGACTTTGAGTTGTCGTCCCACGAAACCTGCTTGGAAGATAAGCTGAGTTTTGCTGCCAACTTCAAGTACATTGAGCAAGAAGCAAATAAGGTAAAAGCAAGACGGTTAATCCAGAAAACAGGAGACAAAACACTAGTAATCAACCCACCGTATCCACCAATGACGGAAGATGAGATCGACACGTCATTTGACTTGCCCTATACCCGAATGCCACATCCTAAATACAAGAACAGAGGCTCCGTTCCCGCGTATGAGATGATCCGATTTTCCATTAATATGCACAGAGGTTGCTTTGGAGGTTGCAGCTTTTGTACGATCTCCGCCCACCAAGGAAAATTCGTTTCTAGTCGCTCAGAAGAGTCGATTATGAAGGAAGTAGAAGCCGTGACACAGATGCCAGATTTTAAGGGGAACATCAGTGATTTAGGTGGTCCGTCTGCTAATATGTATAAAATGAAAGGCAAGGTGCAGTCTATCTGTGATCGGTGTGTCGCCCCTTCCTGTATTCACCCAGTGATTTGTAGTAATCTAGACACTAGCCATAAGCCGTTGACAGAGATTTACAAGAAGGTAGACGAGCATCCTAACGTCAAGAAAGCCTTTGTGAGCAGCGGTATCCGATATGACTTACTGGTAAAAAGCTACAATAAAAATGCAGATGATAGCTTAGACGAATACATGGAACAATTGACCACTCGTCATATCTGCGGACGGTTGAAAGTTGCACCAGAACACACGTCAGATGCGACACTGAAGATCATGAGAAAGCCATCGTTCAAGCATTTTCATGAATTCAAGAAGAAGTTTGAAGAAATTAATAAAAAACACGGACTCAATCAACCATTGATTCCTTATTTCATATCTAGTCATCCTGGCAGCACAGAAGAAGAAATGGCCAACCTTGCTGCAGAAACCAAAGCCATGGGATTCCGCTTGGAACAGGTGCAGGACTTTACACCGACACCAATGACAGTGGCGACTGTGATCTATTACACGGGCTTGCACCCTTACACATTGAAGCCTTGCTATACGGCGATTACGAAAGATGAGAAGAAAGATCAGCACCAGTTTTTCTTTTGGTATAAAAACGAAAACAAACCTAAGCTTCGCAAGAAACTAACCAAGATGGAACGTCCTGATTTGGTGGAAGGGCTATTGACACATACACCTAAAACGGAACAAACACAAACGAAAGGACCTCGCGTTGGTAAGCAGAACAAAGGCAAAAAAAGCAAGGGACCACGGGTTAGTAAAGCAAGTAGAGGACCTCGCACCGAAAAACAAAGCAAGGGACCACGGGTTGGTAAACAACGCCCAGGTAGTTTTAAAGGAAAGAAAAAGAAAAAACGGTAAAATGACAATGCTATACCAACTATTAAAACCTAATTACTGTCTACTCATTACTGTTTTTCTGCTTGGTTTAAACACTACAGGTTATAGTCAACAAAAGAAACTTCTCATCACATTTTCAAATATACATCAAGCCACTTACGATCTCAATAAAGCGATCAAACTGTCATCAATTGGAGGGGATTTGCATAGAGCAAAAAAGCATTTCGCTCAAATGGATGAGCGAAAGCCGCAATACCACTTAGCTCAAGCCTGTTCTCAGTACAATCTATATGGAAAAGCAAAAGCCTATGAGTATCTGAAGCAGGAAACCGATATGTCGAAGGAGGAGATCGCCTACACCAAAGTATTATTGGCTGATTACACTAAAAACTATATCGACAAATACGCCTTACATCAAACGTTCAAGAATCAATACCCCAGTAGCAAATTCCTGTTGTATTTAGATTTAATGCCTGATACAGTTCAGCGTAGTGCTAGCGAGTGGGATGAAATTCAACTTCGAAGAAAACAGCTAATAGCAAGGATTGACAGACGGTTATCAGTAGAAAAGGACAGCGAAAAACGGTTATTCCTAGAACTGAAAAAACTGGATATTGGAAATTATGCCACTCCTATTGAGCAGCAACAGTTGACACTCTGCAGGTTGTGGAAGGAATACCGGGAATTTATCAATACAGATTACCTGACCAAAGTAATATCAAATTGTCAATTGCCAGAATGTCTACAAACCCTAGAAACAATAAGAGGAAAAAGAGGACAAGCCCCAGAACAGGAAATTTTTGACATCCTTGACAATTTTAATCCCGATGAATCAACGATCTTGGAAGAACGCCTACTCCAGTTAATCGCAGATCAAACAAACATTTCGGATACAGAACGACTTAGAGCAATGGTGTTTGCCGCTTCCGATGAAATGGAAATGCCAATTTCTGGAATTGAAGGAATGCTTATTGACGGATTCGGTGCCATTAAATTTTCTGAAACATTGATGGACCAAGTGCAGCCTACCCTACCGAAAGGTGCATTAATCAATCTAGTGATAGGATTGCCTTTAATTGGAAAGCTGCCAAATGAGGTACGAACTCAGATGTACACCGCATCGCAGAAACAAGTGTACTACGGGCTAGGATACATCCAAAATGCACAGTTTTGGGCAGATAATTTGGAAAATAATTTAGACTTATTTGTCACCGCTGGTCCTTCTGACTCCGAGAAGGAAAACTGGGGTTCAATGCAAGCTTTCTTGAATCAAAATCCATTCTATTACAAAGAGAAAAGCCTTATATTTTCTTTCGATTATCCACCAACTGATACCAAGGAGCAACTCTTGCAAGCTATTGACGTCTTAAGGGAACTCAAAGTAAAATATCCAGGAAGTTTGGCGTTACACAAAACACAACACATGCTTCTTATTTTTAACTGGGGATTGATGAAAGACGATCAAGTCAACTACTATCGCTCATTGTTCCAGTCAGTATTTGACTTGTTTGCTGCCAATCAAAACTACGGCGATCCTCGCAATCTGGTTACTTATTTTGATGTAGGAACTAATGATTCACTAAGAGATGTTGATTTTGTTGAGGGGATCTCAAGTGCCTTATCTCCTAAGTTGAAAAAGGATCTGAAACAACAGTTAGAAAAACTGAAAGAAGAGAACCCTCTTCACAATAACCTCAAGGAACTCGATCAATTCTTTAAATAAAATTGCAGCATTGGAATTCTCCAATACTGCACATTCAGATAAGGCGCACCCTCATAGTTAAGTTGAGTCGACGTTCTTATCACGATTTAAAACACTAAATTTGGTTGGAACAAAAAAAGATTTCTTGGGCATTGGAAGGCTGTAAATTTGTTTGGTACACATATAACGAAATTGCTTTGCGTTTCGTTGTACTAAGACTAAAGGTTTTCCTGTAAGTAAAGCCTTTCGTCACTACCAATACCCAAAACCCAGTACACCCAAAACCCATAAACGCCTGACAGTCATGGGTGCATTCGGGGGACTAGACCCTTTTCCAACCCCGTTTTACCTCTTTTTTCCATCTCCGATTAATTTTTTCTTGCTGGTTTTGCCCTTAGGTTTGAGTTGTTATTCAACCAGGAATATAATCCGGGTTTATTATTCAATAATAGTTTTAAAAATCAATTCTATGAAAAAAACATCTTTAATGACTGCAGGTTTTATTGCGTTACTGTCTATTGCATTTTACAGTTTTGCGACATCTGGGATTACAACAATGTCCAAGGAAATTCAGTGGATTACATTTGAAGAGGCCATCGCTTTGAAAGCAACCTACCCAGAAAAGAAAATTCTGGTAAATGTATACACTGACTGGTGTAAATGGTGCAAAGTAATGGACGACAAAACCTTTACCGATCTGAAAGTTGCAGCATATGTCAACACCCATTATCTACCCGTAAAATTTAATGCCGAACAGAAAAATGACATTGAATTTAAAGGCAAAACCTACAGTTATACAAAGTCAGGTCAAAGAGGTATCCACCAATTGGCGTATGAGCTAATGGATCGTAGTGCAAGCTTTCCTTCTGTAGTATTACTAGACGAAAATATGAAGGATTTATCCTTGATAAAGGGTTTCAAGTCACCCGAAGGACTGATGACGGAATTAGCAGAATTTAATTAATTCGATGTAGGACTATTCTTACACATACTTTTTAAAAAACTTAAAACTCTTGCCAGACTTGGTAAGGGTTTTTTTTAAGTTATTAACGTAAATAAAAAATGTAATGCCCAAATAAACGTTTAATACGTTTGAAACTATTAGATTGCATAATTGTAACATAATAACATAAAAAGAGGCCAATTTTGGACAATAAATTTTTAAATAGTGATTCCACTTCAATTTCTTATGAGGAGCTACTAGCATGTGCTAAAGACTTAATTCGATCTGAGGAATTCGAGACGTTAAAATCGGTATTCCAAAATCATCGATTTGTAATTTTTGAGCTTGATGAAAAACTCAGAACTTCCCTTCAGTTATTTTACGACATATTAAATGGTATCGGCAAATCTGCGAAGGATTTAAGCGCAGTCAGTCCATACTTTATTAACCTGACGGGCTTGCTATGTGCCAAATTAAACCTTGAAAAAGAGTCGTTGTATCTTTATTTACTAGCATTGCTTTCAGGGGAAAGAAAGGAAATAGCCTTGTATTACAACAATGTAGGATCCGCTTTGGCCAATCTGGATGACTATAAACTTGCCAATACATTTTATACTAAAGGCCTCAAATTTATAGGCCCATATCTTGAAAATAATATAAAGGGCGCAGCAACTTTTCTTAATTTTACCAAATTAAATCAAGGAGTTAGCTGCATATTGGATGGAGATTATGAAACCGCTGTAGCAAACTTTAATAAAGTAGATTTAGACCACTTAGAACAAGTAGATGATCTGTACATATTGCTTAAATCATTTTTAAAACTGTATGAATTAAATAGTGACGCCGAGGCAGCAAAAGACTTGATAGAATCAATCGAGGAAAAGCACGATGTGTTCAAAGTAAACTTAAGATGCTACGTTATAAAACACTATGATTTGTCTACTTTAGAACAATACAATTTGTTAAAAGAAAATTTGAATCAACTCCGTATGTTACAGAACGTGAACAAGAAACGAATTGATTGTTTGACTCAATTAATTGTTCATGCTCAAGAACTTAATAACAAGGAAGAAGAGTTCGTTTTTCTAAAGCTATTGTTTGAAGAAAATCTCTATGAAAACAATTACGAAACACTCGCTTCCCAAATTATAGTCGAACAATATGTGGTGTTCTTTAATAAACTTACAAAAATCAATGTTCGAATTAAATATCAAAAAGATGAGTTACAAAAGCTAACCTATATTCTTTCCCATAATTTAAAAACACCGATAAGGAGTATCTATGGATTCTCACAATTGCTAACAAATAGACATTCCTCGACTCTTAATCCAGAAGCTAAAGAATATCTCGATTTCATTGATAATGGATGTAATGAATTGTATGATTTACTAAATAACATCCTCCATATTACCAATTATAACAATAAAAAAGAACTTGAAACTCCAGTAAGCCTAAGTCAAATTATTGATCAAATAAAACGAGAATTGAGCGTATCTTCTGAAAAAGAAGTAAAAATCATACAAAATAACATCCTCCCAACTATCTGGGCCAGAAAGTCAGACATCAAAGAACTGTTTGGAATTCTTATTGAGAATGGTGTAAAGTTTAACAATTCCGAAGTCGCTATCATCAATTTTAAATGCACTTTAGAACTAGAAAGATTAATTCTAACGGTAACAGACAACGGTATTGGAATAGACAGCTTTGGGAGAAATAAAATTTTTGATTTATTTACGACTCTTGAAGATAAATCTCGTTACTCTGGTACTGGATTTGGATTGGGTATGGCAAAAAAGATTTTAGAATACTACAATGGGGAAATCTTCCTAAAACAAACAGGAAGTGAGGGTTCTGTTTTCAGAATTGAATTACCCCACAACCTTATTATCTCTGAACTGGAAACACCGTCTACTTAATGGTTAATATCTATTAAAAATTTGATTAAGGTTGCTAAGCCACTGTCCCTTGCTGTTTGGCAAGCGTTTGCGCCTCTTTCCGATTAGAAACTCCTAGCTTTGAATAAATCTTGTTGATGTGGGTTTTAATGGTACTCAATTCCACAAACAAACTACTGGCAATCTCTTTGTTGGACTTCCCTTCTCCAATCAATTTGAAGATCTCTTGTTCTTTCTGGGTCAAGGACTCGAAAGCAGCGGTCTCTTTTACTTTGGGATTAGATAACGAGCGCACTTGTTCCTCAAGGCCGCTAATTTTCCATTTATCAGTCATTATTTTACCAAGCGCTGCAAGCAAGCCAATGCCAAGCAAGCCCAATAACCAATAAAGCCAAGCAGGAACACCATAATCCTCATTGGCATAATACCGCAATTTCAGTAGATAATTTTTGGTATAAATTGAGTTTGGCATTTCTTTTTCTAACCGATTTCCGAAAGATTGATAAAAATCGAGATCCTGATCAAAATATTGCTCAAAGTCAGTGTTATTGATTGCTGCCAAAGCCACTAATGTATTAGAACAAGTATCCGCAAATCCTTTCAAATCACTATGCAACTTATCTTCTGAAAACTTGAGTTCTGTGGGGAACTTAATCCTATAGAAGTAGAAGCTTGGAAACACGATGCGGGCAAGATTTTGCATATACTGGTTGTCTAGATCACCCGATACTGAATATTCACCGAAGGGCGCCAAAGACTTATTGTCAGTCGTAATCTCAACCGATTCTCCGTCCTTTAGCAACAGGTGCGCAAAATTATGATCATCCCCACTATACAAGCACGCATCGTTATCCGTATTGTGCGTCTTCATCAAGTAAATCCGGTAAAACCGTTCCTCCTTTGGCAGATTATCTCCTTTGATCGAAAATGTTCCATCTGGTGAAACACTTGCTGTATTGACAATCATATCAGGACTAGTCCGATAATAATCACTCAACTTGTTGACAGACGCCATATAGATTTTAGGTTGCCAGTCTCCACCTAGGTTTACCTTTCCATTTACAGCATATTGTGCATTCCCCTCTAGGAAAAATGCAAATTGCAATACGATGATAATTTTGATGAAATGATTCACAATTACAAAAATCGATTATTTTATTGAATAATTTAGATGATTAACGTTTTGTTTTGTTTTTTGATACGTAAAATGACTAAAGACTGCCTCGGAATGGACTAATTCGCCTGTGAATTTAGGAATTCTAGAATAAAGTTGTTTTTCTGGGGCCGTGCCTATCGGCACCGCGTCGTCCGGTACTCTCTACGTTCAAACAATACCTCCCACCGCTCGTCCGCATGCTTGAAATTGTATTGACTTCTGAATACAGGAACCAAAGAAACCAGATAGCATCCGTTTTGTTATAGTTCAGACATAAGCACTTCACTCTAAGTGCCTATGTGTTTAATTTTGAACCACATAGAGCATAAAGAAAACATAGTATGCCATTCCTAATCAATTCAGGCAAGAAGTAGCTGCCCTATGTGTCTATGTGTTAAATTCTAAACCACATAGAGCATAAAGAAAACATAGTATGCCATTCCTAATTAATTTAGGCAAAAGGCAGCGGAAATTGTTAATTGTTCATTATTAATTTTTCATTCATTTTCATTTCTTCCTATCTTTGCCCCTATGGGACTAAAGTCGATAGCAGTAAAACCGTTTGCCAGCCTTACCGCCCGCAAAATCAAACGCGATGCGCAAAAAGCCATCATACATCAGCAACAAATACTCAAGCAAATTGTAGCAACGGCACAGCATACCGCTTTTGGTAAGGATCACCACTTCCATAACATCAAAAACTATCAGGATTTTAAGCAAGCCGTTCCCATACGGGATTATGAAGGTCTCAAACACTATTTTGATCAGGTAAAGGATGGCAAATCAGATATTCTGTGGCCAGGCCAACCCAAATACTTTGCGAAGACATCAGGAACAACCTCTGGCGTTAAATACATCCCTTTAACCAAGGCCAGTATACCCAATCACTTCGGCAGTGCAAGAAACATGGTCTTCAATTACATTGCGACTACAGGTAAAACGAAGTTCATGGACGGGAAAATGATTTTCTTATCGGGCAGTCCTACCCTCTCAGAGACGAATGGAGTGCTCACAGGGCGCTTGTCCGGTATTTCCAACCATATGATCCCCAGATGGCTAAAGGCCAGTCAGATGCCTTCCTACGAGGTCAACTGTATTGAGGATTGGGAAACTAAACTCGATCGGATCGTAGAAGAAACGGTCAAGGAAGATATGACGATGATTAGTGGTATCCCGCCTTGGGTTCAAATGTACTACGAACGGCTGCTTGATTATACTGGAAAAAGTACCGTGATGGACGTGTTTCCAAATTTCTCCTTATTTGCATACGGTGGTGTCAACTATGAGCCCTATCGCGCCAAGCTAGAAGAACTAGTAGGCAAGCGTATTGATAGCCTGGAGACGTATCCTGCATCGGAAGGTTTCATTGCGTTTCAAGACCGACAAGATGACCTCTCCTTATTGCTCAACTCTAATTCTGGTATCTTCTATGAGTTTGTTCCTGTAGCCGAAATCTTTAAGGCCGTTCCTACTCGGTATGCAATGGAAGAGGTGGAGACTGGAGTCAATTATGCGGTGATCATCAACAGTAATGCGGGTTTGTGGGGCTACAACATCGGTGATACGGTGCGCTTTACTTCTGTTCGGCCTTATCGCTTGCTGGTCACTGGTCGTGTCAAGCACTATATCTCGGCATTTGGTGAGCATGTGATCGGAAAAGAGGTCGAGGAAGCACTTTTGTCTGTTTGTAAGCAAGAAGATGTTGCTGTGGTTGAGTTTACTGTGGCCCCGCAGATCAATCCACCTGAAGGTGGTGTTGCGTATCACGAATGGCTGATCGAGTTCGACAGAGCACCTGCTGACTTGACGTCTTTTGCCTCGAAAGTAGATCAGGAGATGGTTCGCCAAAATATTTACTACAAAGATTTGATTGATGGTAATATCCTACAGCCTTTAAAAATCAAAGCATTACCACAAAACGCCTTTCGCGATTACATGAAATCTCAAGGAAAGCTAGGCGGCCAAAACAAAGTCCCTCGATTGAGTAATGATCGGAAAATTGCGGCGTTGCTGCTAGGATAAGCTGAGGGCTCAAACTAAGGGTTTTCCTGTAAGTAAGTAAAGCCCTTCGTAACTGCCTGCACCCAAAACTGGTTGACCCAAACAACCTTTTGCACTGAGGGTGCATTTTTAAATGCTGAAAGTGCGTTTTGAGCGCTGAAAGTGCTCAAAATGATTGTTAATTTCGAACCAATCGAATGCCTCTACTCTCTGTCCTGTCCGAAGGTAATACTCTAAACAAAAAAGCCTGTCTCCAACAGGAAACAGACTTTATATTTTAAGCGGCAAATTGACTAGTTATAAGTCTTTTGCTCTTGGTTTTGCTGAGTAATTCACTTTTAACTGACCGGTTTTCCGCAATTTGGTTTTAACATCTTGCACAATCCCCATAGTTACGTCCTTATCTACTCTAAGTGAAGCAGTCATTTGAGGTCGCAATTGCTCTTGGATTTTCACCCTTTCCTGTTCTAGGAAAAGAGGAATATCCTCAATAGTTGCAAACTGGTCATTTAATTGGAGTGTAGGAGCATTCCCTTTTTCCTTTTGGAACGCTGCTTTTGGAGTACCAATATATAAATAGCTAACCAATGATTTTTTCTCTAGTTTCTGTAGTTCCGTAGCATCTGGTACCACAACATCAACTTTAAGGTCAGAGTTTTTCATTACAGTTACTACCATAAAGAAAAACAGAAGAATAAAGATAATGTCAGGCAATGAAGCAGTGGAAATAGCAGGAGTTTCTTTACCACTTTTTTTTCTAAATTTTGACATAGTTCAATTTATTTATTTACCGAAATCAGTTGGTTCAGCCTCTGAGATAACTAAAGGAATGTTACTACGCAATTCTTTCTTTTTCTCAAAAGGTAAATCCTTGTAGGTAGATCCATATAATTGTTGTGCTTTTTCTTCCCATATTTCATTATAAGCTGCTTTCAACTCATTATAAACGGAAAGATAAGAACCATAAGAAGTACCACGGTCATTCTTCAAAGAAATAATGGCATTTTTAGGGCTTTCGGACATATTTTCCAATTTCTGAGGATTTACAATAAACACTTTCGCGTTTTCTTTTAAATCTCTTACCATCATTGGTTCCCCTCTTACTAGTAATTCATCATTAGCGTTTACCAATACAGAATACACATTTCTGGTTTTCAATTTTTGGGTTTCGGGCGGTTCATCTGACCATGGTGGCAGTTTTACTGTAATCCCTTTATCGACATCAATTGTAGTAGTTACAAGGAAGAATATCAATAATAGAAACGCTATATCCGCCATTGAACTGGCGTTAATTTCAGGTTTTACTCTGGGCATAATTCAATTATTTAAATAATCCTCGTAATTCAGATACAATCATTAGTCCAACAGCACCAAGTACCATCGCGACAGCTGTCCAGATGGCTCCGCCGATCATTTTACCGGTTCCTGAACCAACGTTAAACTCTTTCATTGTATCAGTGACATCGCCTGATGACATGGAGTAACCGATAAAGAAAACAATGGCAATTATTACTAATCCTCCAATCATAGGAATCGCTCCCTTAGGGTTGGTTGCCATACTGTAGAATTCTAAGCCGATTGCAGCAATTGCTGCAAAGATTGCCAACCATTTGGCCCCTAGGATTCCGAAGTCAAAAATACCTAGTGGATACAATTCCTCCATAGTTGGATTTGCACCTAATTTGCCTAGGCCTGACAAGGCAATTGCAAGGAAAATAAATACGATGAGCGCTCCTAAGCCAAAGGCTACTAGTTGCCCATGTTTATTTAAAGTATTATATAAGCTTTTCATTCGCTATTTCTTTTAAGATTAGTTTCTTCTAATAGAATTGTTATCAACGATCATGTCTACCAAGTTGATAGATGAACTTTCCATTTTGTTTACAATTCCGTCAATTTTAGAAACGATATAGTTGTAGAACAACTGAAGGATAATCGCAGCGATCAAACCGAATACTGTAGTCAAAAGTGCTACTTTAATACCACCTGCAACAATTGCTGGAGAGATATCACCTACTTCGGCGATTTTATCAAAGGCCTTGATCATACCGATTACCGTACCCATAAATCCAAGCATTGGAGCAATGGCGATAAAAAGTGAGATCCAAACCAATCCTTTTTCTAAAAGTCCCATCTGAACTGCACCGTTAGAAACAATAGCTTTCTCGATGTTTTCAACACTTTCTCCTTTAGATGCTCTTTTAAGACCATCATAAAGAATACTTGCTGTAGGACCAGGAGTTGATTTTGTAATTTCTTTAGCTGATTCAATATCACCATCAGCAAGAGCAGTATTAACTCTGTCTAGTAATTTGTCAGTGTTCGTGTCTGCGATGTTTAGGGTAATAATTCGCTCGATACAAAACGCAAGGCCCAAGATCAAACAGACTAATACTAAAGACATAAAACTCCATCCACCTTGGATAAAATATTCTTTTAGTTGTTGATGGCCAAATGTTTGCCCTGCATCATCTTGTGCGAATGCCGTTACTGTTGAGCACATAGAAATGGCAAGAAGTAATAAGGGCGCAAATAATTTTCTCATAATTGTTAAAATTTATGCCTGGTAATAGGTTAATGATTATTGGATTAACTTTTTTAAAAACAATTTCTAGGTTTAAATACTAAGTTCGTGCGGAGAGTAAGGGATTCGAACCCTTGATACCCTTTTGAGATATACACGCTTTCCAAGCGTGCGCCTTCGACCACTCGGCCAACTCTCCTCAAAACATATCCTACTCTTAGGATAAGATGCAAAAATTGTAAATAATGTTTAAATTTCAAAATTTTATTCCATATTGTTCACTATTCATTACCAACAATTTTTAAATAGTTGACTTTAATTGATAATATAAGTGCTGATAATGGTCTCTTGGAATCTCGATAATTTTGAACTTATTTTGGAAAAACAACTTACTGGATTAGATATTTTAAAGTCGATAGTTCTATCCAGCATTGGATTTCGGGGGTAGGAAATCCATATTCGCTCTTTCGATTGAATCATTTTCCGTTCCGTGTGGTTTGAGCAGGTTCGGGGGAAAATTCTGATTAAACTCAATTTTATTTCATTTTGCTACTATAATGAGAAAATCGATTCAAATATTGTACTTGAATTGTAAGATTAATGTCATAATTCAGTTTTTGAAGACATTTTCAATCTTAAAACAATATCATTTCTGATGAATTATCAGTAAAAAACATACGTTACATTCTAATTCTAAATAATCTATTAATTATTGTTTACGAACAATTAATTTTTATTAATTTAGATACTTGAAAGCTAATAGTTCTTAACTCCTCCTTGGATCTATTGATTTTATTGCTCAGATTGTTTCGGGTAATCAACAAACTAACACCTAAATTAAAGTCAATGACTAATTATTTACCTGATACCAAAGGATGGTTCTTAATTTTCCTATTTGTAACCTCTTATCAACTTTGTATCGCTGGCACAGTAAGCGGGGAGCTCCGAAAATGGCACAAAGTAACCGTGTCCTTCGATGGTCCTAATACCTCCGAAACAGCAACCCCAAATCCCTTTACCAATTACCGGTTAAATGTAACCTTTACCAATGGTACAACTTCCTATGTTGTACCAGGATACTACGCAGCTGATGGTAATGCTGCTAACTCAAGCGCCAATAGCGGAAACAAATGGTTGGTGCACTTCGCTCCTGACAAAACAGGCGCCTGGACATATTCTGCTTCGTTTCGACAAGGGACTGATGTTGCTATGAGCACTGCCGCAAATGCAGGAACACCCGCAGGCTTTATGGATGGAGAGATAGGAACCTTCAACATCGCTGCCACCAACAAAACTGGTAGAGACCACCGTGGAAAAGGTAGACTGAAATACGTCGGAGAGCATTACCTCCAATATCAGGAAACTGGTGAATACTTCGTAAAAATGGGTGCCGATGCCCCTGAAAACATGCTTGCCTATGAGGATTTTGATGATGTACCAAACCGTGGAAACAGGCGTAAAAGCTGGAACCCGCACCAACAGGATTACAACGCAACAGATGCCTCTGCCTACACCTGGAAAAACGGTCTTGGCACGGAGATACTCGGTGCAGTTAAATACTTATCCGACAAAGGCATGAACGTCTTTTCTTTTCTAACATTGAGCCTGCATGGTGATGACGAAAATGTATTTCCTTATCGCTTGAAAGTAGCAGTAAATACTTACAATGGGTATGGAGATGCACAACAATGGTCTAACGGAGTTCACCATGATCGATTTGATGTTTCCAGGATGGAACAATGGGAAAAAGTATTTGAATATGGTGATAAAAAAGGCATGTACATGCATTTTAAAACACTGGAAACAGAAAACGACAATATCATGGATGGCAATGCCTTCGGTAGAGAACGTCAAATCTATTACCGGGAATTGATAGCACGGTATGGTCATCACTTGGCCTTAAACTGGAACCTTAGTGAAGAGATCACGCTTTCTGCCGCAGTCATAAACAGCACAGCCGATTACATCAAAGCTGTAGATCCATATGACCATATTGTCGTTTTTCATACTTACCCTGGACAAAAAAACAAATATGATACACACCTTGGATCAAACTTTAGCGTAGATGGCGCTTCACTTCAAACTTCTAACGGAGACTACAACGAAGTAAGAGCAAATGTAACAGAATGGGTAGATAAATCGAGAAATGCAGGTAAAAAATGGGTAGTAGCCCTAGATGAACCAGGTACAGCTGGGATTGGAGTGCATTCCGACCCCAATGATCGTACTAAAGTCAGGAGTAAAGTAGTCTGGAATACTTTAATGGCTGGTGGTGCTGGAGCAGAATTTTATTACGGATACCAATCCGGAAGTTGTACAGATTTAACATGCCAGGACCATAGAACCAGAGATCAAAAATACACTGACGCTAATTATGCATTGAAGTTTTTTCAGGATTATCTCCCCTTCCATGAAATGATTGAAAACGATGGTCGTACTAGTAGCGGAGCTGATTATGTATTTGAAAAAAATAACGAAGTTTATGCTGTATATCTGCCTACTGGAGGATCTACTAATATAAATCTGCCAGCTGGAAACTGGGTAGTACAGTGGTACAATCCTAGAAACGGGGTGATGCAAGCCAATACTACTCCGGTGAACGGGTCAATCTCGGCACCAGACAACAATGACTGGGCGGCATTAATCTTAAATTGTGATGGCTTTGAAGAAGTCAACGGATTGCTTGTCATCGAAGCTGAAAGCCTTCCTATTGCAGGAACAAGCTGGGCCCTGGAAACAGCTACTCCTGGATATACTGGTAGTGGGTATATCGAATGGAAAGGAGCCAACCATTTTGGTACGCCTGGCATTGGACAGATGGATATTCCTATTACCATTAACACACCAGGAACCTACAGAATTCAATGGAGAAATCGGGTGGGATTTGGTACCGTGAGTACCGAACACAATGACACCTGGTTGAAGTTTCCAGATGCTGATGACTTTTTTGGTGAAAAACCCGGAAGTATTGTCTATCCGATTGGTTCTGGAAAAACTCCGACTCCTATGGGAGCTGGTGCTGCCGGATGGTTTAAGGCATGGGCTGGAGGCGCACTTAATTGGTCATGGAGTACGAATACCAGCGATAATGATGCGCATGCCATTTACGTGAAGTTCGATAATCCAGGTATTTACACAATGCAAATATCGGGTCGGTCACAATATCACCAAATAGACAGAATTGTGATGTACTTACCAAGTGTAGCCAATCCTACCAATACAAGTAATCCAGAAACTGCTTGTACACCTGGTGGTTGTACAGTTGGTGCTGCTTGTAATGATAATGACCCAAACACCTATTTTGATCAGTTCAATGGAAGTTGTACTTGTGCAGGAATACCAGCGCAACCTGTTCCTGGTGTGGTAGAAGCAGAAAGTTATTTCGAACAAAGCGGTATTCAGGATGTGGTGACCGCTGACGGATCAGGTACCAAGGTTGGGTTTATCAACGATGGAGATTCTACCCGATATCTTATTGATGTTGCTCAGACAAGCGACTACACCATGCGATTGAGAGTAGCATCGGGTACGGCAGGTGGTGATGTTGATGTGCTTATGAATGGAACTCCGGTTGCTAACTTTATAGTAACAAATACTGGCGGATATGAAACATTCCAAACACTTTCATTAGTAACTAATTTAACCCAAGGGGTACAAATCATGACACTTCAGTATAATGGAGTTGGAGCTGGATATTTAATGGATGTCAACTGGGTAGATTTTCAAATCAGTTGTGCCATAGGTGCTTCTTGTGATGATTCTGATGATTGTACGATTAACGATATCTATGATGCTACTTGTAATTGTGCAGGAACCTTTGAGGATGCAGATAATGATACCGTGTGTGATGCGGATGACGTTTGCCCTAATTTTGATGACACCTTGATTGGAACCGCTTGCGATGATAATAATCCAGCAACCAGTAATGATGTTTACACGACCAACTGTATTTGTCAAGGATCAACTGCGCCGGCTTTGATCTGTCTTGAGCCAATCCATGATGCTTACTTGCAAGGAGCCACTCGATACAACACAAACGAGTTAAGAGTTGAAAATGGCAACCGAGTCGCGTACCTGATGTACGATTTAAGTAACATCAATGGAACAATTGTGGATGCCGAATTAAAAATGACTGTGGGAACGGATGCTGGTAATGGGAGAATCATGGTAGAAAAAGGAGCCACAAACAACTGGACAGAAACAACGCTAAACGCTACAAATAAACCTGCTTCTGACGGCTTGCTTGGTGAAATGACTCAGGGTAATTATCCCGTTAACACCCCTTTTATTTGGGATCTGACAGGGATTGTTGCTGGTGGGAATTACTCTCTAGTTGTAACTCATACTTCAGGTAATGACGTATCCTTCAATTCTAGGGAAGACGTAATCGCTACCAATCGCCCAACACTTTGCTTAAGTGTAGCATTCATACCGACTCAGCAAAGTGTAGCCTGTGATGTTCAACTATTATTGGAAGGCCCATTTGATGGACAGAGTAAGATGACCACTGGCTTAAGATCCCTAAATTTATTACCATCAGTACAGCCATATGACACACCACCATGGAACTATAAAGGTACAGAAACCAATACCACACCTCCTGCTCAAGCAGTAGATTGGATACTGGTGAGCCTGAGAAAGTCTCCGCTAGTGACTGATGAAATTGCTAAAGGTGCGCTACTCTTATTAGAAGATGGTACTACTGCTACAAATCTGACAGCATTGGTTGATCTTGGGATTGATTCGCTTTACGTTCTAGTGGAACACCGTAATCACTTACCCGCAATGAGTCCGACAGCCATTCCGATTGTCAATGGTGTGTTGTCTTATGATTTCAGACCGATGAACAGTTATGTTGCTGGTGCTGGATTGGGTCAAAAACAGCTTGGTGCCAACTGGGCACTTTACTCTGCCAACGCGGATCAGAGTTTGCCAACAGGTTATGAAATCACTGGAGCAGATAACATCCTTTGGCAGGCGTCTAACGGATTATCTGGTATCTACCGTCCTGAAGATTTTAATCTGGATGGGGACATTAACGGAGCTGACAAAGTGCTTTGGTCATACAACAACGGCGTGTTCTCGGCGATTCCTAAGTAAGATTGAATAAAACAATGCGGTTTAAAAACTTACCATCCGGGTTTGGGAATTTCTCAGATCCGGATGTTCTTTTTGTAGGGAATGGTTGATGGTTTTTAGAAGGGCTACTAAACGTTCTATTTGTTGTTTACAACGCTTTAATTTGTGCCAAGAGCCACTGTCTTTCTGTTAATGGGGTCAATGTTGTACAGTTGGTTTGTAATTCTTGAATGACAAGGTCTAGTTTGCTGATGGCTTTTTTATCAAGTCTGGTAATTGAAAACGATTTCTTATGAATATTGATGATTTGCTTTATAATTACTACAAAATTCGTGTATATACTTTTCATATGAGGGGATAGTTTCTTACCAGATGCAATCTTGAGATACGCGTTAAATGACTTAATTCTGGAATGGATAGGATGGATACTGAAATTCTCAAAAGTTAAGGTTTCGCTCTGGTAGTAAATTTTAATCAGCAACACTTCCATTAGTGCATGGTGCAAAAAATCTTCTGACTTACTAACCTGGTTGAGAAGGGAATGCGCATTGGAATAGTTTTTAAGTTCAAACTGAAGCATTGCTATACTCAAATTTACGGTATTTTTTTGTACCGCAGGATTCAATTGGTCTTGATATGATTCAATAAATGATTCCACCCAATTGTTTTCCTCGATGCTTAATCCCGTAATGACAATATTGACAAAATGATGATGAGAAAAATAGATTCCTGTATTCCAACAATTTTTAGAGAGTCCGGTTTGGTATATTTCCAGTCGCTCCTCTTGAAATTGCAGATTACCTCTGTTGACCATTACGATACAGAAATTAGACATGAACCCAAGGAATTGTCTGATTTCATTGGTGTCAAATGCATCAAAAGAATGGAACAGTAATACCTTAAATTCGTAATAGTCTTTCGCTTTCCCCTGATCTAAAAGTAGGAGTTGTTTGAAGTAGATTTTTACGGTAAAATCTTCGATCTCTTCACTGTTTTCAAGGAAGTTGATCAAGTTGTTCATTAAAGAAAATTCTTCTTTTCCTGAGATCAGGTTTCTGGAGTTTACCAAGGCAGCGTAATATCTCAAAAGTTGTGTGAGGCAAGAATTCTGTAGGCTTTTGACTACCTGTTTCAGTGATTCACTAGCCAGTCTGTTCTTTTGTGTTAAGTGGCCGTAAAACCGCATTTCGTCGAGCTTATATTTGTGTCTAATAAAGCGAAAGTCTCTTAGCGGGTTATCTGTTAGCTGTTTGCTGGTTTTGTTCAGCACCGGAGGAATCATATCATATAGTCTTTTTGTAGCGAGTTGATCCATCAATGCAATTTTATTGTTTACGGTATTCTCGTTATTTTTTTTCCAGATCAGGTATTCCTCAATCTGGATAGTCAATTTACTGGCTACAATTCTGAATTCCTGAATATCTTTTGGACTGATGTCTTTCTGCTTTTTTCCTTTTTGAAGAATGCCTACTCTCCTAAGTAAAAAAGGTAGTTCGACAGGGCTGTTATTTTTGAACTTCATCTTAAAAGCGTCATACAAACTTACTGTTCTCTTTGAAGAGTTGTGGATGGGCGAATTCACCCATAAACCTAGTTCTTTAAACTCATGATTATTGAGGCTAAGTAGCAGTTTCATCAATTTACTATTGTTTAATGACTGCATTTTTTGTGGTTATTTTTATATATAAAAAAGCAATAAGTTAAAAATCAATCAGCTGATTATCTGATAACTAATTAAAAATTAATGAATCAAGATAAGTAAATAAATCTATTTATTTGTATATGGATTATTGTTTTTTTAGAAAATTCAAACTAAATTTCGACCTACTTTTGAAATGAATTATTAATTACTATTAAATAAAATAATCTTTAACCCGAATTATACAATGGGTTTAATTAGAAACGGTTCCAATATAACATTGTAACACCTAGGAAGTTCTATGCTATATTGCAGCACCTTTTCTAATCTATAAAGATCAATTTTAAACTAAAAATTTCAATTATTAAACTGGTGTTTAACTGACACCATAATCTAAATTTTAAAACAAAAAATTATGAAAATTTTATCAAAAGCCTTGTACGCACTATGTTTCGTATTTTGCTTAACAATTATTTATTCTTGTGAAAAAAACAACATTGAAGACAACTTAGAAGTCGCTGTCGATTCCAATTCAAGTCTAAGCTCGATAAGAGTATCAGTGGAAGATGGAATATTACATTTCCAAGGAGATGAAGAATACTTCAATGAACTTGATTTAATCAATAATGCAAGCGCTGAGGAATTGGATGCTTGGGAAAACAAAATCGGATTTCAATCTCAACGGTCTGCAGTAGCGGACATTATGGAAACCGCTTTATCTTTGACAGATCAAAATGAATTGAATACTTTGGTTAGAGACAACAACAACCTTGTAGTAGATACTGAAGATGGTATCCAGGCAAAAATTAGCCACCCACTTTATCAATCTCTTATAGGTAAGGGCGGAATTTTTTACGTTGGTAATTCATTGTTTAAAGTATATCCGGATAAAGTTGTTGAAATCGTTGATGGAGATTTGAACAAAATTGAAGGCACTGAAACTTTACAAGAGAGCCAAGGTGAAAACATCTTAGTCTATAATTTTGAACAAACATCAAGCTTAAGATGGTGTACAGCTACTTATGCTTACAAGCAAGTCGGTAATAGAAAAGTGCATTTAGACATGTATACTAATGTAACTTCTTGTGGATGTGGGACATACCGTGTTGTTGTAGCTACAAAAGTTTGGGGGCAAAAGAGATCTTGGGGTAGATGGAGAAATTACAGAACTTCACTAAGGTTTGAATGTGGTGCTTACACAGTAGACATCAATGGTGCAAAGTTCTCTTCTAGTAACTGGAGCGCTCAAACATCAAATGATGCGTATACACTCACTAGAGGTCGTTACTTAGGACAGATTTACTACCAACCTCCAAGTGCAAACTTTGATACTGCGAAATCTAGAGCAAAATCCAGAGGAGTAGATAACAATTGGGCAGTAATATGTTGTGGATTTGGATCTAGTTGTCCTTCAGCTACAGGAGGATATGGGCTTTGTAACTAAGAACCTGAGTTTTTAGGCAGTCAATTAAAGTTCGGATAGACGAACAATTCAAGTTTACCACTATTTTAAATCACATTTATCATTAGTTAAGGCCAAGGAGCTAGCTAATAATTCTTTTGCCAAATCCAACGTATAACGCTCAGTTTATACACTGGAAGCTCTAAGCCTTAGCTGATGATTTTAAGACTCTTTATTATGAAAAACAACACCCTATTAGTTAGGCTTTTACTAGCATCTGTATCAATGTTTGCCCAAGCCACTACTTATGGAGTAGGCACGCCATTAATTGCTAATAATTAACACTTTAGAAACATCTATTAAATACACTTTTAACAAATTTCATAACAGCTAACTAGGAACTTGCTGTAGACAAGATCCAAGTACTATAACGTATAGCAGATTGCTCATACACTAGAAACACTTTGCTTGAGTTCACGGATAATTCGGAATTCAGAGCAAGTAAAGGCAAAAACAAATTTCTTAAAAAACAAAAATCATGAAAAACAACAATTTTTTAAACACAACTTTCGTAACACTATTAATCCTTCTATTCTGCGAATTTAGTTTCGCACAAACCGAAACCGCAGATTACTATAATGTAAAATCAGGAGTTGGGAAAGGGGTTCGTATGTGGAGTAGCGATAACTATAAAATACACATGGGGAATACTAGTTTGTACAAGTATGGCCCAGTAACTAACTACAGTATCAAAATGAATATGAGTAATCATTCTACTAGAGGTTGGACATGGGGAGTAAACGGCAAAACACCAGTAACCGCACTAAACACAAAGGGTAATTTTCAGACACAAGGCTGGGTTAGATCCATGGATAGCAGATATTACTTTGGAAATAATCAAAACCTGTATGGAGATAATTCTTCTGCTCTTTATTTTACTAGCAACAACAGTAACATCACACAATTCATAATGAGAGACAAGGAAAACAATATTTACGGGAATCTCTATGGTAGTGGAAATGGTGCAAATTTCGGACTATTAGATGGAGATGGAGATTGGTCATATCTAGCTGCAAAAGACGATTATACCGCTTTTAGAATCAACGATAATGAAAAAATGAGGATTACGACTGCAGGAAATGTTGGTATTGGTACAACCACTCCGCTATCTAAATTAAGTGTAGGAGGGAATGGAGATGCTAGATTTACAGCTTCTTTCTATCTCGATTCTCCTCAAAATGGTGGAAGAGCCGTTCATGCCGTTTCTGAACAGCCAGTGGGTACTCATTGGGTAAGATCCGTATTTGGAGAGATCACCTCAGGAAGAGGATATGCAATTGGTGTTGAAGGAAGATCGAACAGCGCGAAGCCTTCTGCTGCAGGGCGTTCATATGGAGGTTACTTCATAGGCGGAAACGCAACAAAAGGAGCTAATTTCGGGATGTTTGCCGAAGTAAGAGGATCCAATTCTGGAGCTGCAGTTTTAGGATGGAACAAGGTTGGTTACCCAAATGGTGATGGACACAACCCAACAGGTACTGTGCCTCAAAACATTCATTATGGTGGTTACTTTATTGGTAAAGGTTACTTTAGCGACAACGTAGGAATCGGTGTTAGAGATCCACAAAACAAACTGGATGTATGCGGAACCATCAGAGGTAATGAAGTAAAAGTCGAATCTGGATGGTGTGATTATGTCTTTTCAGATGACTATATAATGCCAACATTGGCTGAAGAAGCAAAACACATCAAAGAAAACGGTCACTTACTTTCTTTCGAATCTGCCGAAGATATGGAAGGTGAGATCCAACTTGGAGACGTTACTAAACGCCAGCAGGAAACCATTGAAAAATTGATGCTGCATATGATTGAGATGGATAAAGAGATCAAAGCTTTGAAAGCTCAGATTGAAAACCAATAGTTAATATCCTATTTTTTAATTATTCTTAAATTATTTAAAATGAGAAAATTAACAAATCTTCTTCTTTTGTTTTGTTTCATTCCTATAATATTGAATGCACAACAGAAGAATGATAACATCATAAGTGCTCTGGTTAAAACTCAGCTTGAAAATGAGTTTACAACAGAAGAGTTAAATATGCTCCAATTGAAAGTAAACAACTTTCATCAGAGTAAACAAAGTAATCTCGAACATTATTATTTTAGACAAACAGTTAATGATATTGAGATTGTTGGAACGGAATCAAGTTTACACCTTAAGGCTGATGGAGATATCTTTAGGATTAACAATAGGTGTGCAAAGGGATTTACGGCCATGTCAAAGTCAAGTACAGTTCCTAGGCTAAGTCCGATTCAAGCGGTTGAAGCTGCTGGTAGACATCTCTGGTATACAGATCTAGGGAACTTAGAAATACTGGAACACTCCATTTTGACTAATCGTTCTCAAAAAGTTAGTAAAGGAAAACTCTCCAGAAGAGAAATCCCGCTTAAGTTAGTCTATCAGCTTACTAGTGAAGGAGACATCATATTGGCTTGGGACCTATCAATTTATGAAACTAAAAAAGAGGAATGGTGGAGTATGAGAGTGGATGCCAAAACAGGTGAAGTGATTGCAAAAGACAGCTGGATGGCTCACTGTAATTTCAAACATGAAGATGGTGCTCATAAATGTACAAAACATGGAGATCATCCGCATGTAGAAATACCTAGTGAAACCAACACTCAATTAGAAAACACTGGATTTGTTGGTGGATACCGAGTCTTCGCGCTGCCTCTTGCACACCCTGGAGAAGGAGGCAGAACATTAGTAAACAACCCAGATAACGCTATTGCTTCGCCTTTTGGGTGGCATGACACTAATGGTGCTGTCGGATCTGAATTTACCATTACAAGAGGAAACAATGTACACGCATATGATTCTGGCAATAATTCAGGATACAGTCCAGACGGTGGTAGTGGCTTAGCGTTTGACTTTCCACTTGACTTAAATCAAGATCCTGAACTATTTGAAGATGCCGCACTGACAAACCTCTTCTACTGGAATAATATCGCGCATGATGTCTTATACCAATATGGTTTTGATGAAACTAGCGGAAACTTCCAGGAAAACAACTACGGGAATAGTGGTGCAGGTAGCGATTATGTAAATGCTCGATCACAAGTAAGTTTATGGTGTAATGCCACATTCGGTACACCAGCTGATGGATCAAACCCTACTATGAATATGTATATTTGTAATGGCAGGGATGGTGATTTCTCAAATTTAGTTATACTCCATGAATATGGTCATGGACTGTCTAACCGATTAACTGGTGGCCCTGGCACTTCTAGCTGCCTCAACAACGCTGAACAAATGGGTGAAGGTTGGAGTGATTATCTTGGTTTAATACTTACTATGAAATCAGGTGATCAAGGAGTTGATGGCAGACCTGTAGGAGATTGGCTGTTTAATAACCCAGCAGGAATTCGCCCTTACCCTTACAGTACCAACATGGCTATTAACCCACACACCTATGCCAATAGCTTTAGCGGAACTTCCCAGCCTCACGGTATAGGTTCAGTCTGGTGCGCTATGATTTGGGAAATGACTTGGGATTTAATTGCTCAATATGGTTTTGACGCGGATGTTTACACTGGAACAGGAGGAAACAATATTGCTCTTCAATTGGTAGTTGAAGGGATGAAACTTCAGCCTTGTAGTCCTGGTTTTGTAGATGGTAGAGATGCAATTCTTGCAGCTGATCAAGCATTATATGGTGGTGCCAATCACTGTTTAATCTGGAATGCCTTTGCAAAAAGAGGGTTAGGAATTAGCGCGGATCAGGGTAGTTCTAGTAATAGATCCGATGGCAGTGAAGCTTTTGATCTGCCCGACCCCTGTGACGGTGGTGGCCCTTGCCTAGCTGACTTAACGCTGAATGGTGTTGAAAGTGGATCGATAACTCACCAAGTATCAAATAGCATTACCTCCACTCAAACTATAACACCAACAGCAGATGTGACCTACCACGCAGGTAACCTCATCACACTTAAACCTGGTTTTATTGCTCAAGCAGGCACTGACTTTCTAGCAAAAATTGAAACGTGTAGGAACTTTAACAAATCTGCAAATGAGTCAATTGCCCAACAGCAGGAGCCCTATGAGTATGAAGTTCCGCAGCAGGCAAACAATCGTCTCAACACAGTTGATGCATTAACAGGTTTAGCGGCAGCGCCTAATCCGTTTCGTTCGACGACTACTTTGACCTTTCAGTTGAAAGAGAACGTCATTGCAGATCTTTCCATCTATGACATCAATGCAAGGGTAATCAAACGACTGTTTACTGGAAATTTAGTGCAGGGAAACCACGAATTTGTCTGGAGCTCAAAGGACGTACCACCAGGTGTTTACATCGCAAGACTAGTACATGGAGATCAACTGAAAACCATACGCATCGTACTGAGTAAGTAAAAACCGAATTCTGGGCAACAGAGATAGAGCTCAGGAACCTATTAACAATTGGGGCGCTGTAGAGGAGCGTCCCTTTTTTAATTACTTCATACTCTTGAAATGGAAAGAGGTGTCTCCATCTTTCCCCAATCCTAAGCTGGTAATTTTCGTGATATTTTAAAGCTAGCAAATACCGCATACAGTTTATTTCATGCATTAATTTTTATATTCCATTTATTTCACATGTTATTATTTATCTTCCTGAAAATCAATTCTATATACAAAACAACCAATTTCAACACCTTACACTTTAGCTAAATTTTACATTATAAATTATCATTCATGTTGTACGACTATTAGTGTAGGTAATTGTCCTATTACTATATTTGAATGGATTCCAATGTGCTACAGCGCAAAAGCAAATTGCTGGACCAAACGTGGAGACTACTCTGCCATCGATTGTAATGGAAATCTCGTACAGGTTGACTGGGATGTAACTCCAAAAGGAACAAATAAAACATGTATTTACTCCGGGTGTAATCAACCACTCAATCAACGATTATTTAATAGCAGCTGGATTAAGCCACTTCCTGTTTGTGATTGGAGAGGTCTCAACGTAACGATTCAGGCTTATTCGCCCGGAACCAACATCCTATTAGATTCTTATGTCACTAGAATTGATGACTGTTTCAAGGTACCATTCCGAAAGGATCAAACAACCGACGAACCTTCATTTAGTATCCAGATTTTAGACAACCAGGTTGGTGGCGACAAAAAAATAAAACTGGAGTTAGCCAAAGAACAAGAACTTTCGGTGGTTGCAATTCATTTGGTTACTGGCAAAGAGTTCGAATTACAAGGAAATACTTTACAACCAGCAGGAACAATGACACTGGACTTTCCAGAGGGCAATTTAGAACAAGGTGCGCTCTATTTAATTGTAGTAAAATCAGATAAACAAATTTTAGGCAAAACAAAACTGATCAACCTTTAATACGAATTCAAGACAACAGATAAAGTTGTCAGGAACCTATTAACAATTGGGGCGCTGTAGAGGAGCGTCCCTTTTTTAAGCTTTAACCCGCATTACATAATGTGGGTATAAACGTTTCCTGAAAAAAAGCTTTGCTTCAGACATTTTGTTTTGCGAGTAAACGACTCCTGTAACTACCAATATTGCAATATAAAATAAAACTGTAATTTGAATTAATATTTATTTGATAATCAGTAGCTTATTACTACAGTAAATATTATTAATTTTCATCTTTACAAAAAAAAATCAATATGAACTTGATTTTATTTACCAAAATAAAATCAAGGTTCTATTTATTTTTGTCTTAAATCAACATTAAATCTAAATCATGAAATCAATTAAATTTACGCTGCTAGTTCTAGGGCTTTTCTTTTGGAGCAATGGCTTCGGTCAATGTTTCAATATGACGGTAACCCCATTTCCTTCTCCTACAGATCAACAATGTTACTCAATCACTATCAGTTTTCCGCCTACCTCAAGCGGGACGACTGTAATGATTTCTGACGGAGTGCATGAGGAAATGTACTGTACATCTGGCCAACCAAATTCAGACCATGGCGGAAATTCCTGTAGTTTTGTTTGGTGTTATGATTTTGCTGAACCAGCCCCCTATCCTGTTACAATTGCTTGCAGATCTGATGGCCCAAAAAACAACTGCCTGCAGTATGACAGTTGCATTGTGATTGTTGGTCAATAAGGCATTTTTTAGTTTGTTTAACATAAATCAAAATTCTCATTGACTTGAGAAAATTAATTAAATTCGAATATTATGAAAACAATTAAATTTTCCCTGCTAATTCTCGGTTTATTCTTTTGGAGCCATGGCTTCAGTCAATGCTTTATTATGGCAGTCGCCCCAACAGAAGCATCGTCTAAGAACCAGCAATGTTATTTAATCAGTGTAACTGTAGACGATGGAACGCCGACTGACACATCCTTAGAACCAGGATATTCTGTAAGGTTTGCTGACGGAATTCACACAAATTTATTTTGTCCTGTAGATTGCAGTTTTACTTGGTGTTACGACGTGCGGCCAGAACCGTACAGCGTTACCATAGGATGTAATACAGTCGTTGGTCCAAAGCTTAGCTGCTACCAATATGACAGCTGCATTGTGATTGTAGGTCAATAAAGTCAAGGTATAACCTCCATAAATCAATTTTACCCATCCGGATTTGAGCGCCTCAGATCCGGATGCTTTTTTCAACCACTAGCCGATCCACAATACCCTATGTCAATCATTAATCATTAATTACTTAGCCAATTCGATCTGGGTTGTTCTTGATAAAACTATCCCAGCCACCTTGCTTTTTTATCCCTTTCAACACATTGGAAGCTTGAAAATAATGACACACTGCTGTACCCAAAGCATCAGTCGCATCTAGTGACGCTTTTTCCAATTTTGTGTGAGTCAATGTTTCCAACATCGCGCAGACTTGCTCTTTAGAGGCATTTCCGTTGCCTGTGATGGCGAGTTTAATCTTTTTGGGTGCATACTCCTCAACAGTTAAGTTGTTGACCATACCGGCAGCTATAGCGACTCCCTGCGCACGACCCAATTTAAGCATCGATTGGACATTTTTACCAAAAAACGGCGCTTCAATCGCCATTTCCTCAGGTTTATACTTTTTGATGAGCGCTTGAACCGATTCAAAAATCGTTTTTAACTTCTCACTAGCAGTAAACTCCCGTTTCATATACACCGTCCCAAGCGTCACCACTCGTATCTGGTTATTGACGACCTCTATCACCGCATATCCCAATGCATTTGTGCCTGGATCAATCCCGATATACCGCTTTGCCTTGTATGTTTTCAAAGAATTAGTTTTAAAGCAAGATAGGGTTTTTAATGATTAATGATTAGTGGTTAATGATTAATTATTGACGTAAAGACTGTGGGTTTTTAATGGTTAATGATAAGCAAGGAACTTGATTTTGATGATTATGGCGCTTAATCCGGCTGTCCACTTGTATGCAGCACTGCTTCAGGCGGTTCAGCAATCTCGAGGCTAGTCTTCGCTTTTCGCTCAGCCGTCGCTGCTCGTGCTTCACTCGCCTGTAGCAGCACTGCATATCGTTTCCATCCGGGCGCGGGCTCCAATTTAATTATAATGGGTAGTTGGGACTTTCTTATGTTTTTGCTGTTTTATGCAAGCTGGTTGACAAAATTGAGCAACTTTCATTGTTCTTATATCTTATAAAAATCAAGGCTTTGAGCACTGAAGGTGCGGTATCTGTCAGCCTAAGGTAAAACCGGGTAAAACCCTAGGATTAGACCACCCACACACACTCGTAGCGCTGAAGGTGCTACCACGTCCTCTTTAAAATCTATGATAGCGCGCCGATAGGAGGTGCGGATCGCCGCCCGGTTGGTTGAACAATGCCGTGTTGAGCCTCGAGTTTAGCAGCATTGAGAGTGCCGGATAGCGGAAGATCGCGCCCAAATAAAAAAACAAATTACCTTGATCCAGAGCCTAAGAGTAATGAGATTAAACCCTTTCAGTCCCTAAGTCTTTCTGCTTACGAGGATCATGAATAATCCAATCACAACTAATATGAAACTTGTAACAATGATATTCCATGACTGATCATCCCTCCCAAATGCATATACCGTACTATTACGAAATGAGTAAATGCACCCCAATATAAGTATCACCTTCCCTATCGTGTTAATTCTTTTCATCCCTTATATCCTCTTCGAACTCTTTTACGGTTTTAGAGTCCATCCAACCACTTAAGTTGTTGAGTTCAAATACTTTTTTAATTCCGTATTTCCCTAACAAAAATTCCCAACCCTTTTTCGTAATTATAGCTTCTAGAATTTGACAATAATCAAAAAGCTCAATAACCTTCTGTTCCGTGTCTAAATCATTTTCAAAATAGTTAGTCCCATTCGGGTCAGGATATCTTCTGTATGCAAGTAATTCAGCTTTCATTTTACCAAGGTTTCTATCAAGATTTTGATTCCGTTTTATTTATTGATTCCAATATGCTTCTTTCATTTGGAAACATAATATTTCCATCTCCACTTACATCAAAAAAACCAACTTTATGCTTTTTAGCTAATGTCAGCATTTTTATATAAGCATTTTCAGCTATAGACCATCTAAATCCACAATAAATAACATCTTTCCCAATACAATAGTCAGTCAATGTATAATCATCATTATCAAACCTGTCATCAATGTCAGGAGGCGTATGAGGTCCATTCATTGCAGGGAAATCATCTGTCATTTCTAAAAACCAATTTTGTAATTCAGGAGTCGTAACTTTGACATCGTCATAACTATGGTTTTCTTCCCATTCAGATTGTTTTTGGTACCATTTTAAAAATTCAGGTTCAGATTTTGGAGCTTTTTTAGGATTAAAAACCATTAAATCGTAACTCATAATTTACTTGTTTTGGGATGTCCATATTAAACGCAATATACATCAATTACGATTATAGTTATCTAGTTAAAGTAGAAGTTTAGTAGTTACTTCAGTAACGACCTACACATAGTCTTTTGCCATTAGTAATAGGAATGGTATTCTGTAAGGACAAGTAACATCAACAACTTTCCAGCATTTCCTCCGTTCAAGAATTGAGCGGAATCATTAATAATCCATATTTATTTTATAAATTCATTGCTTCAAAATTAATCATTATTTTGCCGTTCATTGCGTCAAAAATTAATCATTAACCATTAAAAATTAATCATTATTTTGCACATTGAGAACGAAGTGAATCTGTATGACGGGTACGACCCCTACAACCAATTGCGACCTCAGATTAACCGACTAGAGTTCTACAGTACTACAGCATTTGAACTGGGATGGCTCTTGGTGCGACCACTCAAATTGGCAAAAACACCTGAAGAAGAAGTGGCATTGGCAAAACGATTCTCACAAGGACAGAAAGCGTTGTATTTCTGGTGGTTGCTGGATGTCGCTGCAACGAATGGCGGATTTATCCAGTTTTACTACGATCAGCAAGATCGGTATATCCCAGCAATACACAAGGGACTTGACGCTTTAGGGATTACTGAAATGACAGCCTTGATCCGCAAAGCACATCGAGCATTTAAAGAAAGTAAGGCTGAAATTGAAACTGCAAGAAATAAGAGCCTACTCAATAAAGAGCTTTACAAGCGCTTGAAAGCCTTGACAACACTAGATGAGGAATACTACAAACTGAATGGCCAGACCATGAAGGCTATAGAAGACTACGCCCGACAATATCCGGATGAATTCTGCTTCAATGAACAAGGCGAGTCTTTTGGATCCAACACCACAAAACAGTTCACGACCTACTTTGACAGAGGAATGGTAAAGGAACAATATGCCATTGTAAACAACCGACTCCATGGAATATTTAAAACCAATTTCAAGGATGGAACACCTCAGTTTTTAGAACATTACGAACATGGTAAAATGTCGGGGCCGCAGCAAGCAATGTACGATACTGGAACCGTCAAAGAAATCACCACAATAGACCCTGTAGCAGGCACAAAAAAACTAGAAACCTTCTACCCTCATGGTCAACAGGCAACCCTGGAACACTATGACGAGCACCAACAAAAAAACGGTGTATATAAAGCGTGGTTTGAAGATGGCCAACTCAAGGAAACCGCCACATTCATCAATAACGACGAGCGTACTGGGGAATGGGCAAAATACTGGCCTTCTGGCTTCAAAAAGATCGATGCAATCTGCCAAGACGGAAAAGTCAAATTCCTAAATTACTGGACCACAGACGGCACCCAATTGATGACAGACGGCAATGGCCTATTCGTCAATGAATTTGAAATGGATATGGCGATCACAAAGACGCATTACCGCTACGAAACCGACTACAAAAACTACATGCGTAATGGCTTGACGAAACAATACGTAAACGGTTCCCTAAGCATGACTCAAGAGTTTAAAGATGATGTAGAACATGGTCTCAGCAAAACCTACGACGAAGCAGGAAATGTGATAGAAGAAGTCCAATACAATGATGGGAAGCTGGTAGAATGATGTAGTAAAGTAACCTATTAAGTTGAGTTTGATAAATCATATATCAATATGCAATCTTAGTTTTGAGTGAGTGTTAAACAAGGGAGAAGCTTCAAAACATACTAAAAACTATAAGTCATCAACCATTAACAGCTGTTTCAAAATTTACACAAATTCATGTTCAATTGAATTGAATTTCATATATTTACCCATCAAATAAAATTCACCTTTATGTTAAAATTTTCAGAGATGGAGGTATCGACTGAATTCTTGGTCGGTATTAGTAAAAACAGAATAAAAGGACGTCCAAAGACAAGTAATCTGTACAAGCGATGTAACGAATCGAAACTTAATAAAAAGAAACGCAAGCTATTCGTAGAAGCGTATATGGAACTAGCTGAAAACGGTTGGCTCAATGAATTTGTGAATATACATGGTGACATGAGTCATAATTTCCACACTTGCAACATGATGAATGGTAGCTGTGACGTGATTGGCTCCTATCGCTTTCTTCCTTGGCATCGGATCTATCTCCTCAAGTTTGAACAGCAACTACAAACACTAGACAAGAGCTTGTTTGTCCCGTTCTGGCGTTGGACTAAGACCCGTCGCTTTCCGAAATGGCTGAATGAGGTAAAACCAACTGGGATGAAAAACCGAATGGGCAAATCGTATGATGTAACCCGAGACATCCAGTCACCTGATCGCTTGCCGACAAAAGATGATATCAAAAGCAGGATGGCGCTTGACAATTTTGAGGATTTCACCCTTGCGTTAGAAGGCATGAACCCCAGAGGCGCACACAACCGTGTACATAGCTGGGTTGGCGGAACGATGAATACCATGTACTCCCCTGCTGATCCGATCTTCTGGTTACACCATGCAGAATGCGATCGACTTTGGTACAGCTGGCAAGTCAAACACCCAACGGAACACCCTCCGCTTACAGGAAGCGACGCCATACTAACACCTTGGGACGAACGGTATTCTGACATTGCTGATTTGCACAATTTGCCTTATTTCTATCGACAGCTTAAAGTATAGTGATTAGTGATTAGTGATTAGTGTTTAGTGATTAATTATTGACGTATAGAACACTATTAGTGTTTAGTGATTAATTATTGACGTATAGAACACTATTAGTGTTTATTTATTAAAAATTCGACTTTTCGGAGTAGACTCATGAATAGTCAATAACTACTATCCCCTCTTTTCTTTGTGTCATAAGTAACCACTAAACACTATTGTTATTGCTTTGCGTCAAGTAATTAAACACTAACCATTAAACACTAAACACTATTATAATGCCTATTAAAATCAGAAAAGTAACCAAAAATGACCTTGCTGCAGTTCTAGCCTTAGTCAACGAGCTTGCCATCTACGAAAAACAACCGGAAGCAGTCACTGCTACGCTTGAAGATTATCAGGAAAACTTCGAGGCCGGTGTCTTTGATATTCTAGTAGCGACGTTTGACGAAAAGGTAGTCGGCATGGCGCTCTACTGCACGACTTGGTCTACTTGGAAAGGGAGAATGTTGTATTTGGAAGACTTCATCGTTACCAACCAGCACCGACAACAGGGCATCGGTAATCTGTTGTTCGATCAGCTCATAGAAACTGCAAAGCAGCTCAAAGCCAAGCGAATCAAGTGGCAAGTCCTCGAATGGAATACACCAGCAATCCGTTTTTACGAAAAATACCCTACCGTTTTCGACAAGGAATGGATCAATGGAGATCTGTATTTAGATGTATAATAGTGATTAATTATTAGTGATTAGTGTTTAATGGTCTGTACCAATTCTCAATCTTCAAAAACTGACTTTCTGGAGTAGACACATCATTCATAATTAATTCTTACTTTTGTACTTATGATATTCTCACAGGAAATGAAAGAAATCAACAGAGGAACGGAAATCGTTCAAACCCTGCTCAAATACGGGTTTGAAGATTTTGCGAATAACTCTCCTGTGAAAATCCTTATCCCGAAAGGAAAAAGAATCGGCTGGCAGAAGAATGAAAAACTACTGATCAAACACTCCCGATGGGAGCTCATCCGAATGCTATGCGAAGAATTGGGCCCTACGTTCGTCAAACTAGGACAAGTCCTAAGCAACAGAAATGACATCTTGCCAGATGAGTTGATCACCGAATTCGAAAAACTACAGTCTAATGTAGCACCTTTCGAGTATGACACGGTCAAGCAAATTGTGGAATCAGAACTAGGACATACGCTTGAACACCTCTTTCAACACTTCAACAAAAAACCGTTGGCAAGTGCTTCGATTGGCCAGGTACACAAGGCCGTCCTTAAGGAAGGTGGCGAGCTGGTAGTCGTTAAAGTGCAACGACCGGATATCCGTAAAACCATTGAAACAGATCTAGCGCTGTTAAAACGTATCGTCAACCAAGGAGAAGACTACCTGGAAAATAAATTTGGCATTACGAATGCGATTGAATTTGTAGAGGAGTTTGAGCGGACCATGCACAAGGAACTCAAGTACAACGTTGAAGCAAGAAATCTAAGACAATTCCGAGAATATTACAAGGAGGAAAAAAACTTCTACATTCCTAAGATGTACAAGCAATTTAGCACCGACAAGGTCCTAACGCTTGAATATTGTAGTGGATGCAAGATCACAGACATCGAAACCCTTAAAGAATGGGGACTCGATCCACATGAGATAGCAGAAACAGGGATGAATGTCTATATGAAACAGATTTTCGAACATGGTTATTTCCACGCAGATCCCCACCCTGGCAATATTATTGTCCAGCAAGACGGTACTATTTGCTTGATTGACTTCGGAATGGTTGGCAGATTGATGAAACGTGATAAAAACGCCTTTGCTTGGGCGCTGGTTAGTATGGCAAGGCAAGATGCACGATCTATGGCACGTCACTTCAGAAAACTGTCGACACAGGACAATATCACCAACGAAAAAGCATTTGAGTCAGACTTAAATGAAATCATTGAAGATTTTGGAATGTTGGACGTCTCTGAAACTAATATCGCAGAACTCGGGATGCGATTACAGCAGGTGATTCACAAGTACAAAATGCGCGTGCCTCCTAGTCTGTTTTTGTTGCTAAGAGCATTAGCAATCCTAGAAGGAGTAGGCAAAACCATTCACCCTAGTTTCAACACCTACGACTATGTAAAGCCTTATGGCAAAAAACTTTTAAAGGAAGTATTTTCTACTGAAAACATGATTGAAGAAATGGGCTATCGGGTTAGTCAATTCGATTATTTTGTCCGGAATTTCCCTTACGACATCAAGGAGATCCTAGGAAGTTTAAGACGTGGGAAACTGAACATGGAAATTAACCATCAAGGATATATTCCAATCTTAGATAAATTTAACAATGCTGCCAACCGTATGATTCTAGCAGTATTGATTGTAGGTCTAATGCTTAGTTCCTCCATTATTATGATGGCTGACTTGCCTGATTCTGCTAAGACTGCTTCAGGAATTCCTACATTGAGTATGGGGGGATTTCTCATTGCGGGGTGCTTGTCACTCTTCCTTTTCTTTAAGATGTTTCGGAGTAAAAAATAAGCTCCAATGACAAAAGCACTTACCACAACCGAAGAACAAGGCGTTGCAAAGCAAAAAACGGTACTTGTCGCACCACTCAACTGGGGACTTGGTCATGCTACACGCTGCATGCCGATCATCAATTGTTTGTTGGAGCAAGGCGCAACTGTCATTCTAGCTTCTGACGGGCATTCATTAGAGCTGTTGCGATATGAGTATCCGGAGTTGACTGTCCTAGAGACGCCCGCCTACGATATTACTTACGCTTCTGCGAATATGGTCTGGAATATTACGCCACAAATTACTACGATTCTACGTACAATTGGCAAGGAGAAGCGATGGTTGGAAAAAGCCATTTATGACTTTGAGATTGATGCTGTGATCTCTGACAATCGTTATGGGCTCTTCAACAACGAGATTCCTTGTATCTTTCTGACGCATCAGATCAACATCATTTTACCAGAAGCGATTTCTGGTGTCGTGAATTTCCAAAACCGCCGTTACATCAAGCGATTTACGGAATGCTGGGTACCTGATTTTGCAGGCGAACCTAATCTCAGTGGAAAGTTGTCGCATCGCACAAAAATCAGAAATCCTAAATACATCGGTCCTTTGTCTCGCTTAGAAGCTGTAGCAACGGAAAAGACCTACCGTGCTGCGATTATCTTGTCAGGACCAGAGCCACAACGGACAAAGCTAGAAGACATCCTCCTAGAGCAATTAAACCATGTTTCCGGGCGCTTTATATTGATCAGAGGCATTCCTGGTTCTCCCTTGACGCTTAATCATCCAAATGTAGAGACCCGCAACTTTGCCACTGCTAGCGAATTGTCTGAGATTATTAGCGCCAGCGAGGTGGTGATTTCTCGTTCCGGCTATAGTACGATCATGGATCTGGTGAAGCTAGGAGCGAAGGCGATCTTGATTCCAACTCCAGGACAAACGGAGCAGGAATATCTGGGTGCTGCGTTTCATTCGGCGGGTCAGTTTTACTGTTGTGCTCAGGACGGTTTTGATTTGGAGGCGGCGCTGTTGGCTGTTGTCGGTTTTACTGGTTTCCGTTTGACGGGGGGGCGGGGGTTGTTGGAGGAGGCTGTAGCAGGTTTGCTTGGGGGGATTTGATTTTCATCCCTTTCGGGAAATAATATGCCTTTCTTTTGGCAATATCACTTAATCCTTTTAAACTTGTAATTATCTGGAAAATTCAATTATGAAAAGCCTAGAAAAAGCACAAGAATTAAAGCAAGAATTAGATGAATTGCGTCCTTTGAGCAAAGAGGATGAACAAAGAATCATGCAAAAGTTTAGGCTAGATTGGAATTACCATTCTAATCACCTTGAAGGGAATTCATTGACTTATGGAGAAACAAAGGCCTTGATTCTGTTTGGCATTACAGCTCAAGGTAAATCCTTAAAAGATCATATTGAAATTACGGGGCACAATGAAGCTGTCGAATGGATTCTGGAAGTAATTAAAGAAGATCGTCCCTTAACAGAGAATTTTATTAGAGAATTGCATAAGCTAATTCTTAAGGAACCTTATGAAGTGGATGCTATTACTCCTGATGGCAAACCTACTAAAAGAACGATTAACATTGGTGAATATAAAACCACTCCGAATCATGTAAAAACTAAAACCGGAGAAACATTTTACTTTGCGACTCCTGAAGAAACGCCTGCTAAGATGCATGACCTGCTAGACTGGTACAAGGAAAAAACCGAGCAACCTGAGCTCAATCCAATCCTACTAGCTGCAGACTTCCACTATAGATTTATTTGTATTCATCCATTTGATGATGGCAATGGTCGAACTGCTAGAATTTTGATGAATTTTATTCTAATGCGCTATGGTTATCCACCAGTTGTTATTAAAACGGAAGACAAGGAAAACTACTTTGCTGCGTTACAACAAGCAGATGCAGGTATTTTTGAACCTTTTGTAGCATATATTGGTGATAACCTAAATCATTCCTTGAATATCATGATAAAAGGTGCAAAAGGAGAAAGTGTTGAAGAGCCAGATGATTTAGAGAAGGAGATTGCTTTGTTGGATCAGAAGTTAAAGGGTATAGGTGAACAAGTTACAGTGTTGAAAAACGCAGAAAACATTAGAAAATTGTTAGACGAATCAATTACCAGAGTACTTCAGCATTTTTATGAAAAGGGAAACTTGTTGAAAAAATTCTATTTATCCCGTAAATATTTAATGAAAATTGATAATTCATCTACTTTTACAACATTCTCCATTGATCATAAAATATTACAGGTCTTTCATCCCTTGACCTTATTAGATGTTATTGAAAAAAGAACAACTTTACCACTATTATTTGAAATTTCTTACCAATTTGCAGATATCAAAAAGGTTGATATTCATTTTAATTATGAATCGTTCAACAATAAAGAATTTTCAGAATTTAATTATAAATCAACAATTAGCTTTTCACTAAAGAGTGACAAATATCAAGTTTCCAACATAAACAACATCCATTTCGAAAAACCCTACTCAGAACAACTTACCGAAGAAGAAATCAGTCTCCTAGTCAATAGCGAAATCAGAAAACACAAGGAGTTTATAGAACAAAAGATCAAAGAAAGCAAGTAAGAGCTTACTTATAAGTAACAACTTGAAAAATGACTACAGCGTTGTCAAAGTACGTTAGCAACTCAAAGAATATAAGAAGCCGACCCTGAAGGGTGTCGAAGTACATTCTTTCCCTCACACTTATTCAAAAACCAACCTTCTTAAAACAAAAAAAACCAGTCATCAGAACATCTGACAACTGGCTATGACAAAGAATATTTTGAGATTAGTGCATCACGACAACACGCGCCACTCCAACAAAGTCACCCGATTGCAATCGCATAAAATAAACGCCATCCGCTAAGTCTTTTGTAGACACTTCGATTTGTTGTTCCCCTTTCGGGTAATGCCCTTCAACCACCCCATCAGACACCAGAATACCAGTAGCATCGTAAACAGAGAAACTAACAGCTCCAGACTCCGGCAACTCCACTTTCAGCTGAACCGCCTCACGCGCAGGATTAGGGAATGCAGACAAGGAGAGCAACCGTTCTTCCGGTACATCCTCTCCTAGAGACAACAAGACTGCCAAAGTGTTGACAACCGTATTCGTAATCACTGGAGCATTGAAGTCAAAGTAGATCGCAGCAGTGTTTTCAATGCTTGTTCCTACAGGTAAGTTAAGTCTTCGATCGATACTAAACAGTACAAACCCATTACTTGCAGGCTCATTGACATTGCTATCTGGCAACATGATATTTTCAAACCAGAATTCAAGGATGTTATGTCCATTAAATCGTACGTCGTAGTTATGACTTGCATCTATAAACTGTAAGGATTCTGCTATTAGATTGGATTCAAGCGTATCCCGTATGACTACAGTAAACGCGGTGTCAGTCCCAGTATTTTGAAAGCGAACACGGTATAAAAATGTGGTATCTTCTTCATAAAAATCACCACCTAACAGATCATCCCCAACAAAATTATGCTTGTCATTGGGATCATAAGCACCAGTAACGGTCTGACAATTTGTAAATTCATTATTACTAGGAACGACATCTCCGACCACAGGAGTCACGTAGGAGGTATCGCATAGCTGCGTTCCTAAAGTAGTCGAAGCGGGGATGGTGAAAGTAAAAGGGAAATTCTGACTATCGCCAGGAAGTAGATTAGAATAAGACCAGATGATTGTTCTAGTACTAGGATCGTAACTATCCTCCAAACCATTCCCAACAAAATTAGTAAGTAATGGATCATGAACGAAGGTCATCGTTCCACTTTCGGCTTCGGAACCATGATTGTAAGCATATATCCGCATAACTCTTGTAAAGCCAGGACGTGCAGCCCCTGAAGTGAAATAAGATCTTAGATCAACATAAGGTGTATATTCCACATAATAGTCTCCTCCCTGATAGGTAGTTTGCAACACTGGAGCATTTACAATATTTATAAGGCTTCCAGCACAAGCCAAATCATAGAAGAGCTCATCAACCAGACGAACGGTATAGGTACCAGCATCCGCTGTAAAAGAGTAGTATCCAGTAGAATCGGTATACGTATATGTAGAATCAATCCCATTACTTAAACAAAGCATTACTTGAGGAAAAGGAATTGTCCCAGGATCAGTAATGCAATCTGGCATCACTGAATCATCAAATACGTACCCTTCGATGGTGACAACGCAAATAGGATCTTCCAGTACTTCAATCAGTTTTTTAGACCTACAACCATTATCAAGATCGACTACAGTCACTGAATACCAGCCTTCCGCTAATCCACTTACGGAAGCAGTCGTGGCCCCGTTAGCGTTAGCGCTCCATTGAAAAGATGGGTTACTGATTGGTGGGGTCAGCGTAACCATTGCAGTTCCGTCGGCAGTGTTGCAACTAGTAAGGGTTGAGGACACCGAAAAATGCACTCCGTTATCCCCTATGAGTATGGTGTCCTGTCGCGTACAGCCATTATTATCAGTTACGAGAACTGTTTGAATTCCAGGTTCTAACATCGAAGCAGTAGGTGTATTTTCCCCACTACTCCAATTAAAGGTAAATGGGGGATCGCCACCACTTACTGTCACCATAGCAGAACCATCATTAAAGCTGTTACAACTCACATCATTGATTAAGGTCATACTCGTCTGAAATGGATTAGTGGGAAGAATAACAACACTACCGACCCATTCACAGCCATTGGCATCCGTCACGGTACAATTGTAGGTTCCTGGGCAAAGGGTGTTTACAGCTTGAGTGGTCCAACCATTACTCCATTGATAGACGTAAGGGGCGGTTCCTCCTGTTATAAGAATAGTCGCAGATCCATTACAGTTTGAACATGATGATCCTGAAGTCTGAATAGAACCACTTAAAAGAGGTCCTTCGACGACAATAACCGATGCCGTTTCATTACAACTTTGAGCATCAGTGACTGTGACAGAATGAACACCCGCACTGAGTCCAGTAGCAGTCGAAGTTAATTCTCCGTTATCCCATAGAAAGGAATATGGTGCTGTCCCTCCAGCAGCTGTTGCCGTAGCACTACCATCACTTAATCCATTACAACTAACATTGTTATTTAGTGTAGCAGTTATACTTAAAGTGGAGCATTGTGCATTTAGCGCTTGAACAAAAAAGATAGCGAAGAGAAAGAAGAGTAATTTTTTCATAGTAATTGTTTGATTCATATTGTTTAGTATAGTTTCCTTTTAACCTATACCGCCTGAGTACCAATGTAAAGCATGGTAATTAGAGACACGGCAATTAATTGATAATTAAAGTGAGTTTGAAAAATGAATCTTTGAATGATAACAATTCAATCGAATGGTGGCAATTGAATTCACTACTAATACGATTAACTAGGTCAAAACGCTGTTTTGGAATTAATAAATAATAATAATAGTTTTGAATGTTGCTTAGTAGGCGCATAAAAAAAGCCCACCGTAAGGCAGGCTTTTCAACGAAAGTTATTGGTATTATATTTTTTTGTATTTCACTTCATTATCAACCAATCTATTGTGTATTAGATAGTCAACAATCTGCTTTACTTCTATACCGTTTAGTGTACAAGCGAGGTAAGGATTTTCTTGCATGACCACTTCGTAAAGGATATACTCCATTGCATAGCCCTTATGTTTTGCTTTGTTGTATTCATAAATTGCAGGAAAAGTAGTTTGCTTCAGATTTTCGTCTCCAAGCAGGTTTTCGTATGCATACAATGCTCGTTCCATACAATCTTGCTCTTGCAATACTTGAAACTCATCAAAGTTACCCCGTAGTCGGCCACTACTATAGCCTGGTTCATAGCTCCAGAACGCCTTGCTTAAGCCATAATACTTCCAAGGCGAACCATTGTATTCTACTTTTACAGAACCACTCTCGCCAACTAATACTTGATATTGTGGTGCAAAATCCCATCCAGAAAACTGCTTACCCTGAAAGCGAGCAATTTTATTGACAACCTGTACAAGTTCTTCATCATTTCGATTAAGAACTAATGCAGACAACGCTGATTCGAGTGCCTTGTCAAACATTCCTTTAGATACTTGTACTTCTGCCAAGGCTCTATAGGCAACATAATTGATTGGATTCGTTTCGATGGCTTTTTGATACCATTGTTCTGCCATTTCTGTGTCATTATCCTTTTCAAAAGTATGTCCGATATACACCATTACTTGAGAGTGGTTTGGCATATCGCTCAACATTTTTAGGAATATTCTTCTGGCCTTACTGAATTTCTTGCTTCTGATTGCGGCTTCAGCGGAGATTTTTAATTTTCGAACTTCGAAACTTTCATATTCTGAATAATCTGAGAGCCTTAATTGATCTCCATTAGGAGATAAAAACACTCCGGTTTGGACCAGTGGTAAATCTACAAAAGTGTAAGTATGTTGATACTGGTCGAACTCATAGCCAACAGATGATGTTTTCATGGTCTCTTTCATGTCACGAATAATAATGACTTCTTGGCTTAATAAGGCAATTGGAGCGCTCAATGACGCGACGATAAGGAAAAAAATTGGATACTTCATGCCTTTTTGTTTAGTTGATGATGGCGCAACATAAACCGCTAAAGTTGCAGGAAAGCAGTTTATACATTGCCGAATTTTTAGGAATTATTGTAATAAAAATTCATTACTTAATTATTTTGATTTTAAAAACGGTTACTGGTATTGCGTTATTCTTATTGGAGTACTGTTTAACTTTAGTTTAATACACCTTATATTAAATTTACTTTATTCTGATTAAACGGCTAATCTTAAAATAAGATTCCGAGAATCAACTATTTATTTATCTTAAATTACAAAAACTCCACCAAAGATGCACTTTTGTGGTGTTAAATAAACCTTAAAGGTTTGATACTTAGTTAAAATGTCTTAGAGACAACATTTTGTTGGACGGAGTTGTGTGGATGTTTAGCGTATTGATCTAAGACTCACGATTGGCTATCTGCTCCCATTTTAGGGATGATAAGATATACCTTATGAGTTTGTTAAAATCTAACGATTTGTCTTTTATTCTTGTTTAATTACTTTCAGCTTTAGATTTAGTTTTAATGGGTTTTCCCGTTCTTGTTTGTAATTCATGAATGTAAAATCAATTTTATCACCTATTCTTAATATTGCACGTTTTTCTTCTCTTGTATAATCATAAGGTAGTCCACTAGAAGTTACATTCCCTTCCCACTGAGAACCTATAACTTGTGTGACATATTTCTTTATGCTTTTTCTCTGTTCAAAAATAGTAATGGGTAATGCTAAACTATCTATTTGTAAAGTAAACTCGCCTGTTTTGATAGCTTCAAATTTAATAGTATGGCCAACTGCTTTAACTTGTAATCCCCTATTTATCATATACCTAGGATACACATCTATCGCTTTTAATTCTTCTATTCTATTAGTTATAACCCAATCTAGTAGTCTTTCTGCGTTTTTGCAATGAATCCAAATCCTGTCCAAACATGCCTTTGAACTGTATTAATAATATTAAAATTAAAAATCTCACTTTATCTAATATAATTCCCACTAACAGACCAGATAGAAAGGTGTAATTTATTGTATTAACAGGCTTTCGACATTCATATCTTCGTCGGCTGTTAAATTGCGTGGTATTTCAATTAAAAACGACTTTTACTACTCTTGAATTGAGATGGTCGATTTACCGATCTGCTCATAGTCCGCAGGCACAAGAAATAGGTCGTCATCTACTTTGGAAGCCGTGACCTGCAAAATCTCTTGAGTATATTCGAGCACTCCCTCTGCATTATAAGACTGAACGAATACTGGAATCATGTCAGGATGATTATTTAATAAATATTTGTAGTAATTTGCTCTGCGCATTAACGGTGGAAAGGCGGTCAACTTCAAATCTATTTCACTAGTTAACCAATACTTCACAGTACCATTTTCATTTTTTACAGTAAGTACTTCACAAGCAAAACCATTGCGTTCTTCTGGGTCGTTGCCTTCTATATCTTCATGACTGAGAACCGGTTCATCCTGCCCTTTTACCTTACTAACTGCTGTTGTGTATGCTGATTTATTGCCATTTCTGTTGATTAACATGGTCATCTCATCCTTGCCTTCTTCCATCAACAGTCCCATTTCATAGGAGATTTGCGGCGTCACTGTCGAGACATCCATCCTACTGTTAACTGTTTTCTGATGCCAGACAATAGTAGAAACTTCCTCGGTCAATTCATTCGTTATCTTAATGTCAATGGTTCCTTCAAAGGATTGTGCGTGTAGCGATCCTACAAAGAGAAATAAAGAAATAACCGTTGAGATATACCAATTCATAAGACTATTTTTAATTACCGACTCTTCCTTTCAAAAATGAGGTGTTATAATTGTTATCAGGAATATTTAAGATATTACCATTACGCTTTATCGCAAATCCCGCTTCACCAGCATCTGGAATCGCTACAGGAATTTGTACCGGAAATGGGCCAACAGGTATCGGGAATGGGCCAACATTCACCGTTGCACCAATCTCTACGTAAAAGGAACCTTTCGTGCCAGGAAATCCGTAAGCACCACCATCGCCTCCACGGACATTAGGTTCAAAGTTCGCGTCAACAGGTCCAATCGGAATGCTGACAGGGTATGTCAATACACCGCCTACGCCAGGTACTCCAAATTGACCACCAGTAGCGTCCTGTCCATCTGAATAGATTGAAATAGTGATTCCTCCTGGTTCTTTACCACCAATACCTTCTCCAGAACCACCACCGCCTCCAGATCCAATAAAAAACCCAATAGTAACTGGGCCTAATGGTTGTGTAATGGCAAAGGCCATCGCATTACCACCGCCACCACCACTGTAGATATTGAAGTTATTCAGAATATTCGTTTTCGCAGTTAGATTGATCGCATCACCGCCATCAGCACCTTCTCCAGACAGACCATTGCTACTGTCTTCTCCAATACCACCACTTCCTCCATGCCCAAGGATATTTCCCTCATTGACAATCGCTACTACAGAGCCCGGTGCCAGATTCCCAGTAGTGTAGGCTGGTGTGATTGACGTATCGCTAGTAATCAGCACACCTTTATCTACTCGACTGATCACACATACTGGCTGTGTAGTAGGTAAACTGGGATAAGTATTAAACAACTCCGTAGCCAGATCATAGTTAATTTCAGTATTGAGTACTAGCACCTCATAACAAGGTAAAATCGTAAGGGAGTACACAAAATTCTGTACCGAGTTGCCACAAACCGCCTGAATAATAATTGGAATGGTGCCATGTGGTGTAAACGTTGTTACATAAAACGTGACATCAACTACACCTGAACCGATTATCGGATTGGGAGTGATATTTACTGTCATCCCGAGAGGCAATTGCGTAACAACGGAAAATCCTATGTTTTGCGGGCTTCCAATGACCTGATTTACAGATATCTGAAAGGTAACCGAATCTGTAATGACGCGATCAATCGTATCCGCTACACTAGTAGCCGATAGATTAAAAAAGCAATCGTTACAAGTTCGCTGAAAAGTTCGCAACCAACATTGTCCGTTGAAATACTGTACAGTACTATCTGATGTGTTGAAAATCACCAATCCATCGGCGGGTTGAAAAATCGCATCTCGCTGCACAGTTGTCATTCTTGGCGGTAAAAAACCCTTATCTGTAGATTCTAGGTGTAACACTGCACTTGTATCTGGCACTAATATATTGACGCCAACCTGAGCCCTCCCTGCAAGGGATAATAACATAAAAATCAAGCAAGTAGACAAGCATCTACAAGCCTTAAACTGAATGGTCTTAATAATCTTTTTCCTCATTTCTCCATTTTTATTGCGCTAGAGGAACCAAATTAGAAAAAATTATCGCTATTTTTCAGTTTTAAATCAAAAATCATTTGAAGAAACTCCTTTACATATTACTAACAACATGTTTCCACTTTACTGCTTTTGGACAAGCTTTCCTAAGCAATAATGGAGGTTTAATTTCTATTAAAGACGGCGCAATGCTTTCTGCTAGAGGAGATGTTATCAACTCAAATGGTGGCGAATTTCATAATTCCGATACAATTTACTGTAATAAGCACTGGATTAATAACGGTGGTAACGAAGCCTTTACCTCTACTGGAGAAGGCATTGTGATTTTTTATGGCGCCGCACAACGAATTACTGGTAGTGACATTACTCGTTTCTATGACTTACGACTTACCGGATCTGATATCAAGTATGGTGATCTGGATGTCTTTGTAGATGGCTTTCTGAGACTGAATGATCGCGAATTTAACCTTGATGTGAATACCGTTCATGTGTTTTCAAGTGATGTGAATGCCGTTTCTCAGCAGGGTGGCTTTGTTTCTAGTCTTCAGTCTGGTGGTTTGTTGCGGAATACCGCTTCTACACAGGCCTACTCCTTTCCAGTGGGCTCGTCGTTAGGTGTCACCCGGTTTCGTCCTGTTGATTTAACGTTGAGTTCTGCTAGTCCTAACACCTTCAAAGTTCGAATGGCGAATGTAGACGCTACAGTTGAAGGGTATGACCGAGCCATCCGAAATGCTGATATCTGTGAAGTCAATCCTCAGTTTTATCATAGAATTTACCGGGAACAGGGAACAGATTCAGCGATTGTTGCGATCCATTACGATCCACCAGCAGACGGCAACTGGGATAGTCTGGTTCACTGGCAAAATATACCACAATGGGAAATCACAGGAGATGTAACACAGTCCACAAATCCTGCTTATAATTTAACGGCTATTACCAGTACAAATTATATTGACAACTTCACTCATCCTGCATTTGCACTTGCTCAGATTGCTGATTCTATAACCTTGACATATACCGATTTCTGCGACGGAAACACCTCAACATTAACAGCAGACATTGGGTATTCCAATTATGATATTTATGTGAATGGCGTCCTAGTACAATCTGGACCTTCCAACACCTACACTGGAGTATTGAATCAAGGCGATATCATACACGTGATAACAGATGCGAATAGCTTTTGTACTGCATCAAGTCGAGAAATTATCGTTCAGTCGTATACTAATTCAATTGCCCTTACGGTGAATAATCCAACTATTTGCAACGGTGATAACCAAATCTATACTGCAACTCCTGGATTTTTAAATTATGATTTTTATGTTAATGGTACCCTGGTACAATCTGGACCAAGCAATACCTATACTGTAACTGGACTTTCAAATGGAGACAATGTTTATGTCAGTGGAACAGATGTAGTGTGTGATTTTGAAAGTAATAATTTGCAAGTCGTTGTATTTTCTGCTCAGATAGGTTTAACAACAGATCCACCTATCTTTTGTGAAAATCAGCCTATTACGTTTATAGCTAGCACAGGATTTATTAATTATGATTTTTATGTAAATGGTATCCTGCAACAATCTGGAAACAGTAATACCTATTTACCAATCACAATACAAGATGGTGATTCGGTCAACGTAATTGTAGCGGATGCGAATTGCAACTATACGAGTACAGCCGTTTATATTCAGTATAACAGTCAAACATTGGTGCTGACCGCTTCCGCTACTGATATTTGTAGTGGTGCCGCTATTGACTTCACAGCCGACCCTGGCTTCGACACTTATGACTTTTTGATCAACGGTGTCCTAGTACAAGGAAGTACTGCAAATACCTATACAACGAATCAACTAAGTGATCAGGATTCCGTATGGGTGATTGCCACAATAGACAGTTGTCAGTATACTAGTAATGTGATGACAATTACCGTCTTCCCTGGTGTAGCAGCTAATGCGTATTCAGACACCACGATTGTACAAGAAGAAAGTGTTCAAATATTTGCTACAGGTGGCGATTTTTATGATTGGATGCCTGCTGGCACACTAAGCTGTGATGACTGTTCTGATCCAATAGCGACGCCCGACAGCACTACACTTTATGTGGTAACTGTAGAAAATATCAATGGCTGTACAGCGGTTGACTCTGTGCTCGTATCAATAGTACCATTTGAAGAAGGCGATGCGAATATCCCAAATGCCTTTTCCCCTAACGGAGATAGTAAAAACGATACTTGGCATATCAGTTATCTAGATGCCTACCCAGATAATGAAGTTGTCGTGCTTAATAGATGGGGAGATCAACTGTTCTATGCGAAGCCTTATATTGATGAATTTGATGGAACGTTCCAAGGAAGACCATTACCTAGAGGAACCTATTATTTTATATTAAAAGTAGAAGTAAACAACGAATTAAAAATTTTTAAAGGCCCATTAACCATTGTAAGATAAACTAGATGAAACATTTAATCAGTTTGATTTTCTTAATTATCGTAGTTGTAAGCAGTTGCAAACAAGTAACTGATTCTAAATTTAATGGTACTTGGATTGATAAATCAACAGAAACAGGCACTTTAGAGATTAAAAACACTGGAGGGAACAAGTTTTCTATAAAAGTTAATGGTAGAGAAATTGAAGGAACATTGATTGATGATACACTTGAATTTACTGCAGATTCTAAAGTACAAATTAAGTATGATGTTAATGATCAATTATTGATTGACAACAAACACCAATGGATTCGCCCTGAGAAATCAAGAAAAAACAACTATCTCGGGGTTTGGAAACGCGCCAATTTCTTCAATCAACCAACCTTAGTAAAAGGAGGCTTTCTTAAAATAGGTAAGGACGAAAATGTAATTAAGGTGGAAGAAGGACATGTCTTTAAAGGAGAATTAACACACAATAGCAATTCAAAATTTGATAGGGTCGTTCTACAAGATTCTATGTTGATCGGGACACGGCTGATACGTAATGAAAATTCCAATAAAAAAGTATATCGCCCTCAGGAAATCACTTTAAAAATCAACGGTCGTGGGATGTTAGAACTTACCGCGAACGGGGAAACTGAAAAATTTCAAAAAAAAAGTTAACAGATCTTAAGTGCAAATGAACTACCACAATAAAATATTTAGATCAATACAAAACACGGACAACGGAGAAGTCAGTACCGCAACGGAATTTCGGTACTACCAGAAAGACAACGTGCTTTGGGCTGATTATAGTGGAGGTCTCATTATTAAAGGAAATATCATTGGAACGGTCACCCCTGAAGGCCTTATCGACATGAGATATCAGCACCTCAGTAACGATCAATCATTCAAAACAGGAAGCTGTCAATCGAAACCTGAGGTTTTAGAAGATGGTCGCATTCGCTTGCATGAACACTGGCAATGGACAAGTGGTGATCTGTCGAAAGGATACTCCATCATAGAAGAAATTAAGCAATGAAAAAACTGTTGATCCATATCGTGATTTTACTGTTGTTTGTTGTTGAGATACAAGCACAACAGCTCCCACTTTACAGCCAATACCGATTAAATGGTTTTGTGATCAATCCAGCACTCACAGGCGTTGATCATCGGTTACAGGCATCTGCCTCCTATAGAAGACAGTGGCAACAAATGCCTGGTGCTCCGGTAACAGCCTCTGCTGCATTTCGGCAATACCTACATGACAAAAACATGGGTGTTGGGGCATATTTCTTATACGATAAAACCGGACCGACTTCCCAGATTGGTGTCAACGGTGCCTACTCCTATATCCTTGAATTTGATCGACGCGAAGTCAGACGATTGGCAATTGGTATTAATGCTGGCATTTTCCAATACCGCCTAAAAGGTTCAGAGTTGATCACTGACGAGCCGGATGATAATGCTGTATTCACCAACAATGTTTCTAAGATCATTCCCGATGCTGGTCTTGGAATTACTTGGTTTACTGATAAATATTACATTGGTGCTTCCATCCCACAAGCCATTTCTATGAACGTTAAGTTTGAAGGCGTCGATGGCTTATCAGAGATTCGTCGGATTGCTCATTTCTATGTCATGGGTGGAATCAATTATAAGTTTGGTGTAGACAATGAATACACGTTTAAGCCAGCAGTATGGGCCAAATATGCGTCACATGCTCCTGTAAATATAGATATCAATATGGCACTATTATACAAGGACCTGATTTCTTTTGGTGTTGGGTATAATACCGCTCAAATATTTACTGCTGAGCTAGGTCTGGAAATCGCACAGCGTGCCCGCATCTATTATGATTTTGGTTTTCATCTTTCTAAGTTGCATACCCATCTTGGCTTCAACCACGAAATCACATTGACCTATACAATTGACGGGCCAGAATTTTACTCTTTTTAGCGCCTATGAATGTATTCAAGGACTTAATCGTAGTAGAATTAGCTAGTGTTTTAGCGGGTCCAGCTGTAGGAATGTTCTTCCGTGAATTAGGCGCCAAAGTCATCAAGATTGAGAATAAAGTGACTGGTGGTGATGTGACACGAAAGTGGAAATTGCCTTCTGAAAATGCAGCGCTACCCTATTCCGCTTATTACTGCAGCGTCAACTGGAAAAAAGAAACGCACTTCCTTGATTTAACGCAGGAGGAAGATCGCCAAATCACCTATGAATTTATAAGGACGGCCGATATCGTCATCAGCAATTTTAAACCGGCTAGTGCTAAGAAACTAGGCATGAGTTACGAACAACTCAAAACGATCAATGAACAGCTGATTTTCGGGTTGATTACTGGTTACGGAGAAGCTAATCCTGCTCCAGCATTTGATGTCGTGATGCAAGCAGAAACCGGGTTTCTATACATGTGTGGTGAGCCTGATGGTCCTAGTGTCAAAATGCCAGTGGCACTCATTGATTTATTGGCGGCACATCAACTGAAAGCGGGCATCTTGACTGCGATGATTCGAAAGATGAAAACAGGCATAGGCAGTAAGGTAAGTGTCTCCTTGTATGATGCAGCAGTGGCGTCACTTGCCAACCAGGCTACTAACTGGCTGATGGCTGGTCATATTCCTGAGAAGATGGGGACCCAACATCCTAATATCGCTCCTTATGGTACTACTTTTAAAACAAAAGATGGCAAGGAGATCGTGTTAGCGATTGGTACTGATCGACAGTTTCAGTTGCTTTGCAAGGTGCTAGGGGCAACTACGATTGCAAACGACGAACAGTTTCAAACTAATAAACTACGCGTTAGGAATCGGATAGCGCTAAACGCAGCACTGTTAGTCTCATTTCTTGAGGTAGGTGGGGATATCCTTGGCACGCTTAAGGCAGCTGGTGTTCCTTGCGCTGATATCCGTAATATGAAGCAGGTGTTTGAGGACAAATTGACAAATGACTTAATTCTTACTGAAGCAATGGAAGCGGGGCAGATTAGTAAGCGTGTTAAAACAGTGGTGTTTAAATTAGATTAATTTCGAATTCCCTTAAAATAATAAACAATGGACAACAGCATTCAACAATTGCCAATAGATACGATCCACCAACAAAATCAAATACTTTGGTTATCTCTCGTAGGAGGTGTGGTGATGATCACTGCTACCCTTATTTATATTTCAAATGGTGCGCCTGAATTCTATAATCAGGATCACTTCTTTAATAGCATGTTTATGTACATTGCTTCAGTACTAACCATGGTTACTGCAATTGCCTCAGGCCCCTTAATAAAAAAGAGAATAATCACTGCCGATGTAAAAGGATTGAAAAACAAGTTTGTTGATTTCAGATCCAATTTTGTTTTAAATGCTGCATTACATGAAGGCCCTGCACTGATTAGTACTGTATTTATGATGCTTGATAACAACATCTATTTCCTATTTTTTGTCTTGATTAATTTGGCATTACTTTATATGGCACGACCCACCATTCAAAAATTTAAGTCTTGGTATCAGTTGAGTAGTGCGGAAAATCAAGAATTGAGGGGTTTGAATTTGTAGTCTGAAAGACTGGAAAATCATACGTACCTTTCTTTGAACAGCCAACTTTTCTGAGCTCAAGTTGCTTAATCATTTCAAAAAAGGGACACTATTTTTACAGTGCCCCCATTGCTAATAGGTTCCTGAGGCCTATTTTCTGTTGTTTTGAGTTCGTTTTTACTTGCTTAGCACGATGCGTATAGTTTCCAGTTGATCTCCATGCACTAATCTGGCTAAGTAAACACCAGGCGGTATGTCCTTCACTGTCCAAAAAAATTCATGACTGCCTTCCTTTAGATTTCCGGTGAACAGTTGTTTGATTGTTCGACCGTTGATGTCGTAGATGGAAAGATCTGCTATAGTATTCTCTTTCAACTGAAAAGACAAGGTGGTTGTAGAATAAAACGGATTGGGTGCAACTGTTAAACTTGTTAGTGTTTCAGTTGTGTTGAGGCGACTGTTTGTCTGCTGCAAAACTTCATACTCATAAGGTTCTTGCGGTTGGGCAATCGACTCATTTGCTGATTTGTTAACGTTGCTACAAGGGTTAATCTCTGCCAAAAAAACTGCACCGTCTTGAGCAAAAAATCCAGTATAAAGTGTGATTTGTTTTCCTGTAAAATATTCCACATCAGCAGTTGGTGTTATGGTTTGGGTTGAGGTGATGGTGTTTGCTGCTTGGTGTGTTATCGAGTTGGTTTCGATTCCTGTGAGTGTAAGGTCTGTAGGACATGAGCTAAGAACCGCTTCAATAGGTAAATTAGACCCAAGATCATTTATTATTGCATCTATTGGAACACCTCTATTGGGACAATTCGCACAATGATGTAGAGCAACTACAAGGTGATCATCATAACTTAACACTGGAGAACCTGAAGAACCACCTTGTGTATCTGCAGAATAACCTACTTCATTAGTTGCCCCTCCAATGCATGGAGGTTCAATTAACGAATTTACTAAAGGGAATCCTCCAGGGTCCGAATCAGACAGCAAAGCAATTCTTTTCCCCCATGCTTTAGGATGTTGAGGAATGTATATTCTCTCGTTTAATATTGGTCCTATATTTCTTAATTGTAAGAATCCATAAGTTCCAGAAACATTCGTTGGTAGTTCTAATAAAGAATAATCAAGGTTTACATGTGTTTGAATCAGCGTAGTCGATGTAGCCTCAATTGTTCCGGGGCAAGCAAACCACGATTGACAGTTTGTAGCACATGTAGAACCTTCTGCCATGAATTCAACAGTTACGTTATTTGCATCTGAAGCATTTTTAACACAATGGTTGTTTGTCATTATATGTCCTTCACTACCAATTAACCAACCTGTACAAGCACTAGTTCCATTAATAAGTAATCGTGCAATTGCTCTTGATCGATTATATACCTGAGGTTCTGTACTACTTAGACAAACAGCTTCGACGGTATCATCCGCTCCACAAATTGCTTCATCATCATCATTGTTTTTCATAATTGAAACTGGATATCCGCGAGCTATTTTATCAATTTGATATCCAAAGCTCCCATTGATATTCTTGCTATAAATCTCAACGATTGCGACTTCACCATAGATATGCACACTCCAAAGTCCAGGGCTGTCATTTTCAACAAAAAGATTTGAATATTTCCACATTCTTTCTCCATCTGGAGATCGTACAACAATGAAATCTCCAATTGACAATTGCACTTTACTAAAGTGCACCGCGATGTAACTTGCATCTGCAAATCGAATTTCTTGACTCCAAACTTTTTTGTAATCTAGCTTTTTGTTATTGGCTGATTTTATTCCCAAATACGGGTGAGGTGATTCGTATTTTTTTATGACTTCATCTCCAATCTTTTTTGGACTACTTTGGCCAGCTAAATGCATATTTACAATGCACATGCAGATCGCCAAAATCATATATTTAATATTCTTCATGATTAATATGTCGTTTAATGTTTTATAATGATGAATTATCTACCTGCCTCCATCTTTGTCTTCAACACCTCATTTTCCTTCTTCAACTCAATGACATGCAGCCACAGCTCCTCAATCTGACGAAGTAAGGTCGCGTCCATTTCTACCATGTCTACACCATTTTCGCTGACTTCATTTGCTGAAGGCACATTAGGCAAGTGTTTGTTTTCCTTAATGAACTTTTCTACTTCTTCAGTACTGTTTAAGTGGTAATCTTCGTCAAATACATAGTCTGCCCAGTCGGAAGAGTTAATGCCAGCAACTTTAACTTTTTCTGTGAGGATACCAGTTTCGACATAAAGTTTGTAGTTACCAGGTGTAGCAACGGTATTGAAACCAATTCGAACTTTGCCGTTTGCTTTAATGATCATACGTTCATAAATAGGACCATGAGCCTGTCCAGCTCTAATTCTTAGACCTTCTTCCTGACTATCTGTAGCAACATCAATATATCCTCCGGAGTTAGAGCCACCATTAATACTTCCACCAAACAATCGCATACCCTCTTCACTCATTGCATTTCCTCCAAGGTAAAAGTTGCCATTGACGGAGGAAGAAGCATCGGGCAGGCAAAAATTTCCATTAACTGTTAATTTGTTAGTAGCGAAATCACCATGAACTAAAGGAGTTTTAGTAGTGGTGTTGTCGATATATAGCTTGTTACTACCAGTTTCATAGTATCCTGCTGTATATCCGATCATTACATTTCTGCTTCCTGTTACATTGTTAAAACCTGCGCCATATCCTAAAATCGTGTTATAAGATCCTGTTGTGGTTTTGTAGCCAGAATAAGAACCTTGTAAAGTATTTCGACTTCCGGTTGAATTATAATATCCACTCCTGTAGCCCAAAAAAGCGTTCATAGTTCCATTGTTTTTGAAGCCGGACCAAGAACCAACAAAGGAATTATGAATCCCTGTAGTGTTGGTTTCCCCGCTTCTAAATCCAAGAAAGGTGTTTCCGTCTCCAGTAGAAACCTTTCCAGCCCGATAACCAAAATAGCTTGGGGATACGCCTCCTCCAGTTCCAGATCCAATACCGTAAGTAGTTGGTTGGGCAATTAGTGTTGTTCCTGATAACAACACGACAAATGCCAATAAATAAAATGTGACCTTTTTCATAATAAAAGTTTTTTTGAAATTCATTAACCAAGGCAAAGTGCTTCCAGTGTATAAGCAATATGCTATACGTTGTAGAACATTGGATGATGCCTTCAGCACGTTCCTCAGTTAATTGTTAAATGTTATAAAATTTGTTAAATTTTTTTTTAAAAGATGTTTCTAAAGGGCAGTTAAGCCAAATCTGATACCGACTCCATCCCCTGTCAGAAAATCATTGCCACTAGCTTCAGATTTTGTAGATCTGTAATTAGGACCAACAAAGAAATCCATTGTAAAGTGATCTCCAATAACCAATCCACCACCAATGGTAGGACTCCACTTGCGCAGAGTCCTCCTGTTGTTTTGATGTATTCAGTTTATTTGCTGAATACGATGTAATAAGTCGTTTGATTGTTCTTTTGATGTTAATTTCTACTTTTCAAGTGGGATACCTTCCCGTCCAAGTTGCCGCATTTACTATCTGATTCACCTTCGTCAGCTTTTTTACAACTGTAGTTGGCAGTTATGAATTGATCATTGATGTCTTGTTCAAAGGTGTTAATAGTATAGGTTGTGAAATCTTGTTTCACTTCTATGTACATGTAATCATCTTTTGTGTCGCTGAATGTTCCAGTGGGGTTAGAATCATCGAATATAATAACTCGTTGTCCTGCTTTCATATTCCAAAGAACTGCAGATCTTGCATCATCATTAGGACAACAGCTGCTATTTTTGAAGTTTATGTTATTATCAACATCTATGTCTATTATTCCCACTTTCCTATTAGTTGCATTATTCCCTTTATATAGGACGACTGTATTAGAAGTACATTCATATGTACAACTTCTAATAGGGCATGTAATACAGTAACACGGATGACAAAAATACCAACCAATAGTTATACAAGTATTTCCGCAATTACTTCGAGTACTGGTTTCTGCTTCAATTAAGTTTTTCAATTCTTCAATTTCGCTTTCTCGTAATAATGGCTTAAGTAGTTCGATAGTCGGAATTTTTTCTCCAAATACAGTAATATGATTCTTTACAACCTCCTTTCCTTCCAAATAGGTAGCAATCACAGAACTCTCCTCTAGCTTCTTTCGAAGAGATGGGGTAATCTCCACCACAAGTAAATTAATGTGGCCTTCATTGTTAGGATCAAAACCATCAAAAACGTATTCTTGTAATTCTTCAAAAATGACAAATTCTTTTTGTACAACATTCGATACTGTACCAGAATTCTCGGTAATAATGTCCTTCTCACATGAGAAAATACTGATTAAGATGATGAAGAAGCAGCTTAATACTGCAAATTTTTTTTTCATTGTTTTTTGTTTAATTATTAACCTACTCTATTTTGGGTTTTTCGGCAGCCACCCTTATTTAATAAATAATTTCTTTTGCAATTCATTTGGCTATTGCTACACCTGTGTAAACTCCTTTCCTGGAAAGCGTTCACCGTTTTAATATTTATTGAGTCAATACATGACAATGCATATTCACTTTTCTAGAAAGCAATTTGCATTGTTGGTTCTTAAGTCATAGTCAAGTTGTTTTAGTTGTATTATATAATGTTGTTTCTCTTTCGATACAACAAATGTACACCAAGGCCAATCGCCAGAATAGTGACAAAAAAATAATATCTTAGTAAGACAATTTCATTTTTCACCACTAAACATTCAACTAAAATACTAACAAACAGCACCTTATTCTCAATTTTATGAGATACGAAATAGCGCCGCAATTTCACAAACAACATTTAAATGTATAATTCAAAACTATTCTCCCTACTAAAAAACCTCAAATCAGTTCCCAGAGAAATTCTCGAATTCGAAAATTTTGTGCGCAGCCCCTACTTCAACTCAAAAAAGGAAGTGGTCAGTCTGTTCCTGTTTATAAAGAAGTATTGGCATGTTTCAGAACGACAACAAAAATTGAAACTGAATAAAGAGCTGGCCTATAAAAAAGTGTTCCCAAAAGGTAAAGAATATGTAGAATGGAAAATGAATGAATGCATCTCAGATCTATCCTTATTACTAGAAGAATTTTTCACCATTCAAGAACTAAGAAAAAACAAACAACGAAAGGATATCCTGCTAACCGACAGTCTTAAAAACAGAGGTATTGACTGGTATTACTTCAAAAAAGTAGCATTGATAGAGAAAGCATTCAATGATAAAAAAATGGCAAACACAGCCCAAGACGCAGAATTTTACAGAAACCAAATGTGGCTAAACGAACACGTTTACTATCACCCCAACCATCATAAAAATTCGCCAAAAAATAATGATGTTAGACTTATTGCTATGTCTGAGCACCTTGACCAACATTTTTTGCTCAAAAAACTTCAGTATATCTGCGAAATTTTATCCAGAAAAAAGATTTATGGGTTTGAATATACACCACCTTTTATTGAAGAGTTGTTACGATTTGCAGCAGAAAACGTCAAGAACAATCCGATTATGAATGTCTATTTAGGGCTCATTCAATTATTCCTAAAGGAAGAGGTAGAAGAAGTACCTGAAATTAAAAATCAGATCATTCAACTGGTTTCTGAAAATAAGGTAAGTTGTAGCCTTGATTTGTTGCTTTATTTTATAAATGCGGTCCCGCCAATACCTAATCGATTGCGGTTATATTTTGAGATGTTTCAGTTGGCAGTAGAAAAAAATATACTTATTGAAAATGGATATATTAGTCCGGATATTTTTACAAACATTGTACACCTTGGTTGTGTACTTGGAGAAGATAAATGGATAAGACAATTCAAAGAAACTAAAACTCAATTTCTTAAATTGGATGAAGACAGTCTGGAGAATGTGGACCAACTGTTTGAAGCCTATATTAACTTTTACAAGGGGAATTACAGGGAGACCTTTATCATTTTAGACCAAATAAAACTAAAGGATATGACGTATGGTTTACGTCGATATGTTCTTTTGTTAGGAACAATTATTGAAGGAAAAAATACGATCGGTTTTAAATTTGATTTCGTTACGATAAGCTCAAACTTCAGCGCGTATATTAACCGAAAATATAAAGCAGCCGAGATAAGTCAGTCTTTAAAAGCAGGGTACTTGATATTTTTGTATGTGCTGGATAAAATTTATTATTCAGAGTTTAAAAAAGTTAACAAGACGAAACTGTATCAAAAGATTGCCAGCAATAAGGAGGTGCCTTTCAATCACTGGCTTAAAGAAAAAATAAATAATTTATGATGCAGGAAAAATTCTTCTAATATTCAGTAGATTTATAGTGTTGCCACTAATAGATACACCCTTTTGCAAACGATTTGCAGAAGGGTGTATTTTTAGATATTACTACTTAGGATCAAGGTATAGATGAAATTGCTTCACAACTACCTGACGATAAAACAAGTGTTGCCTTAGTAGTACCAATTTCCGAGGTGGACAATTCGATAGCGTTTTCTTTAAAATGTTTAGTTAATAATAGTTGTCAGTTTTCATCTAACACTATAAATTGATGGATGCCCAAATGAACGTTTTTACACAGAGAAGGGTCGAGATTTACTGCTGTTCTACCTTCCATAATAACGATTACGCTTCCACTTCTAGCTGATTGATTTGTTGGTGCTTGTGCATAGGTTCCTAGTGCCATTAGCATAGCTATGGCCAATACAATAATTGATTTCATGATTTTTACTGTTTTTAAAGCAAGCGAATAGCCTACTTGGGATTAATAAAAAATTGAAGGTTGCAACCTATACTTCGATAATCTCAGGCATACTTTTCCAGGACCACTGCGTTCGGTCGCCTCGTCTTTGTAACCTGTTTTTTTGTTTTTTGAAACAGAGTTGTCTTTCTCTGTTACATGTATTGATAATTTACCTTAACTGTCAATTGCAAAACAAACTTAGATGGTTTATGTGTGCTATTTTTGTATATTAGACTTAGTATACAAATACTGATTATATTTAATACAAAGTGAACTCGAAAGAAGGTGTTCATTAAATATGTATTACAGTATTCATTTTAATATCATTTAACAGATTTTAATGTTTCAAGTTTTATATAATTATATTTGCATATGAAAAACACTCGACTTTTTCAAGTGTTAAGATCATTAGATGCATGGGAACTCAAAAGATTGGAAGAAATGGTTTATTCCTCTTTTTTTTAACAAGGACAAAAAGTATAGGGCACTATTTTGAAGCATTAATACAATTTGCCTCAAAGTATGCCTTCAGCACGTTCCTCAGTTAATTGTTAAATGTTATAAAATTTGTTAAAAATATTTTTTAAAGGATTAATTGTTAATAATTAACGGTCTGAATTTATTTCTGTTATTCCAAATTATACTTCGATCTGAAGCATTTACCACACCATCTAAATTCACATCAGCCTTCAGATAATTTGTTTGGTTACGGGAATTCCAAGCATTTGAGCGATCAGCAGCATCTATAGAATGATTGCCATTGGTATCTCCAACAATCAGTGTATATCGTCCGTTTATTGTGTCTTGTTCAGTAGCATTTATCCCCGTTGCAAAATCAAGAGGAAACAGTAGGGTTGTCAGACTTACCGGTTGTAGTGTCATCACTGGTAAATGATTGCGATGACGGACTTGCACATGGTAATCTCCAATCGGAACTTCTGAAAAGCGAATGGGAGATACGCCATCTAAGTCGACCACCTTACCACTCCTTGTGAGCAGAGCAGGTCGCGCCCCAACAAGAATAGAGCTGTCCACAGGGTTACGTAACTCCACAAATACCCAGTCCCACTATGCTATTTACCCAAGTAGAATCACGCACCGCACTGTCTATCTGAATGCCTACCATTTGTGTATGATGAAAAAGGCTGTCCAAATGATATGGCTCAACCAAGGGCAGAAGTTGATCCCTCCTTAGGTCATCATCCATTAAACCGGTGTTTTTGTCGTAAGGACCTTTCAGCAATACACTAATATCTAATATCGGACAAGGACGTACCCAAATGTTCGTTTCATTAGAAACACCAAACAACGCAGTATCACCTGCAATACCAATACCGCCCAGCGATAATTTGAAGGTGACCGGAATACTATCTGTCAACGGGTTAAAGTTATTTGAAGGGTTTCCGTTTTGGAACTCTAAAGGGGTCACGATACAAATGACTTCACAGACAACTTCCCCTCTGAAATCGACACTTCCAGTATCCGTATTCATGGAAATATGCCAACGCAGGCTGTCTGGATTGCCATTGGAATCATCTAGTATAAAAGGATAATCTATTAAATCGTTGTAGTCCTTCGTTAAATGACTGTTGACAATCCGAATAGTGGGTTGACGATATGTACCAAATGATCCTGCGCCCACAAAAACCAATTGAGATACATCGTTAACTGGATTTTGCGGGCTACCCAGTCTTATTTTAAAAACTACCTCATCTCCATTATTGTAAACGGTTTCTTCAGTTTCAATGTGAAAGTTTTCAGCATAAGAAGGATTGAAACTATTACTCGAATTACCATCATGAGTCTTTTGCTGAAGGGCATGATAGATTACTATATCATAATCAGTAGGGTCTTGAACATCTTCAAACGGAACATTTGGGTTCCAATGGTCGTCATACTCTATGATTCCGTCATTGTTACAATCTGCGTACTTCAAATTGAGTACGTTTATCACATTATTGTTGGAGTCTAAGATATCGAATACCGCAGGTAGGGTGTCATTCAACGTCCAGTCACTGGCAGATTGTGGTTTCCAGTCCCAGGACTTTTCTGCAAGACACATAGGTCTAAGTGTCGGCTGCAATGTATTGTTAGGGTTATTCAAATACCCGTTGTAATCTTCCAGTGCAAAGTTCAATGCAATTACATCACTAATCCAGTTTTTATCTGGGTCATTGCTTACCTGCCCATCATTATTGATGTCTCCAGGCCATACACAGTTTTGGTCTAACAAAATGACTTTTGTAAGGGTTTCAGTGCCACAATCTGTATTAGCAGATACTTGTATCGTGATTACAGAGTCAACAGGTGTAGTATTGGAGAAATCGATTTCAAGAAACTTCGTGTTTTGTCCTCCTATAACAGTCACACTACCATTTGTTATAGCAGATACCGGTGCTATGGTCCATTGGATGTTTGTCGCCAATGTTGGAAAGTTAGCATGATACAATTCTGAATAGTTAGGCATGTGGCCCACACAAACTGCAGTACACCCGTCAATATACGCAGCTTTGTAAGTCGTCGGATTGGGGTTACAGTGATCATTAACCAGCTTGACATTTTCTACTTCGAAATCGGTGTTCTGTGGTTGTTCTAAAATCGTGTCGTTGCTATACACGGTATAGTTGAATACGTTGTAGTTTCCTAAGTCGTCGTATACAGATAGGTCGAAATCGTATGGTGGACTCCCATTTGTTAACTGAATTAGGACGGAATCTGAGGAGATCGCACATAACGTGATTTCAGGGTTTTCATAGGCATTTCTAATGCGAGTATATTTAACCGAGTAGTAACAATTGTTACTGTCTATTGCAATAGCGGTAAGTGAGTCTCCATTGACTAAATTGTAGTTTGGTTTAAATTCATTAGAAGTACTATCCTGTATAATTTCACCATTTTTGTAAAAGATGTAGCGATTAAAATAAGGAATGCCGTTTACTGGTTCATATACTCTATACGGATCTCTATTATCTGGGCAGATAATATTTGTCGGGCCGTGAAGTTCTTCATTTGCCTGCACTTCACATGTAATTACCTCAACAGTTTTAGGATGTGAATACAACGTCAACGCTGAAGCATGTGGATTGGTAATCTCACAAGTGTACACCCCGCCATCTGCTGTTTGAATATTTTGAAAATGGAGTTTGTTGACAATTGTAGTATCATAAGTTATTCCATCCTTAAACCAAACATAGGTATTGGTAGTAACGGTATCGTCTATTTGTAAGTCGATGGTGTAGTTGGTGTTGATGGGTATAGAGATTGTATCAGAAGTACTAACGGAGTCTTGGAAACTATAATAATATCCTCCAGAATTAGATGCACACAAATCTTCATTAAACTGACGTGAATCGATTAGGTTTTCAAAGGTAATAGAATTATTGTTTAAATTAAAAAATGCCAATTTTGAAGAAATTATAAATTTGGGGATTGTCTCCTTAATTTGATTGTCAGCTATATTCAAATCCCTCAAATTAAGATTTGTAAAGTTTGGAATACTGCACAACTGGTTACTTCTTAAATCTAAAAATTCTAATTTCGGAAAATTTGTAAAATCTGGAATAGTTTCTAATTGATTTCCTCTTAAATATAGCATTAACAAATTTGACAAATTTGTGAAATCTGGAACACTAACTAACTGATTATATTCTAAGTCTATCCACTGTATATTAGGAAGTGAACTAAAATCTGGAACACTTGTTAACTGATTATAAGACAAATCTAACCAAGTCAATTCCGAAAAATTTACAAAATATGGGACACTAGTTAACTCATTATTGGTTAAACTTAAATTTATCAAATTTGAAAGATTAATAGAATCTGGAAAACTTGTTAGTTGATTTCCAAGTAAATTTAAAAATGATAAATTTAAAATTTTCGTGAATTTTGGAATTTCCTTTAGCTCATTGTTGCTCAAATTTAATCGCAATAATCCAGTAAGATTTAAATCTGGCAAACTATCAATTTTCAAGTTTACTAATTCCAATCTTTGTACCCGTCCAATTGGATAAGTAATTGTAACACCCTCCAAAGAATCCATAAGTTGAGTGAAATCCCAATCTAAATTACTATTAGGATTCGCATTATACAAGTCCACCAATGCCAATGAATCATCCAACCGGGTTTGTGCCTGGCTTAATTGTGTGCTTATCAGAATTAGCAGAAGAAGTTTAATAATTTGTTTCATGTCAGGAATTTTTAGCAATTAGTATTTATTAAATTTGAGCTTTTGTTACCATAAATTATTCCTATATTTCAATTTGATATTGATCATAAAGTAAATTGAATTAGCACAAATCGGGCAACAGTATTCAGTTTTTTTTTGCAAAAAGAATAGTTTATCGTTAATCTCCTTTGTTAATATTACATAAAATCTACAGAAGTTAACAAGCGACAAAGAAAATAGCCAGCAGGAAAGTATTGTTTGTTTTGAGGCGCTTTATTGCATAATATAAAGCACTGATAGTTAGTTCGAAAGCAAAGAACATGATTTTTATTATAGGTTACAACTTTATTCCTTGACAAAAAAAACACTATATAAGCAAAAATAAATAATAATTAGTTATTATTTATCTGATTATCAGGTATATTAGCATTACTTTTTTTTAGCAAATTATTCCTAGAAACAATCTTATTTACCATGCAAGCAAAACAAAAAAACAAAACCGGCTGGTTTGATAAAAGAGATATAACCGAACTGCTCAAGGCCCTTCACAAGAAAGAATTGCGTCCACTGACCAAATATCTGAAAGTGTACGGCTCGCCTGGTGTACAACTACTGTGGAAGGTAATCATGCCAAAATACCCTCTCTTCAAAATAAAAGATGCGACCATACGGAATTCTATACGGCCAGGAAAACCCCTTACCCAAAAAGCCTACCCGGTATTGCTGAATGATCTTAGTAAACTGGTCAAAACATTTATCACAGAACAAGAGTTTAGAGAAGATCAGTTGCTATACGACAATATACAGGCAAAAGCCTTGATCAACCGAAGGGCAAAACGCAATTATAAACGAGTAAGACAACAACAGCATAAACGCCTAGAATCTCAAAAACCAGATGCAGAATACTACGATTACCTACATAAAAGCAAACTCACTGATTTTCAGCATACCACACTTTTTGATCCTTATAAAAAAGAAAATAGTCTCCAGGAGGCCTCTAATTATCACGATTATAGTTTTCTGATTAAAAAACTACGCTACCTAAGCAGTATATATAACAGAAAGCGAATTGTAAATACAGTCTATAATGAACAACATGAAGAAGCTTTTCTGCAATACCTTAGCGAATTCTGCCTTGAGGAGCACCCACTTATCAAGGCTTATTTTTTAAACATTCAGCTGTTTCGCGAGAGTTCAATAGGCAACTATACCTCCTTAAAAAACCAGCTACTCCCCATCCGAAATCAGTTTGATAAAGATGAGATTCGCCAGCTGTTAACCCTAGCTCAAACCATCTGCACAACTAGCATAAGGGAAGGGCGACTCGATTTTTTGAAAGAACGATTCCTCCTCACAAAAATTATGGTAGAAGAGAATTTCTTAAAGGTTCTGGGGCATTTCTCCAATAATCATTTTCGTACAACGCTGCGCGATGCAATTGAAGCCAATCAATTAAGTTGGGCGTATGAATTCTTAGCCAATAAGCTACCTCTCACACATCCCGATCATCGTACCAACCTCGAGTTGCTGGGTTGGGCACAATGGTATTTCGCCAAAGGAGACTACGAAAAGCTGAATGATCACCTGCTTCAAATGCAATCCGCTGCATATCAATTTACGGACGACCTCAATGAGTTGGCTTACCGGGTCTTGCACTTAAAAACTGACTATAAACTATTGGACAATTCCTCTAAAGCCAAGGAGATACAAGCGTTTAAGCATCACCTCAATCGTTACCTACTCTATTGCAAACGCAAAATCAATTTACATGATGAAACCAGACAATCACGGATGAATTTTGGATATGCAGTCCGGTTGCTTTTCAATGCCCGTCATGGCAAAAAACAGTCATCGAAAGTTCTTAAAACAAAAATATTAGGTCTGAAACCTATTGTTGAATTACCTTGGTTGTTAGGAAGTGTTTAAAATGTAACATCAAATAGTCGTGGCTTAAAAAACTATCCTTCCCCACTAAAAACAACAAATTTGTTAATAGACTCCATACATCCCAACTCCTCAAAAAAAAACCCAATAAATTTGTATCTTTAGTTAATTCTTCAACAAATTAACTTTGATGAAATACATACTAACTACAATCACACTCCTTGCCCTTATGCTTGCACTAAGCAGTTACTACACAAGAGCAGATCAAAATCCGCGATTAACAAACGTACGGATCATTTCCGATAAAGGGTTTTCCGCTCCACAATTTTCGCCAGACGATACTAAACTCTTATTTAGTACCATGAAAAATCATGGTATCTATCTTTCAGATCTTTCGAAGAATGACTTACATGTTATCACTGAATTACCAGAATCAGGTTATCGGGCGACTTGGACACCAGATGGCCAGAAAATTGTCTTTAGACATAAAGTACGGAGACCAGGAGAAATTCCTTACTTCGTAATGAAATCAATTGGTATAAATGGAACGATGGATGACCTGGATTCGGAAATTAAACCCATGAATTTCTTTAGTGCGGTCACTGCTAGCAAGCCTTCCGATCCGATTATCACCATGAATAATGAAACCTTTAAAATAGAGGCACATACGGCAATAGATAGAACTCCTGTTCTAGTAACAACCGATCAGGGAAATTTTTATCGCCCCACATTATCACCAGATCGAAAAAAGGTGCTTGTGCATCTTGGACCAGAAATGTTGGTTTATGCGGTTGACGGAAGTGGGTTGATTGCAAATCTTGGAATTGGACTAGGAGGTAGTTGGTCGCCAGACGGAACGAAGATTGTATCCTTCCTCGATGAATCAACAGACGGGCATCAAGTCACAGGGTCTGAGTTGTATGTCGTAGATGTTGCCACGCAAACGCAAACCAAAATCACAAATACGCCAAATGTATTTGAAATGTGGCCAGACTGGTCCAATAACGGTGAGCGTATTGCCTATTGTGATGGGCGTACTGGTGAAATCATGGTTGCTGATATCCAGTTTTAAACCCTTCTCAATCTTTTTTTATGAACATATTTCATATCCTATTGACATTGATTATCGGTCTTTTTTTAACGACCAACCTGCCCGCTCAAAAAATATTTATTGATCCAGGACATGGCTACACCTCAAATGGAGGAAATCCAGATGGCAGGACACAAACCGAGATACACACAGCACTTGATGTAGGACTAAAGCTTAAAGCTTTAATAGACACAGACTGTACATGGAGCACTCAGATCAGTCGAACACAAAATGTGGGCGGTTGGTTGTCCCTAAACGCCAGACAAAGCCAGTCAGACAGTTGGGGGGCAGATTACTTCCTTAGTATTCACTGTAATGCTGGTGGCGGTACAGGAACAGAGACATTTTGGTGTGCTAATAGTAGTCCTCCAAATTATACAACAAACATTAATTTTGCGACCCAGATTCAAAATAATATGGCGACTCACGGACAGTGGACTAGCAGGCGAGTGGTGGAAGACGACTCCTATCTCCCGTTTCACCTGGGGGTGCTTACAGGAAATCAAGCTTACTCCTGCCTAAGTGAGATTGGATTTGTTGATTCGAATGATGCCAATAAACTACTGAACAATAGCTGGAGAGATGTTTTTGCGCAAGCTTATATCAAAGCATTTGAGGCGCAAATTGGCGCTTTGTGTTCTAATGCCTGCCCAAACAATTTAAACTTAACTGGAGCTAACTTATCTGGTACGTACACCGCTGGAGGTACTATCACTTCTACTGGTCAGGTTCAAAGTAGCGCTAATTGCGTCTTCGATGCCGGCACACAAGTAATATTAGATCCTGGCTTTGATGCTAACGCAGGGAGTATTTTTGAAGCTAAAATTGATGGTTGTCAATAGTTGAACTTGTATAATCTAGCAGTTTTCTGGCAGACAGTTTAAGCAGTTGATCTTTTTTCAATAGTAAAGAATGACAACTTCTGTCCTGCCCCAATCGTTTGGTAGGCAACTAGGGCAAGAAAAAAGCAAAGCAAAGACATGGAATGCCTTGAATGATGGAGAGCCGCATCCCCACTAAAGCAACTGCATGCGTAATAAGACTTATGTTGGTCATTCCCGTAAGGGTAAAAAAGAAATTGGTCTTATACAAATTGATCGATCATCAGGAACCGGGCGGCGATCCGCTTGATTTTTCACTTCACAATATCCAGTCGGTATTGATCAACTTTTCATCTAAGGAAAAGGGACTCGTCGAAGACAAATACATTACAATAATGTTAGCTCTTATTAACATTGTCAGTAAACTCGTTTACCAGAAACCTTTGGAATCCGGGTTAAAGCAAGAATTAATAGAAGCCATCAAAGCCACTTCTGATGACCTAACACTGAAACGGGTCAAGTTGTTACACGTATTGCCATACCAAACGCACAATTCATTGCCTTTACAGGAACTTATAATTACTTGACTACTTAGGCACAGACGACGAAATACCTACGTTGAGATTCCAAAAGATTTTATCCGCTCCCGAAACCTCCCCATCCAAATTAAAATCAGTCACCCGATATTCTTTAAACACCCCATTGTCGGGCTCCCATAATACGCGGTCGGCACCATTAATGTCGTAGCTCACCAGATCAAACACCTGATTTCCGTCAGCAGCATACATCCCCCAAAGGCTCGACTGCAATTGCTTCTGGCCAAAGCCGCCACCAGCAGGGACATAACTGTTCTGCGTCGTAAAGTCATAAGTCAGTAATCCGTTTTGGAGTGCAACGGGCGATTGGGATAAGGCGCCTATGTGGTTTCGGTGCTCCACCAAAATATAAAACGGACCAGTATTGGCTCCCAAGTAGTACCGATCTTGAAGGAAGTCAACCGACCCATCCTCCAAAACCACCGCAGCAGCCTTATAGACCACCGTAGACGAATCCAGTCCGGTCCTCAATGAAACCAGCACCCAGTCCACCGAAGCAAGATTGTAGTCTGCATTACTAAAACAATGGCATTCCGTACCGGGATAGTTCCAAGGCGGAATAAAATAAGGTTGGCCAGCAGGTGTTTCCAACCCAGGACCTGGATTCGTAAAACGCATACCGGGCAATAATTCTTGTTGGAATAGGTCATTTTTCATCGTCCCAGTCGTATTGTCAAACGCCCCTTCCAAATTGATTTTCAAATTCAAAGAAAAAGTAGTTGCGCTTAACGAATCTAAAAGACAAGTCATGACATCAAAGATTACGCCTCCGTGTAGCACCAATCCTGCTGGTGACAGGTGAGTTACATCTGCTTTTGGCAGCCCAATCATTGATGAAAATTTTATTAGAACATCATTATTCGCGATGTTCTGATGCGCATTTAAAACGGTTGGCATGTAGGTGCCAAGATACTGCTCATCTACGCCTAAAACAATGGGTAACAACGAATCATTTACAACATTATATCGAAGATCATTTAGTATAGCGGTAAGATTTGCACAATACGCATTGGCAGACGCAACATTGTTTCCATCCGATTCACCTTGAATTCAAACAAAACCTCTTACGTTTACAGTATGTCCAAGGCTCTCCAATTCTACTATGGAACCATTAAGTTTATTGACCATATCGTCATAAAAGCCACCTTGTCCTGGTGTTTTCCAGTTATTATAAATACTAGTACCTCCTTTTGTGAATTTAAAAATAGCGGGGTTATATCCTGCTTGTTTAAGCTTTCTGCTAAAGGTAACTTCTGGTCCAAAATGGCCGCAGAAAATTCTTCTTTTTGATAAAGTTGATCAGCAACCTCAATTTCTTTCCGAAAATCCTTTAAAACATATAATCTCCTGACTTGTTCGCAGTCGGAACAATTCGCCTTGCCATTTAGCACCCACTCAGGAATACTATATGGGATGCTACTAAATAAGAAATTGATAAAAGTAGAAATGGTAAGTGCATAAACGATGTAACTTATCCATTGCCCAAATGGGAATAGATACAACAACGCAATTAGTACAAACCCAAAAAAAGGGCCAAACAACGCTATCTTTAAACCACTACCAACCCGATCTTTTTTATATAACGAATGCTGACAAAGCCCACTACCCCAAGCTATTGGTTTGAATTGAAGAAAAATAGTTAATCTACCGAATGGCAATTTAATGCTTTTATTATTTTCTCCACTTGGGTTAATATATACTTTGACAGGACCATTTGTCAAAATTAGTGAGGGAATGGCATGACTGAGTTCATGTATGATACATGTGATAGGCTTTAAAATTAGTAACAAGAGCACTATAATTACAACCGTCATTTAGTTTTATTGTGTTGGTGGATAAATGCCTGATGAGATCATCGCAGCATTCTAAATACAATATACACCAATTGCACATTTATTTACGGCAAAGGAATGGTTTTTTGGCAGTGACAAATCTACTGGATGCAGAAATTGAATTGATGGATGTTAACGAACAACGAAATTGGAGTCGACAGATTTCGCCATCAGCGGGTGAACATAGCGTACAGATTGATTTGACAGGGATTACTGATGGTGTTTATTTCAATGTAATGGCAGTCTTGTTACTAAACGGTTTGTGAAGTACTAATCTGTTGAGACAAATTCCTCTTCATTTTTTGTACAAAAGTGCTAATTCCACAGGATTCCAACCAGAATTATACTTATTGATTGTACCTTCAACGTTTAATAACCCTCAACGTTTTAGCCTGCTGATTCTGAGGCGCTATAGTAATGAAATAAACACCCGCATTAGACAACTCCAATTCGGTAGACTTAATTTGTTGGAACTCATTTTGATAAACAATTTTTCCGGTAACAGTGGTAATTGTAACGGCAACATTTTTCATCACTTCCCCAAGCTCAATAGTGAATTTACCATCATTAGGATTAGGGAAAACATTGAATGTATCTTCTGATTGATCAACTTCTTCATTGGCGACCAGATCACTCATGTCAAGCCAACGAACATGTCCAGTATTAGGCGCTGTTCCGCTTGGATCGTTGTTGATTGCACCAACAGCCATAATCTTGCCATCGTAGGATAAATCCAATGAATAGCCAAACCAGTCTCCTGCATATTCACCATCTAATTGTGGATAAAGTACCCAGTTAAAACCTATACTTTGGTATACCTTCACGTTCCCTGCATCTTGACCAGTCCCATCATTTTTTATTGCTCCAATGGCGATCACGCTGCTTCCACCTGAAACCGCAACAGAATAGCCAAACCAATCTCCTGATGATTCTCCGAGCAGGTCTTGCCCAAATTGTTGCCATAGATTAAGGTTGTTTCTATAGATGTACGTTCTTGCAACACCGTTTTCTGACCACCCTGAACCAGAGTGGTGAGGAGCCCCAACGATTAAATAGTCATATTCTGAAAGCTCAACATCCCAGCCAAACCAGTCTCCTGGTCCGCCGTCAATATCCAAACCTTCTTGAATCCAGTTGGTTCCATTAAAACTAAAGACTCTGACCTGACCGGCATCAACACCTCCATCATCATTTTTATAGGCTCCAATCGCTACTCTATTTCCATCCGATGTTAAAGAAACGGAGGAACCAGAATTATCAAATAAATGTTCGCCATTAATACTACTGCCTTTCTGTACCCAGGAGCCACCACTGTAACCGTAGATGCGTGTTTGACCACTATCGGTATTAAAATTGTCGTCACTCAAGGGAGCACCGATAACAATAGTATTTCCGTCAGATGAGATATCCACAGCATGCCCAAATTGATCACCAGCAGCATCTCCATTGATAGCTGCGCCTAACTGTGTCCAAGTGGTTCCGTTGTAGCTAAACACCCTTGCTTGCCCTGCAGCAATGGGAGTAGCATTACTGTACGGTGAGCCAATGACAACCCTGGTTCCGTCATCAGAAATAGCAACTGCGCCTGACTGATCTCCTGCTGCGGCACCATCGATATCATTCCCTCGCTGCACCCAGGAAGAACCCTGCCGCTGGAAAACTCTTACATGTCCTGAGGCTAAACCGTTTCCATCATTCTGCTCCGCCCCAACTGCTAAAAATTGACCGTCAGTGGAAAGAGACAAGGCGGAACCAAAATTATCATTCTGAGCCTCTCCGTCCAAATCAGGACCGATTGGAATTGGAGTTTGTGCCTGGATTTCTGAAATGAAAAATAAACAGGAAAGGAATAAAAGTGTGAATAAGGTTCTCATGTATATTGTTTTTAATTGTGCAATATTAAATCTACAAGAAATTAATCTCTTAAGCCTTTATTTTATATCATATTTTTGTCATATTTATTTTAGCAAAACCAACAACGGAATATGAGATTTCTGAACACCCATTATAAACGCCCGGCTTAGGGATATGGAATGGGCGACGTAAGGAGCAGTACGTAATGCAATGGAGTACCAGAGCGAAGCGGCGCATGGAGGAGCCCGACCCTACAAAAAAACATAAAGTGACGGAGGTCGCTTTATGTTTTTTTGTAGGGGAAGCCCCATATAGTAATTTTATCAACGAATATACTAATCGATACCTAACAATGACGTCTATTTAACATCGTAAGAAGTCAGCTTAACGTCATAGGTAGTACCAGTAATATCAATCAAGCCAACTCCTTTAGCCCAGTAGTAGCTGTCAACTGAGAATAGTGTTTCTGATCCACCGAGCGTAGTATAAGTGCTTAATTGGTTGTGGACAACATCTGGATAGGAGGTCCCTTTTACAGTATGACTAGTAAGTTTTTCAACAAACTCTGTTTGATACCTTGTAGTATAATTGAGTCCATTTGCTGATTGTTGAATCGAGGTATCCCAGGTATCACCAACTGTTGCATTTTCCTTTAGATAGATCAAGGAAACTATGCCATCAACGACAGTAGGAACGGTTTCAAAACGCATGATGTATTCCCCATTTGAGCAATGGAAAAAACCTTCATCGCTTCCAAGCATACCATCTACAGTAACATAAGTTTTACCATTAATTTCCTTAGAACCTGTTACTTCCCAGTTGAAAACAGAAGGATTAGCATTTGCATTTTCATAAGTAAACGTTGAGCCAAGTGTGTAAGGCGCATATTCACAAGTCGTTACACCGTTATTTGCTTCGGTGAGGTCTAATACAATATCAGGTTCTGAATTGTCTTTTTTACAGGAAGATACTAGGAATGCAATAGCAATGATAAAATAATAATATTTTTCATATTAGTTTTATTCGTGGTTAAAAATAATTGTTTTTCAATGGCAAACTTAAGAAATAAAGTGCGGTTATTATCATTTTAATTCAGATAGTTTGCTTGTCAATTGGAACTATTTATTAGTGGTTAGGATGCTACAATTTTCCTTTTTTTTACCTAATTCTATCCGAGATCACACCTTACCTTTGGTATTGTAATCAAACAATTGCAGCCACTCCTGTAACCACAAATTCTCGTTATTAGCCTAATGAGAGATCATGCCTATGACGGACTTCTACAGCCTGAAGTCCGTCCATAGGTGCCTTAATCAATACCTTTTAGGCCATACCAACTCAAATCCTCCAATCCCAACAGGCTTCTCTTCACATAAAATAAAATTGGCATGATATTGTCGCAATAACCATATATCTTTGTTGGCTGAAGCCTAATGTTACATTGTGATAATAATTTTATGAAAAAAATCACCATAATTCTGTTCCTTCTGCTCTTCGCTATCCTTTCTGTATCAGCGCAGCACTCTATTGCCAGATTGTGGAATGAAGCCGCGCTCGAAGGCATCAGGGGTGACTTTGCGCGGCCAACTGTACACGCCCGCAACCTGTTTCATATCAGTGTAGCGATGTACGATGCCTGGGCAGCCTATGATGACAAAGCAGATACCTACTTCCTAGGTAAATCAGTACATGGGTTTGAAACTTGCCACTTTACCGGCACGCCCCGTCCCCAAAACCTAAGAGCAGCACAGGAAGAAGCCATTAGTTTCGCCGTATATCGATTGTTGCTACATCGGTTTGAGGAATCGCCAGGTCGGATTCAACTCTTTACAAAAATTGCACTCCTAATGGATTCGTTGGGATATGATCGTAGTAATGAGAAGACAGACTACAAGTGCGGCCCCGCGGAACTAGGCAATTACATCGCCCAACAAATGATTCGCTACGGACTTCAGGACGGCGCCAATGAGGCAGGTGCTTACGAAAATTTATTCTACGAACCAGTCAATCCAGCAATGCTTGTCGAGTTTGCAGGAGATGGTGATATTGTTGATTTGAATCGCTGGCAACCGCTTTCTTTCTTTTTGTTTATTGATCAAGGCGGCAATCCTACTCAAGGACCAATACCACCTTTTGTAAGCCCGGAATGGGGACAAGTACTACCGTTTTCACTCAATCGGGATGACGCCGATATTTTTCAACGAGACGGTAACGACTATTGGGTTTACCATGATCCAGGACCACCACCATATCTCGATACTACAGTAGCTGGAGGACTGACAGATGACTATAAATGGGGCTTCACCATGGTTAATGTGTGGTCTTCGTTATTGGATCCTTCAGATGGAGTCATGGTTGATATTTCCCCTGGTGCAGTAGGCAATATTAATAGTTATCCCACCGATATTGCGGACTATCCTAACTTCTATAATTACTATGATGGAGGCGATACTGGTACTGGGTACACCACAAATCCCAAGACCGGCATGCCTTACCAACCGCAAGTTGTTCCTAGGGCAGATTACGCAAGAGTCCTAGCAGAATTTTGGGCAGATGGTCCCGATTCTGAAACCCCACCCGGCCATTGGTTTACTATTTTTAATTACGTTACAGATCAACCCACTTTAGAGCGTAAGATGCGCGGGCAGGGCGATGTACTTGATCCACTAGAATGGGATGTCAAAGGTTACTTTACGCTAGGTGGTGCGATGCACGATGTCGCTGTGACGGTCTGGGGAATTAAAGGCTGGTACGATTATGTGCGGCCTGTTTCTGCAATTCGGGGCATGGCGGAGTTGGGGCAGTGTACTGATCCCTCAAAATCACGTTATCATCCTGGTGGCTTGCCTTTGATTCCTAATTACATAGAACAAATTGAGCCAGGTGATCCATTGTCAGGCGTCTCTGGTGAGTATATTGGTGAACTTAAGATAAAGGGGTGGCTTGGACCGGATTATATTACAGATCCTGAGACTGATGTTGCTGGAGTAGGATGGATCCGCGCCAATTACTGGTGGCCCTATCAACGCCCTACGTTTGTTTCGCCGCCGTTTGCTGGCTATATATCCGGGCATTCTACTTATAGCCGCGCCGCCGCCGAAGTCCTCACTATGATGACAGGCGATCCCTATTTTCCTAATGGGTTGGGCGAATTTCAGTGTCCTAAAAACGAATTTCTGGTATTTGAAGACGGTCCGAGTGCTGATTTAACCTTGCAATGGGCGACATATCGCGATGCTTCCGATCAATGCAGTTTGTCTCGTATCTACGGTGGCATCCATCCTCCCGCTGACGATCTTCCTGGGCGTTTTATTGGCGAGGAGATCGGCATCACTGCCTTTGAGTTTGCTGAGCAATACTTTACCAAAACGGATACGGTAGTCGCTATAGCCGAAGTCAAAGTGTTCCCAAATCCCACCAGCTGTATGGTTCAAGTCACATTGGATTATGAGGGCGAACTACCTGTCAAAGTTGTAGCCATGGACGGCCGTGTCATGCGTTCGACCACAATGACCTTCCATGACCAAAAAGGATTTGTCAACCTCACTGGATTGTCGAATGGTATTTATACTATTGTCGGCTACGAAGCCCCAAAACAAAGAACGTTCAAGGCCAAAGTCATGGTTCAAAATGCTGATTAATTACCAGTAAGTTATCATCTAACCTTAGAGCTATTAATATAAAGTACATTGCGTCAAATAATTAAACACTAAACACTGAGTCCACTTCGGAAAGTCCTTTTTTGTTTTACTTTGATCAAATTAAAACAAAACAAAATATGTATTGCAAAAATGATAGAATCCCATGTAGCATCAACATGGGAGAGCCGAATTGTACCGGGATGGCGAACCACCGGGCTGTCGATACAGTGTTTGAGCGGAGCGAGTTTATAATTCTTGACTTTTTTATGCCGTAATATCCAGTCGGTATTACTTGCCCATTT
>ENA-ORXR01000281-ORXR01000281.1-marine-metagenome-genome-assembly--contig:-NODE-281-length-76798-cov-6.983342_pt1 | contig 76798 bp, 66 predicted proteins | sample MGYA00237866_ERZ511479 | MGnify/ENA metagenome assembly ERZ511479 | reverse complement strand
TCGCTCAGAAACTCCGTTTTTGCTGTAAATCATGCGTTTTCTTAATAATTCGACGTCAAATAATGGACTTCAGATTCTTAAAAAAATGGTCGCTGAGAGATTTGCTCAAATCATCCGTTTTTGGACAGACACTAATTAAATATAAGCTTTTTAGGCGCGACAGATGAGACCAATCAGCCGGATAATCAGTTCAATAAGGGGAGCCCTGAGCATCATCTGCGGCATCACTCTTGCCACGCCGCCAAAAGTAGCGACAGCTCACGCGTGGCTCTGATCAAACTTGCATCCCTACACATGGCCTCATAGGTACCGATCTGCTCTACGCTGACCAGTCCACTTGACAGATGCAGATGAATAACTTCCCGCAGACCAACGGTCAAGCAGTCCCTTGCCGAGCCAGTGCCAGTAGCCTGAACAGCCAAAGCGAGCAGTTTCAAGTCGACAGCGAATCGACCAGTGAGCAGATTGGATACGATGTGTCCTGGCTCTCAATGGACGAACGCCATCTACTCAGTAGTTCCTCCAATCTTAGCAGCATGATACTGGCAAACGGCGCCGAGTGCCGGATGCTGGCCGTAGATGGTTGCCATGGTCGAAACTCTGTATGCAGCCACTGAGCCAACAACCAACAACTAACAATCGACACCGACACATTGTCTCTTATTCTTATTATTGAGTAAGCGAATAACGCTTCAATTAATCTGCCCTGAAAATAAACCAATGAACACTAGTCAAGCAGAGAATCAAGGCCTTAAAAGTTCTGAGTACAGCAGCCGTAATAATGTGCTGGTGCTTGGAATGGTTGTGTTTGCAACGGGCATCGGGCTGTGTGCGATGCTGTTGCCCGATGCTCTGAGTCTGAAGAACTACCCGGTAATCGCTGTGTCATTGGCGGTTTTTTTCATCGGGGTAGCCAGTTTGTATCTGGCTGCCATGAACAAAAAATCCGCTGCACGAATTGGTCAGACTTTACTGTTTCTGGATCCACCAAAGCCGGGGATTGGTGGCCAGCTTGGTGGCAGTTTTATACTGAAAAGTACCTGATCTGATAATCGTATTGGTGCCCCGTCGCAGCTAACAGCAACAATGATCTGTATCCGCTCTAGCGGTAGTTTTGATCATGAGAAAAACCGTTCGGGCTCGGCGGCAATCGTGTGGCAAAATCAGACAGCAGTCTTTCAACAGATGGTATCCGATGGCACAAAGCTGTCTTTCGTGTTCGACGTACCTGCATCGTGTGTTTCCAGTATCGATAGTGAAATTCAATGGCAAGTGATCGTTGAGGGCTATATAGAAGGTCTGGGCACATTTACTCGCACCTGGGAGGTGGCGCTGGATGAGAATCCGCAGGAATCGTCTTTACATATACCGCTGGACTTTACTGAAAAGTACGAAAAGAAAGAGCAGCAAAAAGCGTATCAGGCGTCTGAAAAAAATATCTCTTCAATCAGCGATGATCAACATTTTGAGTACAGCACGCGCACTATTTCGACAGGCAGTGGGATCGCAGGCTTTGTTATCGCAACGATGATAGGTGCAATTGGGGCCTATACATTCATGCAGGGGTGGGGTGCTGGAGTCGTATTTATTCTTGTTGGCGTCGCTGGCGCTGCAGCTTCTGTCTATGCAGCCAATAAAGTTATACAGATTAAAATAGATAAACAACAGCACACTTTGCTGGTAGATCAACGATTGTTTGGAATCAATCGCAGCACACAGCAGTTACAAATAAGCAGCCCGGAGCAATTTGTGGTTGAAGAACTCGGGGGTGGTGAAGAAGAAGACAATCAGATCAGTATGTATACAGTGAAATTTATAGCAGATGGCGTCAGCATCAAACTATCCGGATGGATCGAAGGTGACAGGGCAGCAAAAGCACTTCGTGATCGTGTTGTGGAGCAAATATTCCCCCCCGATGAAAAGCAGCTAAAGGCGGCTTAGCCGATCCGATACACACTCGTGGTCTTATATTTAAGCGCTCAAGTTTCGGCGTTCAATTAGCGTAAGAAAATCCGCATAACGTCTTGTTTGATAAACGCAAAAAGCCTCGTGTTTGTGAAAATGTTGGTACGCAAATACTCACATCAAAACGCAAGGCTTGTCATGAATAGTGTTACAAAACAGGATCTATTGCCACCCTTTGTTGCGGATTTGCTGCGGATTTGTTGCGTGATCCTGTAACATTTATTGAGAACGTGCTTGCCGAAGGCTGGAAACGTCTGAGTGTGAATATGTTGATCACTAAAGCAGGACTGACTAAACGAACGGGTACCGGGATATCAGAAGCAGTGCATCTTTTGTTGACCCTGCTGATGCATAAAAGCTGAGGACAAGCCGAAGCTGACACTGTGTGTTTATAGTCAAGATTGTTCCATGCCGAGAATTAACCATCCGAATTCAATGTTGACCCGTGGCCGCGCTACCTACAATTCCGACTCCTTGTCCTGCTGCAGATCGCAGGTTCTATCATCACTCGGCGGCTTGGCACCTACACCAGCCAAAAAGCGTTTTTGTCGTGCCAGTTGGTGTAACGTTGAGATAAAACCAGAACCCAGCCCCTTTAACGGCTGTGCCACGTCAGCCTATCTCCTTTAGCAAACGCGGCATTGTCATCATCGGCACTCTGAAGCAAATCCAGATGCCCAACACACGAATGAGTATTGCGCCTTGTAAAGGGACGTAACCATTAATGCCCTATCTCTTTGAGAAAGAGCAATTCAATACCGTTAACCGTTGGCAGCTTTCTATCATTCGATATCAGATGAGAACATCCCGCATCAATGGCGGTTGCCACGTGTATGGCATCAGGCAGTTTTGTTGTGTGATGGGCACGCAAGATCGCTGCATGCTGTAGAACGTTCAACGTCACGGGCATCAGTTGAACCGATCCCGAATCGATCAGATGGCTCTCGTAGTTTTTTATCGATGCCTCATCGCGCACTTTGAGCGGCTTGACTAGACACTCAGCATAGGTGAGTTCACTACTGACGATCTGGCAGCGGTGAGCAGATAAATGCTCAAAGAGTCGCCGTATGGGAGCGCGATAGTCTTCGTGATCCTCAATGGCATAGATGAAAGTATTGGCATCAAAATAGACCGTTGAATGATCTAAGCTCTCTAGTCCCATTCGTTACGTACTGCATCCAGTGTGGCGTCGATATCCTTACCCGATGTGTACAGTCCGCTACCTTTATTGGCACCAATCAAATCCAGGATGGAGCCTGCCTCAGCGTCTTTTCGGTCTGTAATCGCTTGTGGGACCAACACGACGTTCCCGTCTTTGACATTGACTTCCAACGTATCACCTTCCTGGATGTTGGCAGCCTCACGAATAGCGCTTGGCAGGGTGACCTGAAATTTCTGTTTGACTCTGACAAGAGGCATAGTATCACCATGAGGTTGGAAAGTTAGAAAGTACAACTATCGACAGATTACGCCCAAAAAATGAAAAATCAACTCTCTACGTTGAACATTTAAGTACTTGCTGACGCTAAAAGTTACCTAAAAATCGGAGTTTTCGGCCGTTTCATTCAAAAGGTGCCATTAAGGAATTCTATATAAATCACAAAGATAAAATAATTATTCGGAAATAGTGTCGAAATATAAATTACTCGCTTTAATTTTCAGTTTTTTGATGTTTTCCGACAGATGCGTCAACCCCGAATTCTTCAAGGCGCTACGCACAGGCTATCGTCTGCGTCAATGGTGTCCTGGTGTGCCGCCACAATGGTGGCGGGCTGAAGCATCTGCCCATCGGATTGATCGTCAAACAGCTGCTGATCCTCCACATTCGCCAGAATGATATTGATATTCGAATGCCGTGATTGTGCAACCATTTTCAACACATCGGCGCGATTCATCGCCGCGCTGGTTAAAATCCGCGTCGCAGGGAATGGCCCGAGTAGCGCGTTGCATCCAGTCCCGCCTGGTCGACACAACGCTTGATTAGCCGCACCACGGTCTTGTCGCTCAAGGGCTGCTCATCGACGGCTCCGTTTCGGGCAATCCGCCGAAACAATGGCCACGTCTGAATCTCAGCTATCTGTAGCCAGCGTTGCAATGCGGTCACTGGACAACACGGAGAACCCGGCACCGCGAGGGCTGTCACCGTCTGCCCTGCCCCTCCTGATCGCCCTTGGAGTGCCCGATGGTGACAACATCGCCCAGCGCTCGCGACTCGATATCAGCCACCTGCAGGCGCACCAACTCCGAGCAGCGCAGTGCCGTCGCAAACCCATAGAGTAGCAAGGCCCGATCGCGCAAGTCGCGGAGCGACACCGTGCCCAGCGTGTTCACCATGGCCTGCAGCTCCTCATCGATGGCTGGCGCTGCCGGTCGTCGCTGGAAGCGGGGACGGCCACGTCGTTCACGACGAATGCCCTTGAGCACCTCCAGGACTGCCAGCGTGTTGTGGGGCGAGGCATGCCCTGCTCCCAGATGGGCCAATCGTATCGCGGCAAGCCGGTGTTCGAGTGTCGCCGTCGCACGGCCCTTATCCGCTTCGGCGGCAATGAACATCGACACGGTTTGCGGTGTGGCGGGTAATGCCGACAGATGGACCTCATCGCACCACTCGCAGAAGCACGCCCAGGCGGCGCGGTAGCCGCGCCAGGTGTTTTCCGAACGTGCCTTGCCTGCATAGCGCTTGGCCGCCTCCATCGCGGCATCACGCTTTACCAAGGCCGCGGCATTAGGGGCTAGAGCGATTTCAGAGGGTGTTACGGAAGCCATGGCGGAGCTATTACATTATGTTCAATCGGAATCAAAAATACCACGTCCGACAAGGCGTATTATCAGACATTCGTATTTGGATTGATTCGTATCATGAATGTTACGTATCGCACTTACGGTACCAAATATGATCAATACCAAGGATTACAGGCAAGGTTCAAAGCCGAGGCTGAGCTAGCCGAAAAGAAACGTGAGCATGCGCTGGGGCGAGTCAGTGCGTTCGACGATCAGCGGACTGCAACAAACGCTTGACCAGGCAGAGAAGCGAGTGACTGCCACCCGAACGGATCTAACCGGCACGCAGGCACAGCGGGATACCTTGAGTGGATCTCTGAATCAATGGAAAGAACGTCATACGGCAGCAAAAAATCTGACACTGGCTCAAACGTCGGCCGAATAGACGAGCAAGCAACGCGATGCACTTGCCAACTGCCCTGATATAGATCCCGCTAGCACTGCATAATAACCACCTGCATATTCCCAACCGATGATTTACATAAAATCGCAACCCTATGCTCCACACAAAAAAACTGGTCATTATTTCTCATGCACCTTCTGAAAATACCAGGAGGATGTTAGAGGCCGTTGTCAAAGGCGCAAACAATCATGAGATAGCCAACGTAGACGTCAGTTATATCTCCCCCTTGGATACACTCCCTGAAGATATTAAATCAGCTCAAGCTATCATCATAGGTACTACAGAAAATCTGGGGTATATGGCGGGATTGACCAAGGATGTCTTTGATCGCTGCTACAACGCTTGTCTGGAGAACACCGAGGGACTTCCTTTCACTTTTTACGTGCGCGCAGGACTCGATGGAACAGGGACAAAGCGAGCCATTGAGAGCATTACCAAAGGTCTACGTTGGCGTCTGGTTCAGGAGCCTTTGATCTGTCGCGGCGCATTCAAAGAGGAATTTGTCACTCAATGTGAGGATCTTGGTCTGACCATGGCCGCCAGTCTGGAGGCAGAAATTATTTGAAAAATGGGTATTCAAGCGGATTAGGTAGCACTTCAGAATAGATAATTACCCGAATCAGGCAGGCTGCAAATTAGCATAGGCCAACACCAGCCACTTGCTACCCGCATCTTCAAAATTGACCTGTACCCGTGCCTGCTTGCCTCGCCCTTCCTGATCAAGCACCACGCCCGTACCAAACTTGCCGTGTTTCACTATTTGTCCAACGGTGAGTCCGGTATCGTGTTCCTCCTGCATGAAAGCTGGTTGTTCCTGTCTGTATACCGGCATGCTGACTTGCATGCGTGGTCGTATCTCTTCAAGTAGCTCATTCGGCAGTTCGGTAACAAATTTACTCGGTGGGTTGTACTGATCGCGTCCATGCAAACGTCGTTGTTCTGCCATAGTCATGTACAGCTTTTTTTCTGCGCGGGTTATGCCTACGTAACAAAGCCTTCGCTCCTCCTCCATTCGCACCGGGTCTTCTGCCGAGCGTTGATGCGGAAACAAGCCCTGTTCCATGCCAGCCATGAATATCACGGGATACTCAAGCCCCTTGGCAGAATGTAAAGTCATTAGCTGCACGGCGTTGTCATCGGCATCCGACTGACCTTCACCCGCCTCCAGTGCTGCATGTGCCAGGAACTCATCAATAGCACTCATGTCAGGATCATCGTCGTGTTGATGGACGAAAGTGCGCGCAGCGTTGGAGAGTTCTTCGACGTTCTCTACCCGGCTTTGTCCGCGCTCCGAGCTGTCTTTCTTGAAATGCTCGAGTAGACCACTCATGTCGGTAACGGTTTGTACCTGTTGCGGCAACGCTTGTTCGGCGATTGCTTCTTGTAAGGTTTTCATCAGCTGCAGAAATTTTCCGACGGCGGTATTGGCCCTTCCACTCAAGCGTTTTTCATTGACAAGGTCTGTAGCTGCCTGCCACATGGGAACAGCACGTGTGCGTGCTTCGGTGCGAATATCACCCACCGTCTTGTCGCCAATACCACGGGCGGGCTGGTTGATGATGCGCTCAAGCGAGACATCATCGTAGCTGTGTGTGGCCAGACGCAGATAGGCCAGCGTATCTTTAATCTCGGCCCGCTCGAAAAATCGCAAACCACCATAGACGCGATACTGCACGCCCGCCGCCATCAGGTATTCTTCAATAACACGCGATTGAGCGTTTGATCTATACAGGATGGCACACTCTTTTCGCTGCCCGCCATCGCCCACGTAGTCGATGATGGTTTCGACAATAAACCGGGCCTCATCGGTTTCGTTATAGGCGTTATAGAGCGTAATCGGGTCGCCATCTGCACCAGAGGTCCATAGGTTTTTTCCCAGACGCCCCAGGTTCTTGTCAATAAGTGCATTGGCCGCACTAAGGATAGTGCCGGTAGAACGGTAGTTTTGCTCTAGTCGGATAAGTTCTGCGCTGGCGTAGTCCTTATCAAAATTGAGAATGTTCTCAACTCTTGCACCACGCCAGGCGTAAATTGACTGATCGTCATCGCCCACGGCAAACACATGGCCGGTGTCGCCTGCCAGCAAGCGTATCCACGCATACTGGATGGCATTGGTATCCTGAAACTCATCAATCAGCAGATGTTGTAGCCGCTGGCGATAATGTGCCAACAGGGCTGCATTGTCGCGCAAGGTCTCCAGTGCTCTCAAGAGAAGTTCGGCAAAATCTATGGCGCCAGCGCGATCGCACGCTGCCTCATAAGCGGTATAGACACGGATGTACTCAGCGGTGATGGGATCATTCTCATCGTCGATATGCTGCGGACGGCGTCCTTCATCCTTGTGGCCATTGATAAACCATTGCACCTGACGGGGTGGAAAATGCGTCTCGTCCAGCTCAAGTCCGCGAACCGTGCGTTTGACCAGTCGAAGCTGATCATCAGAGTCCAGAATCTGGAATGCCTGCGGTAGCCCGGCTTCCTGCCAGTGCATTCGTAGAAAACGATGGGCGATTCCATGAAAGGTACCGATCCACATGGGCCCGATCCCCGAACCCAGTAGATGCTCTACACGCTGGCGCATCTCGCGGGCAGCCTTGTTGGTGAACGTGACGGCCATTATGCTGAAGGGGGATACACCTTCCACGCGTGTCAGCCAGGCAATCCTGTGCACCAGCACGCGAGTCTTGCCACTACCGGCACCGGCCTGCACAAGCAGATGGCCAGGTGGCGAGCTGACAGCACGACGCTGCTCATCGTTTAGCGAATCGAGAAGATCTGAAACATCCATAGGCACATGGTATCAATGCCCAGACAGGAATACACTTGTTAGCTGAACGTTTGTCACTTTCTCCGGGGGCGGCATACTCGATATGGTAGAAGCAGTTGTAGACTACGTATCCTCAACATCCAATGCTCTGGCGCATATACCGGCGAGTGCCTTCCAAGTCGGCATGCGGGTAATCACGAATTTACCCCCAGAGATTGATAGCGCTATTTGCGTTTTACACTAACATTTTACCATGACGAATCTGACATGCGCCTCCCACTGAGTATTGCACCCATAACACTGGCAGTCCTTGCCATTAGCACATCCATTGCCACGCAAGCTGCTGATCAGCCCACAAGCGCTGAGTCTGTCTGTGGCTTCTCATCAAGCATTCGCTTTATCGAGGGCGCTCCCAGAGATCGTTTTTTCATTGCTAACAACTCATCCGAAACGTGGGATATCACCGCCATAAACGTGGATCTGAGCGCATCGGCGGGAAATCTGTTTTTTGATGTAACAGGCGACGGCGCAGGCGTTGAAGTGTTTCAACCGTTCCGCACTGAAAATGGCGAGGCCAAACTGCGTGAGCAACCTCGGGTTGACGATGGCCAGCAGAGTATTCTACTGTCGTTTTCAACCTTCAGTCCCGATCAAGAGTACGTGTTTTCCATCGATATCGATGATCAGCTAACACAATCGGAACTTGGCCAGATCCGTGTATCAGGAGGGGAAATGCAGGGCGCCACCCTTACGCTGAATATCATTAACAGCCAGGATGAGGCACTGTCTATTACTGGCGTTTTTGATCGCACCAACCAGCTGACGCTGAATGGTGCTAATTGCTAGGTGGCGCAGCATGCCGACGCCTACACCATTATACTACCTGTCATGATACCTGCAGATGAAGCACTGGCCAGACTCAAGGCTGGCAATGAGCGATTTAAATCCAACGTCCGTGATCTGGACGCCATGGCAAGTAACGCACGTCGTGGCAACTCGGTTGAGGATCAGGAGCCTTTTGCTATTATTCTTGGCTGTTCGGATTCACGTGTGCCTGCCGAGATTGTCTTTGATCAGGGCCTTGGGGATCTGTTTGTCATCCGGGTTGCAGGCAATATTGTTGCACCTTCTTTGCTTGGCAGCGTGGAGTTTTGCGCGGTCCAGCATGGCGCCCGGCTTGTCATCGTTCTCGGCCATACACATTGTGGTGCTATAGAGGCAACAGTGCGCGAACTCAAGCGACCGTCGAGTAATCGCTCGCCCAACCTGCAATCCATTGTCAATCGCATCCAACCTTCGGTGCAAACACTACTCGAAGCCGGTCTGGATACCAAAGATGATCAGTTGATCAGGCTCGCAACACGGGCAAATATACGCGCATCTGTGTCTCAGCTTCGGCACGGATCGCAAATTCTGGAAGGGCTGGTAGCCAATGAAGGACTACAAATAGTGGGCGCTGAGTATGCGCTGGAAACAGGAGAGGTCGACTTCTTCAGCGATGACGGCGACGGTATGCCAAGTGTAGCCATAGAACACTAACATTCGCTTACAAGCCGCAAACACCCTAAACAGAAGGCAACCAGACACCGTCAAAGGCTGCCATGTCCTCGGGACCAATACGTCCCTTGGCATAAAAGTCATCCAGTGCATCCTCATCCAGAGTCTTCGAGTTGCCTTCCTCATCGCAATAATGCCAATCACCATGAACGGCCAGAAGGAACAACGTTTCAAGCAGATCACCAACTCTCACGGCCTGGTCACTCGCCAGCTTCTGGAGATCGATAGTTGTCAGCGGCGCTTGCTTTTTCTCATACTCACCTGTCAGAAATGAGGATATGCCTTCATCCCACAGAGGTTCTGAAAATTGTATTTGCATAGTTGGAAGACAAATTCCTGGTTGCACTCATCAATGCAATCTAGCGGCCATGGGGGTAACAACTTATAGTCCTCGCACCTTTCGCAAGGTCATTGTCCGGCAAGAATAAGAAACCGATCACAAGCTAAAAGCTCTGCAGCCTGCTGAATCCAGAGCTTGTCGCAATGATAAAAGAGTTACACGTAAGCCTGCGCGGCAGAAATTAATCGGCTACGCAGGCGATTAGGCAGTGGCAAAATGTAACGGGACGCAAGGAAAACTGCCCTAAAGCTTTCTGACACCCACCGCGAGTAAAACCATACCCGACAACCCTGGTAACCAGATCCACCATCGTATCTCACCGCCATCGCTGATCATGGAAGCGGCCCCTAGTAGCCCTGCCACTATCACCAGACTGGCACCGGCAATGGATCGCCTCAGCGCAACAGCACTTTGCTGCGTCTGCGCGTGGTTAAGAGGTATTTCTCGATTACCAGAAGCAGACGTTGCCATTGTGGCCGCATGATTTTGTAACTTGAGATAATCATGTACAAGCATCGGCATATCAGGCATGGCTTTTAAAATCGCAGGCGCCTGATCGACAAATCGTTTGATTACCGTTTGTGGATTGTTGGACTTCAGGACCCAACGCTGCAAGAACGGTTTACCGGTTGCCCACAAGTCAAGGTCAGGATAAAGCTGACGACCCAGACCTTCAATATTCAACAGTGTTTTCTGAAGTAGCACTAGTTGTGGCTGAACTTCCATCTCGAAGCGTCTGGCAACATGAAACAACTGCAGCAATACCTGGCCGAATGATATCTCTGACAACGGCTTTTCAAAGATAGGTTCGCAAACAGCGCGAACACCTGCCTCCAGTTCGCTGACTCGTGTATCGCGTGGCACCCACCCGGAGTCAATATGCAATTGTGCCACGCGACGATAGTCGCGTTGGAAAAACGCCAGTAAATTTTCGCCGATATAGCGCTGATCCTCATCGGTCAATGAGCCGACAATGCCGAAATCAACCGCTATGTATTGAGGATGTTCAGGCGTCTGCCGCGAGACAAAGATATTACCCGGATGCATATCTGCGTGAAAAAAGTTATGGTCGAAAACCTGCGTGTAGAAAATTTCCACACCGTGCTCGGCCAGCTTTTTCATGTCCATGCCGATGGCCTCCATTGCCGCGATGTCGCGGATCGGAATGCCGTCAATGCGCTCCTGAACCATCACTGAGCTACGCGTCAGGGACCAGAAAATCTCTGGAATGTACAATGTTTTGCTGTCTTTGAAATTATTGCGCAAAACCACGGCATTGGTCGCCTCGGCAACCAGATCCAGTTCACCATGAATGGTGCGTTCGTACTCTACCACCACCTCTCGAGGGCGCAGGCGTTTACCATCGCGTAAAACGGCGGCGGCCATATCAGCCAGAATGAACATGAGGCTGACATCACGATCAATGGTCTCTCTGATGCCGGGTCGAAGCACCTTGACAACCACTTCTGATCCATCATGCAAGACCGCACCATGCACTTGTGCAATGGATGCTGAGGCTATTGGTGCATCCTCAAAACTATGAAACAGTGTCTCGATGGACTCGTTTAGCTCAGCTTCTATCTGTTCACGTGCAAGATAACTTGAAAAAGGTCTGACCTTATCCTGTAGCAACGTGAGTTCATCACCGATATCGTCAGGTAGAAGATCGCGTCGCGTGGATAGTACCTGACCGAGTTTGACAAACACCGGACCAAGGTCTTCGAGTGCCAGACGAATTCGCTGTGCTCGTGGGAGCGTGCGCGTGTCCTTGTTCATCCAGCGAGTGGGCGATAACAGAAACACATGCTTTAAAGCTTTTAAAGGGGTTGCATCGAGAAACAGCTCTTCAAGAGCGTACTTGACCATCACGCGCTCTATCTTTGCAAATCGGGCGATATGCGTCAGCATGTTCTACGGCTCGGCTGTCTCAGATGCAATGGAAGCTTCCAGCCTTTGTATACGTACTGCCAGTCGGTCTGCATCTGCCCGCAAGGTATCTACCTGACGACAAAAGTCGTGTACCTCGGCATTGGGCGCCAACAGCTCTATCTCCTCTTGCAGGTACTCGCTAGTGTTCGAGCGGGCACTGCTGCCACTGCGTTGAACCCAGTCAGCAAATCGAGACTGCGCCCTATCCAGACGATGCGTCAATGTGTCACCCAGGTAAGGTGAAATAGCGTCTTGCCAGTCAGGATCAACACGCGCAACAATCTGTTTCAGGTTCTGACTGATGCCAATGTCACCTTCGATGGTGACATCGCCTGTGTAGACGGCATCGTTCCCGTCCAGCAGTGATCGCAGCGCCAGCAACGAGCCCGAAATCACCACATCGACGTCAGGGTCTGCACCACTTGTATTATCGACCTGTGACAGAAAAATCTTGCCATCTGCCACTGCCAGCATCACGGCCAAGGTCGGTCGCGTTACATTGATGCGCACAACACACCCATCAATGCTCTCCAGACGCTCACACGTTTCAGGATCCAGGCTAAGCACGGCGTTTATCGCTTTTTCAAGCGCCAACGCGACTGGGAAAGGCAGATTCATGTGCGTGATTGACTAGATTTTGTAGCCTTTATGCAAGGCGACCACACCACCCGTCAGGTTGTGATAACCGGTTTTCGCAAAACCCGCCTCTTGCATCATGAGTTCAAGTGTTTCTTGATCGGGATGCATACGGATGGATTCTGCAAGGTAGCGATAACTTTCGGCATCGTTGGCAACCAGTTTGCCCATCAGCGGCAAGGCAGAAAAAGAGTAGGCGTCATAGGCTTTACTGAGTAATGGCAGCACCGGTTTGGAGAATTCAAGCACAAGCAGTTTGCCACCGGGTTTAAGCACACGGAGCATGGACTGTAGCGCTTGCGCCTTGTCGGTGACATTGCGCAAACCAAATGCCATCGTGATGCAATCAAAGCTGTCATCGGCAAATGGCAAGGCCTCAGCATTAGCCTGTGCATAGTCAAGATTGCCAATGAGCCCGTCATCGGCGAGTCTGTTTCTTCCGGTAGTCAGCATGGCATTGTTGATATCCGACAGCACAACCCGTCCTTGTGAACCCACACGTTTCGAAAATTTTGCCGCCAGGTCTCCAGTACCCCCTGCAAGATCAAGTACCGTTTGTCCCGGACGCACTGCTGCCTGGGAAACCGTAAAGCGCTTCCACAATCTGTGCACACCGAAGGACATGACATCGTTCATGACGTCATACTTCGACGCTACTGAGTCAAAAACCTGCCCGACCATGCCAGCCTTGGCGGCAGTATCGACTCTTTGATAGCCAAAATGTGTCTTGTTATCATTCACAACTTGCATACCTCGTAGCTTGCGTGCTGGATCAATTTAATTGTTGTCTGTACAAGGCTAGGCTTTTCGGCTTCTTCCCGCAGCTTTAAGCTGATCAAGATAACGTTGCCAGTTCTCTTCGTAGTGCTTACCAAGACCGTACAGGTAGTCCCAGGTAAACAATCCGGAGTTATGCCCATCATCAAAATGTATTTTTAACGCATAATTTCCGCTGGGCTCCATACTCGTGATACCAACCTCTTTTTTACCCACCTGCAACACTTCCTGTCCCGGACCGTGCCCTTGCACTTCGGCAGATGGCGAATTGATTCTCAGATACTCACAGGTCAGATTGCACTCAAAGCCATCATCGAAACTAACCTCCAGTACTCGGCTCTTCTGGTGCAACTTGATATCGGTTGGTCTTGGCATGATTAACTGTGTTTTACGCGTCAATGGTCAAATTAAATTGTTAGTCAACACTGGAGTCACTACGGGGATCACTACTGGGGTCAATTAAAAGTGTCTAAAGAATATAACGACTCAAATCGACATCCTGAACCAGATCACCCAGATGGTTATCAACGAAGTCTGCGTCCACTGTCACGGTACTACCCGCATTATCAGAAGCATCAAAAGAGGCTTGTTCCAGTAGTCTCTCCATCACCGTGTGCAATCGGCGCGCACCAATATTTTCGGTGCTCTCGTTCACCTGCCACGCCACTTCTGCAATACGGGCAATTCCCGTCTCCGAAAAATTCAGCGTGACGCTCTCAGTACCCAGCAGGGCTGTGGCCTGTTCTGTCAGGGAGGCATCAGGCTCGCTGAGTATGCGCTGAAAATCCTGTGTACTCAGCGCCTCGAGTTCCACACGGATAGGTAGCCGTCCTTGCAGCTCTGGTATGAGATCCGAGGGTTTGGACAGATGAAATGCACCACAGGCGATAAACAGAATATGATCAGTCTTGACCATGCCGAATTTGGTCGACACCGTGCTGCCTTCGATCAATGGCAGTAGGTCTCTTTGTACGCCTTCACGAGAGATGTCACCTCCACTACCACGATCAGCACCGCGTGCAACCTTATCGATTTCATCAATAAAGACAATACCGTTCTGCTCGATGTTGTTGAGTGCCTGAGTTTTCATGTCCTCGTCGTTAACCAGCTTGCCAGCTTCTTCATCGATGAGTAATTTCATCGCTTCCTTGACGGGCATCTTGCGTTTTTTGGTGCGCTCATTACCCAGATTCTGAAACATGCCTTGCAACTGCTGAGACATCTCTTCCATACCTGGCGGCGCCATGATCTCGACCCCTGCAGTGTGCTGACTCACATCGATCTCAATTTCTTTTTCGTCAAGATCTCCCTCACGCAGTTTTTTACGAAATTTTTGTCGCGTGCTGCTCTCAGGTGTCTCGGTGACATTGAATCCAGCAGCGGATGCCGGTGGCAAAAAGACATCCAGCACCCGCTCCTCGGCTGCATCTTCGGCACGGTTGCGCATCTTCTGTTTGGCTTGTTCGCGGGTCTCTTTCAATGCCACATCTGCCAGGTCGCGGATGATGGATTCGACATCTCGTCCAACATAGCCCACTTCGGTGAATTTGGTGGCCTCTACCTTGATGAAAGGCGCATTGGCCAGACGCGCCAGCCTGCGTGCTATCTCGGTCTTGCCGACCCCTGTGGGGCCGATCATAAGAATATTCTTGGGCGTCACTTCGTCTTTCAGATGATCATCAAGTTGTTGACGACGCCAGCGGTTACGCAAGGCAATAGCCACCGCTCTTTTGGCCGAACTCTGGCCAATAATATGTTTGTCCAGCTCTTGGACGATCTCACGCGGTGTCATGTTAGACATCTTTATCAAGCGTCTCGATTGTCAAATTGTTATTGGTATAGATGCAGATATCAGCCGCCGTTTCAAGGCTGTAACGTACGATCTCTTCAGCGCTGAGCTCGGTATGTGCCAGCAGGGCTCTAGCCGCCGACTTGGCAAAATCACCGCCAGAGCCAATCGCAATAATCCCGCCCTCAGGCTCAATGACATCGCCGTTGCCAGTAATCACCAGTGACGCCGTCTCGTCTGCCACCGCCAGCAATGCTTCCAGACGACGCAACATGCGATCTGTACGCCAATCTTTGGCAAGCTCTACAGCGGCCCTTGTTAGCTGGCCATTGTGGGCTTCGAGTTTGGCCTCAAAACGCTCAAACAGCGTAAATGCATCAGCTGTACCCCCGGCAAATCCTGCCAGCACACGATCCTTGTAAAGCCTGCGCACTTTACGCGCATTGCCTTTCATGATCACATTACCCATGCTCACCTGACCATCTCCACCGATGACCACCTGATTACCTCGGCGTACCGAACAAATGGTAGTCCCCCGGAACTGCTCCATGCTATCTGATCCTCGAATTTGTTGATGCCCAGTGTACCTGTTGATCACCTTGTGCTGTTCGACACTGAACCTTTGATGCATGGTGTGCTAGCCTGCTGCCATGCAACTAACCGTGCCCCATAGAACCGTTGCCGATACGGGCAGTTTCCCAGTTAACCCTGAAGGCGTTGCGCACTGGCTGGCAGAACTCAATCCGCTGGGCTCAGAGGCCGACGCACGCAAAGTATACAGCGGGCTCAAACACAGCAATCGTCTGCACAACGACGTCGATCAGCGGCGCTCGGTAATCAGTTGTTTTATCCCGGTCCTGCGTGATCTTCACCGCCAGCTCAATGAGCTAAGCGATGCTCAGCCTTTACCCCTGACCCGTGAATTTTCCCGTCATGCGCGCCTGCGCGATTCGCTTTTGCGAGAGGAGGCCTTTGCATTCAAGATATTGCTGTCCGACAGCAAAAAGCCCTTGGCTGACGACGCCAGGCGCGCCATGCAAGCTCTTGCCCGACAAGCCGAAGCGGTTGTCCACGGGTTTCGAGTATTTCCTGACGCGCTGATCGAAGATGCCCATCAGCTCTATGCCCTGGCCGAAGAGCACAAGCTATTGTCCTCACAACAGGGCTCCGAGCTGTTGTCACTGCAGGATCACTATCGCTTTGTCCTGTTGCTAAGCGTTGCCGATCTGTCTCAGCAACGTCCAAGGCAGCTTCCGCTGGTTCTGGAATTTCTGCGTGGTGCGGTAGCCGACATCCATATTGAACGTCAACGGCCACCTCGTACGGCCGGTAATACCGACTTTGCCATCGACTTGAGACAAGGATCGCGTCCAGAGCCCTCCGCAAGCGTGCTCAGTGCAAACCAGGACGATGTTCGATGGTTCAGCATTGCGCCAGTGCTTTATCGGATAAACCAGATCTCAGGCAACATTGCCATTGCCTCGGATGCCAGTCCGGGTAAAGACACCCTTGAACGACAATCTCTGGCACGCCTGCACGTAGCCATGGCACGTTCGCGGCATAGACGACTTGCCCGGCAGATTACCAAACAACCCAAGCGGGTGGTTCTGGGCCACAAGGAGATCTGCGCCTACCTACTGCATCGACCCACCGAGATACCTGCCGATCATGAGTCCAATTGGGTCGTCACCAATGAGACTCTACACGGTGTGCAACTGCATAGTCCTGCTTGTCGGGCAGGCCTGGTGCAGGTCGGTGAGCTTATCAGCGTCACTGCCAACGACAAGGCTCTGTTGAGTCCACAAACATCGCAAAGCAACAAGATTGAGGCGCTGATGGGAGTCATACGCTGGGTACGTGCAACGAGTGGTGAAGGCATCACTATCGGCGTTGAATTTCTTGCTCGCACCGTACTTCCCGTTCATGTCACGCGCGATACGCAACTCGAGGAAGAAGCCAAGGCTTGGCAACATTCAATGGGTGAGGTCAGTGAAAATGCGGTGATCATTGCCTGCAAGTTTCAGAACACCGTGTTGCAGACGATGTTACTGCCACCCTACCTGTATCAGGAAGGTGATAAATTTATCGCGGCTCAAAGTGGTCGGACTCGCAAGGTGCAATTGCACAAATGTCTTCAGAGCAATGGACTGTTCAGTCAGTATTCATTGATTGACGCACCAGAGTGATAGAAGACTGTCAGAAGAGTGAGCGCCAGAAGTAAAAACAACTCAATCACTGAAAGATCGATTTTCATAACCGGCGATACTTTAAGCGTACGTACCAGCACCGAAATAGCCTTCTGTACCCAAGGTCAACGCAGGCAACCGAATACAGGAACGGGCTAGATAACGTCGCTCTTCTTTATATACGTTTTTGCATCAACAATCGTCATTCCATCCGCGTGATTAAAGGTATGAACACCCCTGACCTGGTTATTCCAATCGGGTGTTATTCGGCTTACCGGGGTTTCCTGATAGTGCTCTTCACTTAGCTGCGTGATTTCTTGCAGCTGCAAGGCAAAACCATAGTCCACACTGCAATCCTGTGCTGGTCGAAAAAGCCTTCCATTCTTCTTGAACAAGGCGCCAGCAGGTCTTGCGCAGCGTACATCAGATACCACTACACGCTGAGGATGCGGTGTCCACTCATCGTCCATAAAATAATCTGCTGATAGCAGATGAAGTTCATCGTGTGTGTTGCCACCATCAGTGTCACGCAAATTAGTGAACATCCACCAACGACCTTCTTGTTCGTACAAGGTGGTATCGACAGCATAGATGTCTTTCATCAACGTCCTTACGTGGACCCACTGATCGGGAAAGCTTACGCATTTATACAGATCGATTGTACGGTTTTCACCCGATTCTGGAATCATATACATCTGCCCGTCATGTTCGAACAAAAAAGGATATGACAGGTGATAGTCGGGTTCTAACACTGTTTTTACCTCACCAACGGTACCCTCTTCACTAACAGGGATGACCGCTATACGGCCGCGTCGCATGCTGTACAGGTACTCTTCCACAAAAACGTAATAGATACCCTCACGTTTGATGACGAAGGGGTCGGCCCAGTAACGATCGTTCGGTGATTCTATCTTGGTGAATTGCCAGATTGATGTTGACATCTCATCACCCAGACGAAAATACAGCACCCACTTCTCTTCAAAACGACGGCTGAATACTACCTGTTTTCCATAGGCATACAAACCTAGTCCTATGTAGTGCAGAACGTGCTTCAAGCTCATCTTTTTTTCCGAGAGCAAGGGCTGGGAATAGAAACTCAATGGTGGACCAATCGATCGTGCGCGCTCTTTCAACGCATCAAAACCTGTTTGACGAAGCTCTGACAGTTTGCGGGGTAACATATCAACAGAGCGCCAGTACAACTTATCGCGCGTTTTCTTTATCGAAGATTTGTCTGTAGCCGTAAAAGAGCGGTCGAGTACAAACCCGTCATCCAGCTTCTCACTGAGCACTTGTAGAGTGACACCAGCGCAAATCTGGCCGTGATAACGCTCCCAGACTCCGGGTGGGCCGCCCCGGTTGACTTGATTGTCACCGTGGTGATATGACCAAACTCCGTATCGTGGAAGCTCAAGAAGCCGACCTTTCAATATTCTCCAACCCAATCGGATGATAATGTCAGCACGGTGCTCTAGCAAAGTATCAATATCATTGAGGCTCAGGCTGTCGTCCCAGCGCGTAGTCTCAGGCGTCAAGGTCAGTGTGGCTATGGAGCCTTCCAAATCATCCAGGGTGCGTTCGGCAAACGGATCGGGAGGCTGGGAAAACTTCTTTCTATCCCAGATTATGTAGCGAGAAAACAGCGACAAGGCAAGAGAGCTTTTTACCGGCACTACTGTGCTCTGATCCGTTTTGCCGCGTACTACGGCCAGCACAATGATTCCGTCGCCGCTCAGTTGAATTTTTTTCAACATCTGATATTGCCACTCGGGAATACGAGTGCTGTTGATTAAAATTGCAATGCGTAATGCAGGGTTTGGTGGCATAACGGGCGTTCGGTTGAATAAGTACTGAAATGTGAGGTATCAAGAAAGCAGAAAGCACATAATGCAGCCGCCTCGATACAGCAGTCTCTATTCATCCATTGTTCGGAAGCAATCGAGAGCGTTGCAGTTCTCTCATGAACAGACTGGCTTGAAGAACAAGCTTTAAATCCATGACTTATCCTATGGTAGCTAATCCCCCCAGGCGAAACCGGGTGCTGCTTCACATCGGCTTCAGAGCCATGATACTGAGTAGATGAGCTAAATAGGGATCAAACTGTCAGTACGCGCGCAAAACCCTGATCACTCGTTTACTTGATTCAAAACACCGCTTAGCCTTCTTCGGGGACTTTACCACAGCGTGCTCGAGGATGAGATTCATCATAAACCTTTGCCAGATGCTGGAAGTCCAGATGGGTATAGATTTGAGTAGTGCTGATGTCAGCATGGCCTAACAGCTCTTGCACCGCTCGCAAATCACCGCTGCTCTCCAGCAAATGACTGGCAAAAGAATGCCGCAACATGTGTGGGTAACAATCCCGATCCAGCCCTTGGGACTCTGCCAGTTTTTTCAATCTCATCTGTACGGTTCTGGGCGCTATTCGCTTTCCACGTGAACTCAGGAACACAGCGGAACAGTCGGCTCCGGGAAGACTACGCCTGTAGCCCAGCCATTTGTTGATGGCGTCAACAGCATGCTCACCCACTGGCAGATCACGCACCTTGCTGCCTTTACCCGTAACCCGCACTTGACCGACGCCCAAGTCAAGATCAGCCAGATCGATGTTCACTAGCTCCGCCAGACGCAAGCCTGATGAATACATGAGCTCGAACATGGCCAGATCACGACAGACCATAGGATCATTGAGGTTCTGGGCTAGTAATCTGCTGACCTCTTCTGGTGCAAGGGTAGCAGGAAGCGCCTTTTTGTCCTTGGGTGCCAGAATATCCTGCGCCGGATTGATCCTGGCAATACCGTGATCGATCATGAAATTGTATAAGCCGCGTAGCGCAGATAAACGTCGCGCAAGACTACGGCCGGCTATGCCATCACGATGTTGTTCGGCCACAATGGCACGCACATCATTGGCGCACAGAGATTGCCAGTTTTCCAGCTCACGCGCGGCGGCCGAGCGAGCAACCGCTTTGAGATCCCGAGCATAATTGCTGACCGTGTGGGGCGATGCCCGTCGCGCAACTGCCAGTTCTTCCAGATACTGATCTATCGCACTTTGAAAGTCACTCACTTGCCAGCTTCCTGAACATGAGCGCCATAGCTATGAATTCGGCGGCTGAGAAGCTCTCCCAACTGGTTCAAAAACATGACGCCTTTACCCACACCAAAGCGCGACTCATCACGACTGGTGAGCATCACTACGCCAAGCTTGCGCTTATAGTGTAGCGGGATCATGGCAGCCGAGCCGACTTCGGCATGATTACTGCCCACTATCGCCATCAATTGCGCATCGCTGGGCATCCCACACACGGTGCTGCCACCTTCAAACAGCTCATCAAACTGCTTCGCCCGTTTATCGGTGTGTCGCACAGTAACAGCGCCCTCAAATTGCTCAAGCTTTGTAGCGCGCTTGCGCGGTGGGCTTCTGGTTTCAGCACGCTTGTTTGCTACCTTCTTGCGCGACGCTCTCTTGGGCGCAGGCGCTATCAGCATCAGATGCACCGACTCGGCATTGAAACTTTCCCGCAAACAACTCTGGGTAAGGGCAACAATTTCTGCAAGCGTCGGTGCGGTGATTATCTCCTGATTGAGCAGATGCAGCCGTTGGTGCACTATCTCGTTCTGCCGAGCTACGGCAATGAGATCAAGCAGGCTTTTTTCCAGGTGGGTGCATTTGCTGCGCAGTACGCTAACCTGCTTTTCGATTAACGAGACAGCCTTGCCTGAATTATGCGGTACTCGCAGCCTGGTCAGAATATCCTGATTACCCATAAAGAATTCCGGGTGTCTCAGCAAGTGCTCAATAACGGCGTCGTTAGTGATTTCGCCGTTAAGGTTGGTCTGTTCTGGTTGCATATTATCGTTACATTCTTATTTGTCCCTCGAAGACTGTAGAACATGAGCCAGTCATTTCAATCGAAGCTTTCACATTAGGCCAATGTATTTTCAAATCACCACCGGGTAAGCTTACAACTGTCGAATTGTCAAGCCGGTCTTGTGAGTGTGCAATGGCAACCGCCGCACAAGCCCCGGTACCACAGGCTCTTGTCTCTCCAACACCACGTTCAAACACGCGCAGTCTTATGTGCTGACGATCGATTATCTGCATGAAACCAACATTGACTCGATTGGGAAAATTTTTATGTTTTTCAACTAATGGCCCAATACGTTCGACATCTGCTACACATAGATCATCAACAGTAATAAGTACATGCGGATTTCCGATACTCGCTGTACCCACCTCGAAGATTTGTCCGTCGACATCCAGCGCGTAAAAATCACGACGTTTCGGCGCAACAAATGGAATGCTGGCAGGCTCGAATTGCGGCACACCCATCTGCACCATAACTTGGTCATCGTCCTGCAATTCCAGTGTAATCACCCCCAGAGCCGTATTAACCTTGACAGAGTTACTCTGCGTTAAGCCCTTGTCGGTAACAAAACGTGCAAAACAGCGAGCACCATTGCCACAATGCTCTACCTCGTTACCATCGGCATTGAATATTCGATAGTCAAATTCTACCGACTCAACTGATGGGGCGCTAACAACGAGCAGCTGATCAAAACCGATACCAGTATGCCGATCAGACCAGCGGCGAACCACATCGTTATCAAACTGAAGACGACCATCCAGATTGTCAACGACCATGAAGTCATTGCCCAGTCCGTGCATCTTCGTGAAGTCCAAAACGCTCACGGCAATACGAATTCCTGTGCAAACAAGGCCTCTGTCTCCTCTCTTGAACGAACCAGGAACGCCTTGTCACCATCGACCATCACCTCTGCCGCTCGAGGCCGGGTATTATAATTTGAACTCATCACGAATCCATAAGCCCCTGCAGAGCGCACACAAAGAAGATCGTTTTCCGCAATTGCAAGCTTGCGCTGCTTACCCAGAAAATCTGCCGACTCGCAAATGGGTCCCACCACGTCATAGACGCGTGGCTCGCGCTCATGCATCTCTACCTCCTCTATCGCCTGCCATGCACTGTACAAGGCAGGTCTTATCAGATCGTTCATGGCGGCATCAACGATCGCAAAATGCCTGTCATCGTTGCTTTTCAGGTATTCGACGCGTGTTAACAGAACGCCTGCCTGCCCAACGATATAGCGCCCCGGCTCAACCAGAATTTGAAGCTTTCTGTCGCCAACAACACGCTTGACGCAATCAGCCCATGCAGCCACATCCAGATTGGCGTCCTCCTCTGTGTAGCGAATACCCTGACCGCCACCGACATCAATGTGAGTCAACTGAATACCTTCTTCAGCCAGTGTATCCACCATGCAAACCAATAGTTTCACAGCGTCTTCATAGGGCGCCAGACTGGTGAGCTGCGAACCTATATGACAATCGATACCTTGAATATCTATCGATGGATGTTCTGCAGCGCGGCGATAAGCTTGCATGGCATCACGCATATTGATACCAAACTTGTTCTCTTTTAATCCTGTCGAGATATAGGGATGGGTCATGGCGTCGACATCGGGATTGATACGCAGCGACACAGGCGCAACCACGCCATGTGTGCTGGCAACCTCAGCCAGCCGATCAAGTTCGGATACAGACTCCACATTGAAGCAACGGATGCCTGCTTCTAGCGCTGCTGCCATCTCACGCACATTTTTGCCCACGCCCGAGAAAACGATTTTGGATGGCTTTCCACCTGCTGCCAACACGCGCTTCAGCTCACCAATGGACACGATATCGAAACCCGAGCCCAACCGTGCCAAGGTGTCGAGAATCGCCAGATTACTATTGGCTTTGACGGCGTAACAGATCAAATGGTCGGAACCATCAAGCGCATCAGCAAATTCACGAAAGGCCTGTTCGATACTGGCGCGGTTGTACACGTAAAGAGGCGTGCCGAATTCTGCAGCCAACTCGCTGCACCGCTTATTGCCGGTCATCAATGATCCGGATTGTCGATAGAAAGACGTCATAATAGACAAATGAATATCGTCAGAGAGTAAGAAGTGTGGCGTTTATTATCGCAAATAGACTATGCCAGCTACCTATTCTGATTTTATTTTTGTTTGGGCTTGTCATAATCATCATCATCATCGTCGTCAAGCTCTGGTAGATCCGAGGAACGATCGTTCATAAGATCGCCAGTCACCGCTTCAAGCTCTTCAGCTAACTGTGCATCAGCTGGCAGAAACAGATCCCCTTTGTTTCCGCAGGCCACGAGAATCACGCTCATCAGACAAATGCTCAGGAATGTGGTCTGTCGGTGGGTCATAACGCACGCTCTCTTGCATTGCGGGGCATTGGAGTATACTCGCCTGCGCGTAACAACCGAATAGTCAACCCGCATCATGAGCACCAAACCGCTTGACAGTATAGTAATCAGCACCGCCGATCCTTGCGTATACAGCGTCATCTGGCTACATGGCTTAGGGGCAAGCGGCCACGATTTCGAACCGATCGTGCCTGAGCTGAATCTATTGGATAGACCAGGAGTCAGGTTTCTGTTTCCGCATGCACCGGTGCGCCCCATCACAGTCAACGGTGGTGCAGCGATGCGAGGCTGGTACGACATCACCTCCATGGATTTTGGAGAACGGCAGCAGGATACCGCCGGAATTCGTGAATCTGTTGCACTTGTCAATGCATTAATAGATGCCGAAATAGACAGCGGAATCAGTCCTGCCAACATTCTGCTGGCAGGATTTTCTCAGGGCGGCGCCATTGCCCTGTTTACCGCACTTACCACACCCCATAAAATCGGTGGTGTGATGGCTCTGTCCACCTACTTGCCTATCCAGGATGCGCTTACAACCGAGCTTACCGAGCATGGCAAAACGCTACCTGTGTTCATGGCGCATGGGCAATTCGACGAGGTTATCCACATACGACATGCCGAACAATCACTGGCAGCTCTGGCAGCGCTTGGTGTCACGGCAGAGTGGCGTAGCTATTCCATGGCACACAGTGTCAGCAGCGAAGAGGTTGCTGATATTGCCACATGGCTGAAGCTTCAGTTCGGCATGTAGGCAGTTGCCAGACGTATCCTGGCTCTGCCAATCGCCGCCTCCACCGCAGTAGGGGCGGTGCCACCGACATGGCTGCGTGCGTTTACCGAACCCTCCAGAGTCAGCACCTCAAACACATCATCGTTAATGTGTTTGCTGAAGCTCTGCAGTTGTTCCAGCGTCATATCCGACAAGTCCAGACCAAGTTGCATGCCATAGGCGACGGCTTCGCCGACCACCTCATGGGCATCACGAAATGCCAAACCCTGTCCTACCAGATAATCTGCAAGATCAGTGGCTGTGGAAAACCCCTCTTTAGCCGCAAGTCGCATAGCTTCGTGACTTACCTGAATCGCTGGCAGCATATCGGCAAAAGCGCATAAGCAGCCTAACCAGGTATCGACCGAATCAAACAAGGGCTCTTTATCTTCCTGATTGTCCTTGTTGTAGGCCAGCGGCTGACTTTTCATAAGCGTGAGCAAGGACATGAGATTCCCGTACACGCGTCCAGTTTTACCTCGGACAAGCTCTGGCACATCCGGGTTTTTCTTTTGCGGCATGATCGATGAACCCGTGCAGAAGCGATCCGGAAGATCAATGAACTTGAATTGCGCTGACATCCAGAGCACCAGCTCTTCGGATATACGCGATAGATGCATCAGACTTATCGCCGTGGCTGAACAGAATTCGATAGCAAAGTCCCTGTCACTAACCGCATCCAGGGAGTTTTCGCACAATGCGTCGAACTCGAGCAGCTCACGGGTTATCTCGCGATCGATAGGGTAAGAGGTACCGGCAAGCGCAGCCGCCCCCAGTGGCAGGCGATTAAGCCGCTTTCGGGTATCAGCCAGACGCTCCAGATCACGCAAGATCATTTCGAACCACGCCATGACGTGATGACCGAACGTCACCGGTTGTGCTGTTTGCAAGTGCGTAAAGCCTGGCATGAGGGTGGCTTTCTCAGCCTGGGCCAACACCAGTAAACCTTCCAGTAGCCGAGTGAGTTGAGTGGCCGCCTGATCACAAGCATCGCGTAAATAGAGTCGAATGTCAGTGGCAACCTGATCGTTGCGTGATCTGCCAGTATGCAGTTTTTTACCCGCATCACCGATTTTGGCAGTCAATGCCGATTCGATGTTCATGTGCACATCTTCCAGAGCCACCGACCAGGTAAACTGCCCTGACTCGATATCATCCTGCACGGCATTCAAACCTTCCTGGATGGCATCGTGATCGGCTGCGGTCAGAACACCGGTACGATGCAGCATGCTGGCATGCGCTCGAGAGCCCTGAATGTCCTGACGGTACATTCGTTTATCAAAATTGACCGAAGCGGTAAATTCCTGCACGAATTCATCGGTGGATTCCGAGAATCTGCCCCCCCACATGCCGGTGCCAGATTGCGCCTTGCCAGTAACGGGTTTTTCCGATTGACTCATTCGAGATCCACACTATTTTTCAGACGTTGGTAGCCTGATGAGAGATAAAAGTATCGCTACTGTTGAAAGAGCAGCACCTATGCCATGCTGCGCCAGACAATACGCGCATGCGTATACTAGCTTTTTATGACCCTGAATTGACTGCTGGAAACTGAAGTGAGTTCTACTTTGCTGTCCAAAAATGACTGATAAGCTTAAAGCGCCAGTGGTGCTCATCACCCGGCCCGCCACTCAGCAGTCGGCTTTTTCCGATGGTTGTCGGGATCTGGGCTTTTCAGTGTCCCTACTCCCGTGCCTGCAGATTTTACCGTGCAAAACGGATAAGGGCTATCTGGACAGACTTCTGGAAGATCACACAACCGTACTGTTCACCAGCGCCAATGCGGTACACAGCGCGCACGGCATTCGCGCGTTCCCCTGGCCAAAACTACACATTCATGCCATTGGCGCAGCATCAGCCAAGGCACTTGAGCAATACCAACAGGTAGTGGCGCTAACCCCGCAGTCACCATTCAATAGTGAGGCCTATATCGAACAACTGAGCAATGCACCACCCGAGTCGCTGCTCATCATCAAGGGATGCGGTGGTCGGGGCGTCATCGAGCCTGCATTAGTGGATCTTGGCTGGCACGTTAGCGTGCTGGATGTCTATGAACGGGTGCGGCCTGACTTGTTATCCGATGACATCAATGCAATTTTTGCAAGCAGTGCTCCTGACATCATCAGCGTCACCAGCGATGAAGTTCTGAACAATCTGTGGCACCTCTGCCATCAACACACCAACACGTTGCGAACTCGCCCGTTGGTCGTCAACAGCGAACGTTGTGCAAGCCTGGCTATTGATCTGGGTTTTAAGATTAACGCATGGGTGGCGGTGCCTGCCGGCGATAAAGGGCAACTGCTGTGTCTTGAGCGCTGGAAAAAAACCATATTTGATAAAGGCGCGATACACTCGTCAGCAAATGGCTGAAGCATCGACGAAAGTTGCTTCAATCAATGCCCAGAGAGGGCCACATCCGGCTCACTTTTGTTTTGACATGTTCACTCATACTGATGGGTTCACCCCACTGCCTGTCAGTTTCACCCGGCAATTTGTTCGTCGCATCCATACCCATTTTCGAACCTAATCCAGAAACAGGAGATGCAAAATCCAGATAATCAATGGGTGTGTTCTCTATAAGTGTGGTGTCGCGGGCAGGATCCATCCGCGTCGTTATCGCCCAGATGACATCCTCCCAGGAGCGCGCGTCCACATCGTTATCGACTACGATCACAAATTTGGTATACATGAATTGGCGTAAAAAACTCCACACACCCATCATGACGCGCTTGGCATGTCCGGGGTATTGCTTTTTCATGCTGACCACTGCCATGCGGTACGAGCAACCCTCCGGTGGCAGATAGAAATCGACAATTTCCGGAAACTGCTTTTGCAGAATAGGCACGAACACCTCGTTCAAGGCCACACCCAGAATGGCAGGCTCATCCGGTGGACGGCCGGTATAGGTTGAGTGGTAGATCGGATCTTTTCGATGCGTAACCCTCTCAACCGTGAATACCGGAAACTCATCCACCTCATTGTAGTATCCAGTGTGATCGCCGAAGGGACCCTCAGGTGCGTTCTCTCCCGGGTAAAGAAAACCTTCAAGTACAAATTCTGCCGAGGCAGGCACCTGTAGATCCGACAACTGTGCCTTTGCCAGCAAGGTACGTTCACCGCGCAATAGACCCGCAAATGCATGCTCGGATAATGAATCCGGTACCGGGGTTACTGCTCCAAGAATAGTGGCAGGGTCGGCGCCCAGTGCAACCGCCACCGGAAAGGGCTCACCGGGATGGGTCTGTTGCCATTCGCGAAAATCCAGCGCACCACCTCGATGGCTAAGCCAACGCATGATGGTCTTGTCGGGCCCGATGACCTGTTGACGGTAGATACCCATGTTCTGACGCTTCTTGTGTGGGCCTTTGGTGATAACCAGACCCCACGTTATCAGCGGACCTGCATCGCCAGGCCAACAGGTTTGCACCGGTAGTCTGGATAAATCTACTGTATCCCACATCTCTTGCTGGCAAGCTGCATTCCTGGTGGTTTTCGGCGCCATATCCAGCACCTTCTTGAAGACAGGCAGCGTATTCCAGGCGTCCTTGATGCCTTTAGGTGGATCGGGCTCTTTCAGGAACGCTAACAACTTACCCACCTCTCTCAACGCTTCCACCGAGTCTTCGCCCATGCCAAAAGCGACACGCTCTGGCGTGCCGAACAGATTGCCAAGTAGTGGGTACTCAGAACCAATGGGTTTCTCGAACAGCAGAGCGGGTCCCTTGGCCCGCAGCGTACGGTCACAAATTTCGGTGATCTCCAGGTTGGGATCTACCGGCGTGCTGATACGCACAAGCTCGCCCCGGTATTCAAGGCCTGCAATAAAATCGCGTAGGTCGGTATATTTCATGACTGCTGGCTAATATTCACTGACACAACGTCATCCCGTGGCGACACCGGGACCGGATAGCCTCAGGCTGCAAGACCGCTGTGTCTTAACAGTGCATCGACCTGCGGTTCGCGACCTCTGAATGCCTTGAAAGAGTTCATTGCATCTCTGGAACCGCCAACCTCCAGTATGTTTTGCAAGAACGCCCTGCCCGTCTCCGGATTGAAGATACCGTCCTCTTCAAATCGGCCAAAGGCATCTGCTGATAACACTTCTGCCCATTTGTAGCTGAAATACCCTGCGCTATAGCCACCAGCGAAAATATGTGAAAAACCATGCTGAAAGCGATTGAAATCAGGGGTCGGTACCACCGAAACACGCTGGCGAATGGCATTCAGTGTTGCCTGCACATCGGCCGCCTGTTCAGCGGTAGAGTCCAGGTGAATCTGCATGTCGAAAAGGGAAAACTCTAACTGCCGTACCAGCTGCATGGCGGACTGAAAATTCCTGGCATTACGCATTTTTTCAAGTAGGGCATCCGGGAGTGGTTCACCGCTCTGATAGTGGCCGCTTATCATGTCGATGGATTCACGCTGCCAACACCAGTTTTCCAGAAATTGACTGGGTAGCTCAACAGCATCCCATTCCACACCATTGATACCCGATACCCCCGAGGCTTCAACCTGTGTGAGCATGTGGTGTAGCCCATGACCAAATTCGTGGAAGAGCGTGGTAACTTCCATGTGGGTAAGCAGAGCAGGATCATCGCCCACTGGTGGCGTCAGGTTGCAAGTCAAGTAGGCAATAGGGCGTTGAATGGCGTCACCAATGCGTTGACGGGTCGCACAAACATCCATCCAGGCGCCACCGCGTTTGTTCTCGCGCGCGTAGTTGTCCAGAAAGAATTCGCCGCGGATCGCACCTTCAGTATCGCTAATGGCGTACAGCTTCACATCCGGGTGATAGACATCAACATTATCCACAGGTTTTATCTTCAGATCGAACAGCTTTCCTATCACCGCAAACATACCCGGTATCGCTTTGCTGGCCGGAAAGTAGGGTTTCAATTCCTCATCGGATAAGTCGTGTTTCTGTTTTTTTAATTTATCGCTGGCATAGGGGACATCCCAGCCTTGCATGACATCCAGACCTAACTCTGATTTGGCGAAGTGCTCCAGCTCGGCAAAGTCCTGTTGAGCCTGCGGTAGTGCTTTAGCAGCCAAGTCATTCAGAAACCCTAGAACCTGACTTGGCTCTTCCACCATCTTGGGTACAACGGACAAATCAGCGTAGGAGGGATAGCCAAGTAAGGCCGCTTTTTCTGCTCGTAGACGCAGTATGGTTTCTATGTTGTCGCTGTTGTCGTACTTACCTGCATGAGGACCCTGATCTGATGCACGGGTGACGAAAGCCGAATACATCTCCTCACGAAGCTTGCGGTTGTCAGCAAACATCATCACAGCCATATAACTGGGGAATTCAAGATTGATCAGATAGCCGGACTGATCTTTGCCCTGCGCTCGCTGCCGGGCTGCAGCGATAGCTGACTCGGGTAATCCGTCCAGACTCTGAATATCGGGCAGTAGCTTACTCCAGGCATTGGTTGCGTCGAGAACATTATCGGAGAATTCGGTTGTCAACCTGGACAGTTCCTTTGCTATCTGGGAATACCTTGTTTTTTGTTCAGCATTCAACGACACGCCACCGAGTTTAAAATCCCGGATACTGTGCTCTATCTGTCGTTGGCGCTCCGCACTCATCGTGGTGAAATTTGAACTCTTCTTGAGTGACAGAGTTGCATTATAAAGATCCTCATTCTGACCCAACTCTGTGTAGTAGGCACTGAGCTTAGGCAGGCTGGCGTTGTAGACCTTGCGCAGTTCATCATTATTCATCACCGAATTAAGGTGACTGATGGGCGACCAGAATAATCCCAGCTCGTTGTGCGCCTCTTCAAGCGGCTGAATGAGCGATTGCCAACTGGGATCTTTGACCAGCTTGAGTGCAGCGATGACCGCCCGGCAATTGTCCAGATGTTTATCCAGCTGTTTCTCAATACCGTTAACATCGATAGCTGAAAACAAAGGGCGGTTGACCAGATTAGCTTCACTCATCAAAACGGATACCTGCTGGTTGATAGATTTAATCTTACGCGCCCTGCCCTTCTCTAGCCCACCGTATAGACGAGGACCCTTGCCAGTGCAGCTGTTGATGTTCATCGCGACGGGAATGACGGACGCTGTCAAGGTGCTATTGTTTCAAAACAGCTTTCTTCTACAGCAACTCAGACGTCCAGATTAGCCACTGACAACGCATTGCGTTCTATAAATTCACGGCGTGGCTCAACGTGATCACCCATGAGCGTATCAAACACCTCATCTGCTGTTATGGCATCTTCTATGCTGACTTGCAGCATGCGGCGAGCCTCCGGATCCATCGTCGTCTCCCACAACTGTTCCGGATTCATCTCTCCAAGGCCTTTGTAACGCTGGATTGTCAGACCACGTTTGGATTCGTTGATAAGCCAGTCCATGGCCTCTTTGAAAGTCTCTACCGGCTGATCGCGATCGCCTCTGGCCACATAGGCACCCTCGCCCAGCATATCGACAAGTTTTTCTGCCAGCTTGGCTAATTGTCGGTAATCAGGTGATTTGAAAAAACCAGGATCCAGTAATATTTCCTTATCGTTGCCATGAACCCGACGCAACAATCGAACACCGTTAAGACCATCAACCTCAATGGCGGAGGCTGTGTATTGGGAAGTACTGGACAGAACTTCATTTAACGTCTTTGTCAGTTCCGTGCCATAGGCTTGAACTGTTTTCGCATCGGCTAGTTGTTCTTCTTTTAGTGGTGGCTGATTAATCATCGCTTCGAGCACATCACGGTTGAAGCGACGCTCCATGCGCTGCATCAGCAAGCCTACGCGCATGTACTCTTGCGCCAGTAATTCGAAGCCTGTAGGACTAATGGTCGGGGCATCGGTATTCACGTGCAATCTGGCGCCATCCAGAGCCAGTTGCAACAGGTAGGCGTTTAGCTCGGCATCGTCCTTGACATAGCGCTCCTGCTTACCCTTCTTGACTTTATATAGCGGCGGTTGCGCAATATATATATGACCTCTGCGAATAAGCTCGGGCATCTGTCGATAGAAAAATGTCAGCAATAAAGTGCGTATGTGGGATCCATCGACATCGGCATCAGTCATGATCACGATGTAGTGATATCGAAGTTTATCCGGGTCAAATTCGTCCCTGCCAATGCCACAACCCAGTGCTGTGATCAGCGTACCAACCTCTGCGCTTTGCAGCATTTTGTCGAAACGCGCTTTCTCAACATTTAATATTTTGCCTTTCAAGGGCAGTATGGCTTGACGTCGGCGGTCTCTACCCTGCTTGGCCGAACCGCCTGCAGAGTCGCCCTCCACCAGGTAGATCTCCGACTTGGCCGGGTCCTTTTCCTGACAATCCGCCAACTTACCTGGCAGACCTGCGATATCCAGTGCACCCTTTCTTCGAGTCATTTCCCGAGCCTTTCGTGCCGCTTCTCTCGCTCGCGCTGCGTCAATGATTTTTGCCGTTATCTGGCGAGCTTCCGTTGGATGCTCCTGAAGAAAATCTGTCATGAATTCGCCAAGAACGGATTCAACTATTCCTTTGACTTCTGAAGACACCAGCTTATCTTTGGTTTGGGAAGAGAACTTGGGATCTGGCACCTTCACAGAAAGCACGGCAGTTAAGCCCTCACGAGCATCATCACCGTTAGCCGACACCTTTGCTTTCGCCGATGCACCGTTAGCTTCCATGTACTGATTTAGCGTACGTGTCAAGGCTGAGCGGAATCCTGCCAGATGCGTTCCCCCATCGCGCTGTGGGATGTTATTGGTAAAACAGAATATGTTTTCCTGATAAGCCTCTGTCCACTGGAGTGCTACTTCGACTGATACATCATCCTTGTCACCCAAAGAGTGTATGACGGTCTGGTTGATGGGTGTTTTTTTCCTATTGAGATGCTCGACGAAAGCCCTGATTCCACCCTCGTACTCGAAAGTATCAGTCTGGTCGGTGCGTTTATCTGTCAGGATTATGCGCACACCACTGTTAAGAAAAGAAAGCTCTCTAAGGCGTTTGGATAAAATATCGTATTCAAAGCGGATATTCGAAAAGGTCTCTCCACTGGGTTTGAAGTGTATTTCAGACCCGGTATGGTCGGTCTTATCGCCTTTTACGAGATCCGCTACAGGCTTGCTGTCACGGTATTCCTGCGTATGGATATAACCATCACGGTGAATGGTCAGCGTTAACCATTCACTTAAGGCATTGACTACCGACACACCCACACCGTGTAAGCCACCGGACACTTTATAGGAGTTATCGTCGAATTTACCGCCAGCATGCAAAACTGTCATGATGACCTCTGCAGCCGATCGCCCCTCCTCTTTGTGAACATCGACAGGAATTCCGCGGCCATCATCCGACACGCTGACTGATTCGTCGGTGTGAATGGTTACGTTGACGGCGCTGCAGTGTCCTGCCAGTGCTTCATCGATGGAATTGTCCACGACTTCAAACACCATATGATGCAAACCCGTGCCATCGTCTGTGTCGCCTATGTACATTCCAGGCCGTTTGCGTACGGCATCCAGACCTTTCAGTACTTTTATATTGGAGGAGTCGTAACTGGGTTTGTCGCTCATACAGTCATTCGGGTTGCCCTAACTCCCTAATTATAGTCCTTTTTTTACCTCGCCGTGTTCCATGTGAAACATCTCATGTGGTTGATCCTTCAAAATTTCCAGATTAACCCCGCTGACGAATACCTGACTTTCTAATTGGGTTAATTGTTTGATTAATAAACGTGAATGATCGTCATCTAATTCTGATGTCAGATCGTCGCAAAGAATGATGGCGTTTCGTGATTGAGTATCTTTTAAAACATCTAATTGAGCCAGATGTAAAAGATATACAAGCATCTTCTGTTGACCTCTGGACAGTACCTGTTTTGCCAGAACGTTCCCTGAATAGATAGCAACATCCGCTCTATGGGGTCCATCAGTTGTAGTCCTCATTTTTCGATGCGTATCGAGGTTCTCTCTAATTAATACCGCTAATTCCCGTTGTTGATCCCAACCAGAACGAAACCTTAGTTCCACGTGGAACGTTGTATCCAGGCTTTGTAACCGTTTTTGCAAGGCAATTGACAAAGATTCCACATATCTTGATCTGGCTACATTGATTTTATTAGCGGATGATAAAAACGGTTCATCCCAGATGGCAATCGATTTATCAGATGCAAATTCACGCAACAGCTGGTTCCGCTGTGCAAGGGCTCTTTTAAAATCTCGCCAATGGCTCAGAAACTGATGTTCCACGTGAAACAAGCCCCAATCCAGGAACTGTCGTCTTTCATCAGGACCCTCCTGAACCAACCTGTGGCTATCGGGAGTCAGCGCTTTTACAGGAAGCAGCCGTGTGATGTCTGCCTGGCTTTTAACGATCTCAAAATCAAGTTTAAGATCGACTGATCCATCACTACTTCTCTCCAAACCAGCCCTATGAACGCGCTCGGTTTTAGGGTCAGTAAACGCCGAGGTAATTCGGTAGCTGGAACTCAGCTGAGCTATGAGTTCTCTCGGTTTACGAGTGCGAAACGAGTGGCCAGTGGCCAGGCACTGTATTGCTTCAAGCAAGCTGCTTTTGCCGGAACCGTTAATTCCGGTAATAAGATTTAAAGCAGGGTGGGGGTGTACAGTCAGTTCATTGATAATACGAAAACTGACTACATCCAATTGTGTAAGAATCACAAACGCATGGGCATGACAACGTACTTGCAGTCGTCGGTGTCTGATGTTTCGGGGGTTATGAGCGCGCTACTACTTCCATCCTTCACCATGATCCGGGCATTCTCCGATTCGAGAGTACCTAATACATCCAGTAAATATGTGACGTTAAAACCTATTTCAGTAGATTCTCCCTGATAGTCGATTTCCAGCTCATCGATGGCTTCCTCCTGATCAGGATTATTGCTGGAGATGGTCAATAGCCCGCTTTCGAGTGCAATACGTACGCCACGATACTTCTCGTTTGACAAAACAGAGGCTCTGGTCAGTGACTGCCTGAGGGTTTGACAGTCGATGATTATCTCCTTGTTGCCATCGATAGGAATGACTCGGTTATAATCAGGAAAACGGCCATCAATGAGCTTGGTGCTTATCCTGACGCCACCCATCTGTATTTGTAAATGTTGTGGAGTCACGAGGAGAACAACCTTGTCGTCAGGATCCGAGCTACTTAGAAGGCGTTGAAGTTCGCTGATGCTTTTACGTGGAATAATAGCGCGTACGGGGGTTTCCGGATTAGCTTCGGTGTCGCATTGAGAATAGGCGAGCCTGTGTCCATCAGTAGCTACACATGAAAGACGATCTTCACTGATCTCTAACAACATACCATTAAGATAAAAACGTACATCCTGTTGTGCCATGGAAAACGAAGTGTGCTTTACACAACGCAGTAAATCGAGCGCTGTCAGATGTACCTCCTGAGCAGATTCCAGTTCACCGACTATTGGAAATTCCTCTGTGGGTAGTGTTGCAAGGGTGAAGCGACTTCGACTGGATTTAAGTAGTACCTTGTCACCAGTATACGAAAAATCAATACGGGCTGATTCGGGTAAATGCTTGCAAATATCCAGGAGTTTTCTTGCGGGTACGGTGGTCGATCCGGCTTGATCGACTTGCATCTCGACTCTGGCTTGCATTTCGATTTCTGAATCACTGGCGGTAATGGTTAAATAGCCATCGTCTGCTTCGATAAGCACATTACCCAGAACAGGAGAGGTTTGTTTTCGCTCAACCGCTCCTACTACGTGTTGCAGAGGCGTGAGCAATGATTCGCGTTGTGCACTGAATTTCATGGCTTATATAAAAAGATTATTTTTCAATTTATGTTATTACTATTACTGATACTCAGGAACAAGTCGGTGGGTAAGTCAAATTTATTCAATATAAACAAATACTTAACTCTAGTTTTTACGCGGTATAACAATCTTTGATCATGTCCCATAAGTTGTGGGTAAAATGGGGATAACAACAACGCTTCATTGCATACTCTACTTATACTGACTTTATCCACAGCCTGGACATAAACTTTCCCTGAGCGTCATAAAGACTTGAGCGGGTGCCTTGACGGCAATGATCTCATTGTGCAGTGTATGCCTGAATGAGAGACTTATGGTGGGCTCATCGAAATAACTACAGGTTGATACAGTCACTGGTGTATTCAGCGCTATCGCTAATCATGCATACACTTGGTTAGATGAACTTAACTAGACAATGTACGATGCAGGTTCTTAAAATCCTCTGCAATTGAGTCGTCGCTTTCACGTAATTCAGAGACCTTTTTACACGCGTGCAGTACGGTAGTGTGGTCACGGCCACCGAAGGCACGTCCGATCTCTGGAAGGCTTTTACTTGTCAAATCCTTGGCCAGTGCCATAGCTATCTGTCTGGGTCTGGCTATGGATCGAGTGCGTGTCTTACTGGACAAGTCGGCCAGTCTGATCTTGTAGTACTCAGCAACTGTTTTCTGAATGTTTTCAATCGACACAGCACGCCCTTGAATCGCCAGTAAGTCGGCCAATGCCAAACGCGTGCTTTCCATAGTGATGGGATCGCCGTTGAGTTGACAGTAGGCAATGACGCGTCTTAGCGAACCTTCGAGTTCGCGAACATTGCTGCGGATTTTGTTGGCGATAAAAAAGCTGACTTCAGAGGGCAACTGGATACCAAGGGTTTCTGCCTTGCTGTTCAAAATGGCAACGCGCATCTCCAGTTCAGGAGGCTCGATAGCCACTGACAGGCCCCAACCAAATCGTGTTTGCAGGCGCTCCTCAAGGCCGTTGATCTCTTTGGGATATCGGTCGCAGGTCAGGACAATTTGCTGGTTACCTTCGAACAAGGCATTGAAATTGTGAAAAAATTCTTCCTGAGTTTGTTCTTTGTTGGCAAAGAACTGGATATCATCAACCAGCAGTGCATCCAGACCTCGGTAAAAGGCCTTGAACTCAGACATTTTGTTGTGTTGAAGGGCCGTTACCATTTCCTGAACATAGCGTTCCGAATTGATATACATAACCCGGGCATCCGGCTTGTTGGCCAGAATCTCGTTGCCGATTGCCTGCATCATGTGTGTTTTGCCTAGCCCTGATGCACCATAAATGAGATAGGGGTTGTACGCTGTGCCCGGGCTTGCGCCAATCTGGAGTGCTGCGGCGCGCCCCAGTTGATTGCTTTTGCCCTCGACCAGAGTTCTGAAACTGAATTGAGGTTTCAGATTAGATTGAGGCTGCACTATTGCGGCAGTCGAGGCAATTTGAGAATGCGCAGGCGCGGCAGGTCGGTATACCGAAGGCGTTGACTGACGACTGGTCTCTCGAGCTCTGGTACTTCCTGTTCGTGTGTAAGGTGCATTTAGCGCTCCAGAGCCAATGACAAAAATCACCATAACTGAATCGGGATTTGCCAGTGCTGAAGCAATTTCCTGGATACGCGTATGAAAATTGCTTTGCACCATATCCAGCACAAACCGGTTGGGCGCAAGAATGCTTAATTTGTCGTTCTCGTGATGGGCTTGTAGCGGTCGTATCCAGGTATTGAGCTGCTGGTCCGAAAGCTCGGTTTCCAGCTGGAGCAAACAGCGATCCCAAAGTGTACTCAACTGTGTTCTCTCCAAGGGGGTGAGCAATCTACCAGTTCTTCACAAATTATTGGAAAAACGCATCGGCATTGAGACTGCGGGGGGAGTAAACCTTACGCCAATAGGTGCTCGATGTTCAACAGATAACGAATGTTTTTTCTTTATTATGGGAACTTGGCAAGCAATGAAGAGAACAGGTCGTATTCTGGTAGATATGTATTGACGATATTGACCTCCCTGACAATACGTATTATGATTGTCGGTTCGATGAAGAGTGTTGTGCGCAGCGCGTTACCCCTGAGGCTTAAATCATGAAAAGAACATACCAACCCAGCAAAATCAAGCGCGCCCGTACTCATGGTTTCCGCGCCAGAAAAGCGACTCGCGGTGGCAGAGCAGTACTAGCTAATCGGCGTCGTAAAGGCAGAGCCCGTCTCAGCGCCTGAGTTATGGCCGTAATGTTTCGTTTTACGCTCCAACCCTGATTTCTCGCACATTTTAATTGGCTTAACAGCTCGGGTTAACAATGAGATCGACTGGGTCGCAGGCGAAAGAGCGTCCCGGAGTTGTGTTGCAGGAAGGTATTGCTACAGGATTCCCAAGAACGGCAAGGTTACTGACAGCTAGGGACTACGGAACTGTTTTTCAGAAAAACAGACGTCTGTCAGACAAGTACTGGACGGTGCTCGTCCATCAATCCGAATCAGCATCCCCACGACTGGGCATGGCAATAGCCAAGAAGCGTGCAAAAAGAGCAGTTGATCGTAATCGAATAAAGCGCATAGCACGCGAGTCGTTCAGGCATCAACTGCCAAACCTTTCGCACATTGAACTGGTCATAATGAATCGTCAGGAAGCTGTCAGTGCAAGCAATAACACGCTTCGAGCATCTCTGGATATCTTACTGTCACGGATTATCTGACCATAAGATCCTGTCCGAGAACAGCGGTCAATCATCAGTGTCAGAATATCAATCGGGTGGCTCTACGATGGGCCTCTGAACGCACAGATCTTTCTATCAGGAATCTTAGACCACTATTTAACGTGTTCAAAGCAGATAGTTAGAGAGTGTTTCGTGTCATTGGTGTCTAAAACAGGCGATAATACCCGGATGCTTCGACTACTCGGTTTCTACAGACGGTGGGTTAGCCCACTGCTGCCACCAAGGTGCCGGTTTCTACCGACCTGTTCAGCGTATGCCGTTGAAGCAATTGAAAGTCATGGCCTGGCGCGTGGCGGTCGTATGGCACTTAAAAGAGTTTGCAAGTGTCACCCTTTTAATCCTGGTGGGTTTGATCCCGTTCCAATCGATAACACTCTGGAAGAACTTCAACAGTCTTCCCTGGTTGGGCACCATCAAGTTTCATCCAAACGACAGAACACATTGAATCAGTAATGGAAACTCAACGACTGCTCCTGTATCTTGCATTCGGCTTTTTGAGTCTGATTATTTACCAGACTTGGATGCAGGATTACCACGCTCCAGTTCCCGTGGTGCGTACCAGTGCCGAGGCAACGGGTGCCAATCAGTTACCGGGTATTGTCGAAGGTCAGGATCAGTTGCCCAATGCAGCCGATTTGCCCAATGCTGTTTCAGGAACTGAAAACCAGGCAGCCCCAGTGACGCAGAATTCGCAGGCCAGAACGGTCACGGTCAGCACTGATCTGATTGATGGTGCAATCAGCACAGTAGGGGCGACGATTACACGGGTAGAGCTTAAAGAATATCCAATTTCCATTGAGCAACCTGATACCTCATTTCTTCTGGTGAGCGACGAACCTGCTAATTACCTGGTTGCAGAATCCGGCCTTCAGGCACGTGCGGGTGAGCCGGCACCGACACACAAGGAAATCATGTCGGTCGAGGGTGATACTTTTGCCCTTGCCGATGGACAAAACACACTGGACATTCCGTTTACCTGGGTATCGGACTCAGGTATCAAGGTCACCAAGACTCTGACCTTTACGCGAGGCAACTATGAGGTAGATGTCAACTATATTATCGAAAATGGATCAGGCGCCGAATGGGCGGTTAATCAGTACCGCCAGCTCAAAAGAAAACCAGGCACTAAAGACGAAAAGCAGCAGTTTGTTAATACTTACATTGGCGCTGTGGTCAGTAATGAGGAAGATCGTTATTCCAAGATCAGCTTTGGTGATATGGAAGATGAAGATCTGAGCATACCGGTCACCGATGGCTGGGTGGCGATGATCCAACATTACTTTGCTGCCGCCTGGATACCAGCGGCAGCAGAGGTAAACACGGCATATTCTCGATACCTTGTTAATGAAAACCGATATCTTATCGGTATGGTATCAGCCAGCCAGGTGATCCCAGCAGGCGGGCAGGGCACGTTTACTTCAAAGGCCTTCATCGGGCCAAAAATTCAGGACAAGCTGAATGCCGCCGCTGAGCATCTGGAATTGACCGTCGACTTCGGCTGGCTGACGATCATTGCACAACCTCTGTTCTGGGTACTAAAAACTATCCACGGTTTTATCGGTAACTGGGGATGGGCGATTATTTTTACCACGTTCATCATAAAGGCTGTTTTCTATAAGTTGTCAGAGGCCAGCTATCGCTCCATGGCTCGGATGAAGCTGTTGCAACCCAAACTTGCTTCGTTGAAAGATCGATATGGTGATGATCGAGCGAAGATGGGGCAGGCCACCATGGAGCTGTACAAAAAAGAGAAAGTCAATCCACTGGGTGGTTGTCTACCCATGATCATCCAGATACCGGTATTCATTGCACTCTACTGGACGTTACTGGAAAGTGTGGAATTGCGTCAGGCGCCGTTCATGCTCTGGTTACAGGATCTGTCTATAAAGGATCCGTTTTTCATACTACCTGTCATCATGGCAGCCACGATGTATTTCCAGCAAAAGCTGAATCCAGCACCTGTGGATCCTATTCAAGCCAAGGTGTTCCAGTTCCTGCCGTTGGTCTTCGGCATCTTCTTCGCCTTTTTCCCCGCAGGTCTGGTTCTTTATTGGGTGGTCAATAACTCTTTGTCCATAGCTCAGCAGTACTACATAACACGCCATGTTCTGGGTGAGAGCAAGAGTAAAGGCAAAGGCGGTAAAGGCAAGAAAGAGGATAAAGTCAAGGAAATCGAGGCAGATGATGCAGATAAATCAGGAGGCGAAGGCGAGAAAACCTGAATACTGTCAGGGCTTTGAACCGTACGCAAAAGCCCACACGGCTCAGTGATATGACGGCTGAAGCTACTGAGGCAATTGATACTATTGCGGCAATCTCGACGGGCTCAGGTAAAGCGGGCATCGGGGTTGTCCGTATCAGTGGGCCGTTGGCGCAACAGATTTCCAGGCTAATCACCGGCGCTGATCTGACACCCAGACAAGCACACTATCTGCCTTTTTTTGATCAGTCAGGGCAGGCGCTTGATGAAGGTATAGCCCTCCTGTTCAAGGCGCCACATTCATTTACGGGTGAGGATATTCTTGAATTGCAAGGACATGGCGGTGCTGTGATTCTGGATATGCTGCTAACGCGTGTGCTTGGCCTGGGTGCACGAGCTGCACGTCCCGGTGAGTTCTCTGAACGGGCATTCCACAACAACAAGCTGGATCTGGCACAAGCCGAAGCCATTAGTGATCTCATAGAGAGTAGTAGTGCTGCGGCTGCCAGAGCTGCTGTGCGCTCCATGCGCGGAGAGTTTTCCGAACATATCCAACGAATAAATAATGAGCTTGTGGCTTTGCGTGTCTGGCTGGAGGCGGCTCTGGATTTTAGCGAGGAGGAGATAGATTTTCTAAAAGATCCACAACTTCACGAGCGTGCGAGAAAACTGGTAACAGAGTTTGATCTGCTGTTATCCAGAGCCGAACAAGGCCAACGACTGCGTGATGGTCTGTCCATTGTTATCGCTGGCGCCACCAATGCGGGCAAGTCAAGTTTGCTTAACAGTTTATCGGGCGATGACACGGCTATCGTTACCGATGTTGCTGGTACAACACGCGATGTATTACGATCGGACATTACCATCGATGGTGTACCCTTGCATGTTATGGATACCGCCGGGGTTCGTGATACCGATGATGTTGTTGAGAAAATTGGTATAGAGCGGGCGCACCAGGCAATTGATCAGGCTGATCATGTGTTGGTTCTTCTTGATGTTGTTGATCCTGTGATGCCGAAACTGCCGACAATACATAAACAACGCCTGAGTATTGTACTGAGTAAGATAGATCTGGTCGAAGACGATACATTGAAATCTCTACAGAGGAGGTTTGACGTTGCGCTATGTGTTTCTACTAAAACAGGGCAGGGCATACCCGAACTTAGCCGATACCTGTTGAAACTGTCTGGTCATAACCAGCAAGTGGAAGGTGTATACATAGCCCGCCGCCGGCACATTCACGCTATCGAATCTGCCCGTCAGGCGACTGATGCTGCATTGTTGAGGCTGAAAGAGAACGTTATGCCAGAGCTTGCTGCTGAAGAATTAAAACTTGCTCAGCAATCTCTCGAGTTAATCACCGGGAGATTCGACAGCGAAGATTTACTAGGTGAGATTTTTTCGAAATTCTGTATAGGTAAATAGCGGTGCCAACGGCCCATCCCACAATAATTTGAGCATCTCAGGCGCCCACGCATCTCGCTCCGCTGCGTTGTTCGGTGGTTAAATAGCCCGCTTATTGCCCGTATCCGTCCTTGCTGGACGAGCCCCTGAGCGCCTGGAGATGTTCAATTTATTATGGGATGGACCCCTAATATGCTTGACTCTCACTCAAACCAAACTGCATCGACGCAAGTTTTGCGTAAAGCCCGCCGTTAGTCAGAAGTTCCTGATGAGTGCCTCGATCCACCACTTGGCCTTGATCCAGAACTATTATCTGATCAGCATTAACAATAGTTGCCAGACGATGCGCAATGACCAATGTGGTTCGTCCACTCATTGCACGGTCCAGTGCTTTTTGTACTTTTGATTCACTCTCTGCGTCCAGCGCACTAGTGGCCTCATCCAATAACAGGAGCGGAGGGTTTTTGAGCAACGCACGTGCAATGGATAGCCGCTGCCGTTGACCACCAGATAAACGAACACCACGCTCTCCAAGATAGGTATCAAACCCCTCAGGAAGTTTTTCTATAAATTCCAGTGCCTGAGCATCTTCAGCAGCTTGCCGTACCTGCGCATCAGTAGCATCCGGGTTTCCATAACGGATATTGTTACTGACATTTTCGGAAAACACGACGCTCTCTTGTGAAACCATACCTACAGCATTTCTTAAGTCACCCAGCGTAAGCTCATCAATAGCGGTGCCATTGAGAGTAATGCTGCCAGACTGCTGGTCATAGAAGCGCAACAGAAGCTGCAGTACTGTTGTCTTGCCTGCCCCTGAGGGTCCTACCAGTGCAATGGTTTTTCCCGGCAGAAGATCAAAACTGACGTTTTGCAAAGATTGGGTTTCCGGACGACTTGGGTAGCTGAAGTTGACGTTGCGAAAACTGACCGATGCGCCTTCCAGGTTACTTTGCGTAAGAGATTCTCCGCCCGATCTGATACCTGGTTCGGCGTCCATAAGTTCAAGAAGACGTTCGGCGGCACCCGCTGCGCGCTGTATATCACCGATAACCTCTGCCAGAGCACCGGTTGATCCGCCGACAATGGCTGCGTACAACATGAACTGCGTTAGCAGGCCCGGAGTCATTCGTCCATCCATTACCGCCTGTGCACCTAGCCAGAGAACGAAGACAATAGATCCAAACACCAGAGTGATGGCAAGAGCTGTCAGGTAGGCACGATTACGGTTTCGACGTAAAGCAGTTTCGAATGCAGCATCGGCAGCATCGCCGTAACGTGTGGCTTCCATGTCTTCACGCACATAGCTCTGTACTGTCTGCATAGCGTTGAGTGTCTCGTTAGCCAGAGCGCCGGTGTCTGCCAGCCTGTCTTGAGAATCACGCGATAACTTACGTACACGCCTACCCACAATAAGAATAGGTAGCACCACGGCGATAAGAAGCCCAACAATAATGCTGGCAAGCTTCGGACTAGACCAGATCATCAATAATAATGCACCGCTGAATAGCAGCACGTTTCGAAGCCCCAACGATATACTGGAGCCTATGAGTGATTGAATAAGCGTAGTATCACTGGAAAGCCGTGACTGAACCTCACCGGTTCTAAGGGTTTCAAAAAAAACCGGATCCTGTTTTAGTACTTGCGAGAAAACCCGCTTGCGAAGGTCAGCGGTGATCCTGTCTCCAAGCCAGGATACACAATAGAAGCGAACAGCAGTAGCGAGTGCCAGTAAAACGGCGACAGCAAACAGTGTTAGAAACACACCGTTTACATCAGATTCTCCCATGCTGTTCATGCTGTCGGGCACACTAAATCCGCGGTCAATCAACAGTCGAAAAGCCAGTGGAATGGCAAGTGTAGCGCCCGCTGCTATAAGCAGGGCAGCTGCCGCAATCAGAACCCTTGCACGGTACGGGTTTAGAAAGGGTTTAAGTCGCCAAAGCGTATTCCATGCAGATTGTTGAGGAGATACAGTGGTCTTTATACACTCGGCCAACGCAGGAATTCCATTCATATATTCAGGAGAGGCTATGGTGACAGATTTTTGGGCTAATCAGAGTAAAGCTGCGTAGTGTATTTACGTATGCCAACATTGAGCATCCGCGACATGCTTAAATCCCGCAAATACCAGATCCAGAGTACTGAAAGGGTATGTCCGCATTTGTTACTGGGTCAGGCCCGCTTCAAGATGATGGATTGTCCGGAACATTTCTTGTTAACTAATCTCCTGATTTTTACGAGATGGGACAGTCTTGGGTGGCATTTGTATCATGCGTGCTGGTTGCGGCGGCGGCACGGTATTTTCTTCATGAGCGAAAAACCCCTGTTACGTAACATGAGTAGTTGCGGTAGTGACCGGGTTACGAGACGAAGTGTTGGGCAACCGGAGCAAAAGCCAAAGTACTAAACACTAGGGTAAATAAAAAGGCGCTGATAATAAAGCTGTTTGCGTAATATAACCAAAAAGGCTTGCTGTCGTTAGCGTGGGCGTTGAAGCTAGAGTGTACGCCTCATAGCTCTGCTTTGTGCTCGTCTATATCAACAAACATCTGATGATAAGCTGTTTACAGATGAACGGGACTTGATTCTATCTGGTATTTGACTCTAGCCTTGGTCCCTCGACAAATTTGTATCGAGAAAAGGACGATGATTTTGGTGAGATCTCAGTTTCTCATATAGTTTTAAAGCAGGTAACGCTCCGTCAACATCATCAAAAGCAGGTATTAAAGTATTACGCAACTTGGGTTCAAAAAAACAGCGTCTGATGCCTGTAGTTCCAGGCGGTGAAGCAATTCCTGGGTTTGAGCCAAAAACAGATTCGCCTCAGTTGAAAACTCAAGAACATCAAACTGAGGTAGTTCATTCATATACCAGGCGAGCACACGATTATACTTTAACCAGAGCTCCAGGCCTGATTCAATCGCAATATCGTTTCGTGCCTTTAGAGAAGCAGCCACGAGAAATGGGTGACGAAAAATTCCGAGTAACTTTGCATTGGGTAGTGCAACTAACCAGTCTTTTAATGTAAACAGCGTGCGAGGATCTTTGAAACCCCAGAGAGGTTCTTGCGAGTGACTTTCTATTATCGCGTCTCTAAACGAACGATGAACAGGGCTCCCACTTAGATGGGTTTATGGGATTGTCCCAACTGCCACCATTACGTTGAAGAATGTCTTCGTGTAAGTCCATTATCCAGGGGATTCCTGATTTCCCTTACGGTTGTCAAATGAGTTACTAAAAGTTGGCCCAAATTCCAGACCTGATTCGGCTAGCGTGCCTGTCAGAGCACTCGTTCCGCTGCGGTGCATGCCAAGAATTATCCATGTATTATTTTCAGCAGTTAAGTCAGTAATGGCGAACCTCTTGATTTCTTACTATTGCCGTTAGTGTTTGATTAGATTTTATAAATATAATGGCTCAGCGGAGCTCACACAATACCTATGATGATGACATCTACACTAAGTGAATAATGGTCTATTCTTGTGTAATGCACCTTTCCTATCACGAGTTTTCTATAGCCACCTGCACTGACTTTCCATGCTCAAGTGTTAAACCCGTTTTGCATGAAAGTAGCTGCATCTCTTCGCGTTTTACGAAAGCGTCTGTAGCCTTCATCATGCCCTCAAACGAGTTGGATCAGATGCCAGACTAGTATCGTAGAGTCTTCGTAACTTCGCCTCTTTTACGGTGTATTGTCTTGGAATATCTGAAGTTTTTTGTGCTAGTGCTTTCCTGCCGATGCGCTTTGGGGATTCGTAAGGGTGTATGTGAAATCCGAAATACAATGGGTCAAGATTGTCGCCAGGTGTCCAATAGTCGTTATCCTGGTAATAGCATCCAGAAAGGAAACTAGAATAAGATTTCTCAACCGTATCCAATTCCTTGTCGCGATCAAACATTATTTGAGGGACGACAGTATTTAACCTCAGTAGACGCTCTAGTGCGTCTGCCCGAATATGATCTTCCAGATTATTTGTGGAAATTGAAAGCGACGCGAATGGTAGATGTTTTTTTGGTTGTTTAGCTTCTGTGGTGAAATTCCGATCTACTGGCATTGCGAAGGCATAACGAGTTATCATTCTGTCTAGCAGGGTCTCACAACTCCTGTCAGTACTAGACGTGGATATTCGATGTGTCAGCTTCATTACAGGAACATCATCGGAAAAGATATCTGTTTGATTCCCGATTTTATTCAAGAGCCCAGAAGACTGTAATTTATGAGGTGGTCCTGCGGATATTGAAGGTGTTAGTTTCCAGGCCTCTAACGCCTCTGAGTCATTGAGAAGAAGATCTGTGAAGGCATGAACAGGAAACCTCTGTTGTACTATTCCGCTGACCCAAACCAGATGTTAAGATCAATCATTCTCATACCGTTTCGATACAAGCTCATACAACATCAAATCACAGCTGTTGCTTTCTTCGAGCTCCAAATACAAATCGTCACCTATCTCTTTTCTTATTCTTTCCAGCTTTTCTTCCAGACTCAACCCGTGTGAACGATTTACATTAAGTGTTTCGTTTTTCAAAATGAGGCTCGCAAATCCAAATTCTTCCAATTGTCTATTTAGTTCGGATAACGACTGATTATACTTTTCAACCAGCCCGACAAACGGAAGTTGATTGAAAGCATATCTAGCTTTATCGGTGAGACTCAGCTTTTGATCAAGAGACATTGCGCTAAATCGTCGGGCATGAAATTCACGGCATTGAAAATCTGTTTTTATCGACAGTCTGGTTTCAATATAACCAGCAAGACTTGTGTTTCTAGCTAATGTTGATCCAAAATTAGATGTGTTCTGCTTCGCTTCGAATAAATACGCAGAAGCTATTCGATCAATGGGATGCCTGATAAATATTATTGGGAAGATATCAATACCTTCTATTTCAGGTACAGGAAGTTCTGCGGTATGAGATGAAAAGCAGACAGCAGTCTCAGCAGAATTGATCCAATCAATTGCAGCCTTGGAATTCTGGACAGTGCCAACTGGAAGTTCTCTCGTAACCCATTGGTCTGATGCTAATGCCTTCTTGAAAGCACCATCCAAAGACGTACCTGCATTTTTAAATAAGTGGTAATGAAGAATAATCTTTCTGACGCCCTGTGCAGCAGCGCCGCTTTTCTCCGCGCGTTCTATCTTAATTCCATTGTTCATTATTTGCTGTTGTCTTTTCGTCGAATTCTTATCGTCAATCCTGATTGAGTCACTGAACGCTGGGCTAGAAAATTTCCAACTACGACAACACGCATGCTCTAATTAACAACGTTCGTGCTTGGTTGATTAAAGAGCATTGTCCGAGTATCTGCAGGATCCAGCTCAACATAAGATAAGACATCTGCCATACGTGAAATACCCTTTTCAACGCTGTATTCATTGTTAACAAGCGCATTCGAATTCTCTGCCAGTCTATTCCATGATTCTTCATTCCTATAGAGATTTATAATTGAATCACACCACTGTTCAGTAGACTCAGCAATGAATGTACTATGACCATGAGTCAGCCCGGTTGCTTCAGCCGCTACCGGAGAGAGAACCGTTGGAATTCCATGCGCGATACTTTCCAACACTTTACCCTTTATACCTGCACCAGAAAGTAAAGGCGCTACAAAAACACGGCAAGTATCAAAAACATCAGAAAGTTTTTCAACATAGCCTTTGACAATGACGTCGTCGCATGCAAGTTCTTTCACATCATCAGTTACACGGCTGCCATAGATGTGAAACTCTATACCGGGCTGTGATATTCTCAATCGCGGCATTACATTCTTGACAAAATGTTTTACCGCTTCCCTATTTGGAGGGTGACCATATCCTCCAAGAAAAGCAATACCACTTCGCTCTTTAAAGGTTACGGATGACCTTCGATTGTGAAGTACCCAAGGGCACTTGAATACATTCTCTTCCGACAGATTATGCGATGCTATGACTGAATGTTCTGTTTCGTTGTAAGAAAGCACAGCATCCACTTGTCGCATAACTGACAGTTCCCGTTCGCGCGTCTGGACCGGTGCTTCCATAGAAGTATCACCCGCCTGTAACGCTGCACGCAACTCACGCAGAAAATGCAGATCAGCATTGTTGAATATAATTTTCGCATTCGAATACTGCCTCACACGACCAATCACTTGTTCTGCGATATCGTAACGTGTTACATAAACAACATCATAATCGTATCCTCGAGCTTGCAAAAAATCTGTCAAATCTAAATAAAAGGGAGCGTGGATACACTCGACTCCCTTGCGCTGAAGTGCTTCAGTATGTTTTCCCATGTGCGCAAAATTGTTTGGAATAAAGGTCACTTTGCAACCTAGCTCTTGTAGCAGCGTTATTTCCTGTATAGCAGCATAACCACCTGCATCTTGATCGGGACGCGGCGTTGTGTAATCAATGACCAATGCCCGAAAATCCACATTGCGGTCCATCATGAGTGAAAAGTTCTGACCTTCAGCTCCATTATTTCGATAGGAGTGCCTCCACTTGGATCGGAACTTGGGAGCGTTCACGCTCTGATAACGTTTTATACCCGTATTGGTATCACGCCCGTTACTCATCCCCTCGAAATGTACAACGGTAGATGATGGACAATAGAAAGTTCGGTAACCAGCCTCTCGAACTTTAAATGCCAGATCAGTATCTTCATAGTACGCTGGTGCAAATTCTTCACTGAAACCACCTGTTTCATCCCACACGGTACGCGACACAGCCAATGCAGCGCCTGACAGATAGTCTACCTGACGTGTGTAGTTGTATAAAGGATGTTCAGCATTCTGTCCATTACCTATATTCCAGGGTTTTCCATTACTCCAGACAATACCACCAGCTTCCTGAAGTTTTCCATTTGAATATATCAGCTTACTTCCTACAGCTCCTACCTTGTTAAAGCACTTGAACACATCAAGCATTTCGTCTAACCAGCCTTGGGTGACCTCAGTATCGTTATTCAGAAAAACTATATATTCTCCCCTGGCAACTTCAGCGCCACGCTTTGAGCTCATTAAAAAACCGAGGTTCACATCATTCCTTATGTACACCACGTTTTTTACGATATCTTCTATCTGTGTGGTTTTGTCTGCTGATTTATCATCTACGACAATTACCTCATAAGTTGCAACTTCATTGGCAAGGATCAACGATGCGATACAGTGGTATGTCAGTGCCAGATTGTCATATACCGGAATTACTATACTAACGTCAGGTTTATCCAACGCTGGCAAAAACAATTCCTTATACTCTGTACGATTTGTATATCCTTCAACCAGTACATCATGAGCACGTTTTATATTTGTAAGGCAATCAACATCTAAAACGCCAAAGTGGGATGGCTCCAGGCACTTTTGTAACGCTGCGTAACGGTAAGCTGCAATCTTGGAAATTGCACTTCTTCGATGCCCGCTAGCACCATCGCTGATGTATTCCCATGGCGTAAGGATACTAGGCAACGTTTCAATATAGGGGGCAGCAAGGGTCAAGTGTCCTTTAATTTTCACTGAGTAAACATGTTGATTGTCATCAAACATGCTTGCAGGCAAGCCAATATTAAACACAAACTGCGCAGGGTTATCGTTTTTGGTACACACCGCTTCTTTTAAGGGGTCACCGTCCACCAAAAGCTCGATATCAAAGCCGTCTACGTCGTGTGGTTGTGAAAGCTGTATATGTCCTGTAACAGAACCACCTTCAATTTGTTCAATGTAAGTTCGAGCAAAAGCGGGTACCGTAACTTCAAGTATCGAAAGCACTGTGTCGCAGTCTAATATTTTCAGTGCCAAGCGGTGTAATTTCCCATCCATTAAAAACTCAGGGGTATCAATGAGAAATCCGAAACCTCCAGTCGCATAACCAGCTTCAACAAGATCAGGACGTTTAAGATTCGCCTCGTCGGTAGCGATAAGTTGGTTTCCATCGAATATCTGGAATGAAACCGACTCGCTACAGTGACTGTCTACCACCCATCCGGAAATTTGATGGCCCACAACATGTTCCAGATTCCCATCCTGCTGGCGCGTCACTTTCTCAGGCTGGGCCTTCGAAACATACGTTTTGTGACTGAAATTCAACTTTCGACTTGGCAGACTTACAGCATTCATTTATAGGTATCTCAGTGTACGGCACACAATATAAATACGATGTGCTCGAAACCGAAGCAATTAGTTAGCCAACCTATTCAGCAATCAGGGGATTTTCAGACAGGCACATTCAGGTGAAATTATTCCCTGTTACAATGGATAATAATGTGCCAATTACCGGTACTGTCCTTCATATCCTACTGAAGGTTTCGAATCGTTGCAGACGGCACGTGAGTGGATGACAAGATTTGTCTATTGGTACAACACCAAACATCGTCACAGTGGCATCAAACACGTCACCCCTGAGGAGCGTCATATCGGTGCTGATATCGCTATACTTGAGAAGCGTAAAGCGCTATACGAAGCAGCCAAGACTCGTAACCCAAGCAGATGGGGTGGCAACACCCGAAATTGGGAACGTATCAATAAGGTGTGGCTGAACCCGGAACGATCAAGTAAAGACAGCACGCAGACCACGAGAAAGACTGCGTGAATTTATTTGGACAACCAGCTTGAAAATCGCCGCTTTATCTAAACACAGTAATCGATAACTGAATCCACATCCTCGAGGCTAATTGTGTACTCGAAGTCATTTGTCGTATTGCCAGTAGCTCTGCCTTCTCCAAAAATAAATACTGTGTTTTGATTACAAGCTGTTCCTAGGCCTGCTTGTGCAGGCCACATAGGGCTTGAGTCATCATTATATGAAAGCACTATAGAAGTCTCAACAGATTCTGAAAATGCACTGAGATGCAACGCTGAGCCGCGTTCACCGGCAAGGATTTTTGTGCTTTGCAACATGTTCATCATGTCCACTAATCCGTACTCCTCTGGTGAAACTATTTCGTAGCCTCTAGTTCGAAATAAATTTTCTACCTTTTTTCTATTAGTAAGAAAACGATAGCTTCTACTCCAGTTTGATCTGGAAAAGTATATTTTCGCCGGTGAATGTATATTGGTATCAAGCTTTATATTTTCAAACAGACTTTTACGAAATTGTAGATAATTTGAGTTGTATAACAGATTGCCATGATTAGGTTTATCGCAGAAATACAGGTCTCTTATACCTACAGGATCATCATCAAGAAAGATCGCCCCATCGAATCCATCTATTGTTTTAAAAAAGTGTTCGAATATTCTGAACATCGATTTCGCCCGCTTATGAAATAGACATTTAAATTTTTTGCCTTGTAGCTTTTGAGAATAGAACCAGGCGCGAGGTAAGGTTTGAAAAATCCAGTGGCCGAAAACAGCATCACCTGGTTGAGAACAAAAACAGCAGTTAACGTCAAAATAATCTACAGGTTTTTTCAGTTTTTGTATTATTTTTGGACTGTAAAGTGAACCCTTCTTATCAACATAGATCTCGGCAATATGTAATAGTCTAACGCCTCTAAAAGGTATCTTACGCTGAAGCATCCACTGTAAATTTGGCGGAGCCTTACCTATATGTTCCACGTTGCGGAAGGTAAGCTCTACCCCACGATCGTAACTGGTCGCACTATACTGATCACAGTAGAGGGTAAGATCAGATGCAAACGGATTTCCAGTGAGCAAACAATCTGATAGCATTTGGTTCTTTTTAAAATAAGACAAGCAGTTGTACGCCGGGAATCATTCTGGATAAGCGATATTTTGAATAGCACTAAGCAATTGTTAAGCCAACGATCATGCGTCTTATATATCCTAAATACATTTCATTCAGATAATATATTTTCATCAACAGCAATTGGTACATTTTTTGATTATCAACTTAAATAAGACAAGCCTTTAGCTAATGCATAAATTTAATATTTTACCAGAGTAAATAAAATGTCAGCTGCCACGCCCAAACTTGCAAACAAACAGACCCCGGCGATACCGAGGGGGCATTCGTCACGCATAAATAATATTATTGAAGTTACAAAAGCAACAAAATATCTAGAAATTGGAGTGGAAGCAGGCAATACGTTTCTTAATGTTTTAGCAAAAAACAAGGTAGCGGTAGACCCGAAATTTCGTATTGATGATGCGATACAAACGGAGATGAAAAAATCAGGCGGTCAATTCTTTGAGGTCACCTCAGACGATTTTTTTAATCAGTGGGATAAAACTATTAAGTTTGATGTCATTTTAATTGACGGACTTCATACTTACTCTCAAACACTTCGTGATTTTACTAATTCCCTATCAGTCAGTCACGAAAAAACGGTATGGGTAATTGATGACGTACTGCCTACAAACTATGCTTCGGTTGCACGTACGCAAATGGAATTTCATCGCATAAAAAACGTAGACCATACGATACCAAGTGGATGGTATGGAGATACATATAAGATATTGTTTTTTATTCAATCCTACTTCCCATCACTATCAATGCTTTTTTATGGAGGCAGTCGTGGGCAAGCGGTTGTATTCCGTGATTTAAAAAATGTGCTATGCCAGGATAAGTCAATGAGGCCTTTCGATATAGAGGATATTAGTAATTTGGATTTTGCTGCGTTCCAATTACATAGATCTGAGTATTTTCCTGAACAAACAGAAAGTGAAGTATATGCAGATCTCAGGGAGGTATTCGAGTCTTACTGATTCATGCACTCATAAACCATCTTCACGAAAAGTTCATCCGTTTCCCAAAGTTCTTTATGCAATTATAAACGTCTTTTTTGCGCAACTAAAATAGTAAACAGCCACGAGACTAATAAAGCTAATAAATTATATTCATATCAGAGTGGTTGGCAATTGTGCGAGTGGGTGGTAAAAAATGAAACTATTATTAATCGGCAATTGCCAGGTAAGGCCTGTTGCTGAATTTCTTCAACTGGTCAGCAATGATATTGAGATTCTAGGTAAGATTATTGTTCATCTAGCCAAAGATTCTGATCTTGAAACAGATTTGGCACGTTACTCTGAGGCAGATATTATATTAGCTCAGCAGGTTGCAAATACGTATCCTGTAAAGCATGTATCTACTGATTATATAAAAAACAAATATCGTACGAAGGTGGTTACTTGGGTAAACGTATTTTTTCAAGGTCAAAACCCCGATCTGTTTTATGTCTCAGGTGAAGATGGGAAACGGATTAACGGGCCAACAGATGTTTACCATAGCAAAGCATTAATTGATTTGTGGAGCTCCGGCACATCAGCAAAACAAGTACATCAATATAATTACCTGAGTCAGACCACCAGTGCAGAGATGCTACGTGAGCGGGTAAATCGGTCTTTGATCAATTTGGAAAAACGAGAAAATGGCGTGGATATTTGTATGTATGACTATATCGCAGAGAATTGGAAAAGCAAGCCACTCTTCCATACATTCAATCACCCTAACTTGATAACGATGGTTGAACTTTGCAACAGGATCTGCAAGAAACTTGATTTGCCATCTATCGATCAAGATATTCATACTCTTACCGATCGTCTTTCACTTATTGTTCCGCCAAATGAAGAAAATATGACAAGAGAGCTTGGAATGATGTTTACGTTAGAATCCCAAATTCATGGTTTACAGGTTTCGGAAGACCGGACCAAAGCCCTACCGGGAAAACGAGTGATTTATGATTTTTCAGAATTCGTTGAAACAGCATTTAGTTGCTATGACGCCCAAAAACGCTGCATGAATATTCTTAGCTTCACACCAGCTTGAGCATACGTTTTTCGTGTTGTAAAACGCTGGGAAAATCGTAGGTTAATTCACATCTTAAAAGGGGTACGTATAAAAGGGGTACGTATAACTGTCTTAAAAAGTAGTGGAATAACGATCTCAGGAATACAAATTGCAGTAATACTGAAAATATCCATGCAAACAAGGTTCTAGTGCAATAATGAAAAGTAATTTACAGTATTGGCAAGGCATCTATACCTCTTCTGAGGTGCCGACTTATCCCTCTCAGTTTGCTGTCTTCGTTCAGTCTTGGCTCGGCAGTGAACAATGTAATCTACTAGAACTGGGATGTGGCAACGGCAGAGATTCTATATTTCTCTCTAACGCCGGACACAATGTCGTTGTTACCGATCAATGTATAGGTACCGAACTACAAGAAATCTGCAACGCATCAGAAAATATGAATTTTATTGAAGACGATGTAGTCAATGCTGTAAATCAACTTGAGTCATACATTGATCTCAGTCAGAGAACAGTCGTTTATTCACGATTTTTTCAGCATGCGATTGATGGAAAAAAGGAAAATGAAGTGATGACCCGTCTTGGCAAAAAACTTCCTGAAGATTCGATACTATTTTTTGAATTCCGCCTGGCAGAGGATGAAAATCAATTTAAGGTTTTTGGAACAGATCATTATAGAAGATTTCAATCTGAAAATGATTTCGAAAACTTATTGCACGAAACTGACTTTACTTGCGAGTATCAGTGCAAGGGACAAGGGTATGCACGCTATGGAAACGAAGACCCGATTGTTGGTAGATTCGTAGCTAAACCAGTTGGTAGATTCGTAGCGAAGCCATCTGCAAAGGTTAAGCTACGCATGGTTTAGTTATGTTTAATCTCAGTTATTCCTAGTCATTTCGCATGTCCAAATCTTGCGACGTTAAGGTGGTTTATGTCAGTTCATACTCGAAGAGTGAAGACCCAGTGGAATAGTTATGTCCGGCCATTTGACTCGTTTAGCGATGAGGAAATATCTGGCTTGCTTGGATTCTGCAGCGAATCAACAAAAGTCGCAGAAAAGTTTTCTGGAAAAAAATGTTTCCTCGCTTATGGGGCCTTGTTGGGATTGGAGCGCTCGGGAAAACTGATTCCACACGACTTCGATATTGATGTCGCGATTGATTGTGGTTTGTCTACCAAAGACGAGGTAGCCGATCTCTGCAGAAAACTTATTATCAGATTTCTTGACGCAGGTTATGAGGTAAAAGCTAAATGCTTCGCACAGTTTTTTGTACTACCACCCAAACATGTCAAGCCTAGATATAAAGTTGAATTTTTTGCATCATGGATTGAGGAAGACAGGTTTTACTTATACTTTGCTCTTCCAGGTGTAAACATCGTTGATTCACTTTTTCCGTTGAAAGATGTCGAACTTGAAGGGCATCATTTTCTTGCACCTAAAATTCCTGAAGATTTACTTGCAGCAACATACGGAGAGGATTGGAAAATTCCTAATCCAGAGTTTAAATATTGTATGACCCCCGATAGGTGGGCGCCTTTCACAAGTTTTTTCTTCAGTCGAAATAAGAAACAATGGGACGAGTATTATTCAGAAAAGGGAACTTCTGTGGAGTGCGACGAAGATACGGATAGCGATATCGACTATACGCTTAATCTCCCGAATAGTGATGCCATGTGTATATTAGATATTGGCTGTGGCAACGGCAAAGCAGCTATAGATCTTGCGAACAAAGGGCATTTAGTGACGGCTATAGACACATCACAGGTTGCGATCGATCAAGCGAATATAATTGCAGATAGAAATAGCATACTTTCATTTAGCGCCGAAGTAGTAAATCTATACGATATTCCAGAGGCTGAGGATTTTAGTTCTAGAAATGAAGGTAAGTTTGAGCTGATAATGGCTAATGATTTAATAAACTACATATCACCTGTTGGTGAGTCAATGATGTTTAGGCTAGCCTTTAAAACACTATCTGGAAATGGGGCGCTTCACATCTCGGTGCCGTCTCACTTACTAGTAGAAAGTAGTCTGGCAGCTATCGCTATAAATCCTGACAAGGTTAGAGGAATAGCATTTTACACAAGAAAGATATGTATTGATACACTCGAAAATGTGGCCGAAGAACACGGTTTTTCGTTGGTAATGACTAGTGTTGATAACAGCTCAAGTAGTACGAATTTTGGCTTTCAGAAGGTATGCAATGTCAGCGTTTTGCAAATTGCCACGTCTGCTTGAATTCTGATTCGTACCTGCTATTCAAATGTAGCCTGTTTGCCTCACATCCATCATCTACAGAGAGTGTGGAACACCCCGACAGGCACAATGTTCTTGCATGTACATAAAAACAACTAATCTAACGAAAGGAAATTCCATGCCATCGCTACACGAAATATTCCTCAAGAACGGTGAGAGGCGTATCCACAAATGGGTACACTATTTCGATATTTATGAAAGGCATTTTAGAAAATATTGTGGAAAGGCTCCAACTATTTTAGAGATAGGGGTGCAAGGAGGTGGCTCACTGAAGATGTGGAAAGAATATTTTGGATCTGACGCTAAAATAATTGGCTTGGATATACAGCCAAAATGTAAGCAGTGGGAAGAAGAAAATATAGAGATCTTTATTGGTTCACAATCCGACTCCAAGATTATTAATGAAATTATTTCCAAGTACGATATTGATGTTGTCATAGACGATGGCAGTCATGTGATGAAAGACATCAAAGCAACCTTCGATACGCTGTACAACAAAATTGATTCTCATGGTGTGTATCTGGTTGAAGATCTCCACACATGCTATTGGCCCAATTTTGGAGGTGGCTTGGGGAATGAAAATTCATTTATCGAATTCACGAAAAAGTGTATAGATGAACTTAACGTTGTTCATTTCAAGGGCGATGATGCTCGAGATCCTTCCGAGTTTACTGCATCCACATCGAGTATCGCCATATATGACTCCATAGTGGTTTTTGAAAAAGCCCCACAAGGCAAACGGCACGCGGTAATCACAGCTCCAATGATTGTTCAAGCTGAAAAGATCACTGGAGTTAGTTGACCCTGGAGTTGAGTCACGGTTCAGGTCCTGATTTACAAACATCAGAGCATAACCTTGTGTAAGTGCTACGGGTCGCATAGGTGGTGTCAGTTGAACCCTTTCGTATGTGATGTTCCACTGTAGTGATTTGTCGATTTTTTGAATACCACCTGCTCTTGATGCCTGCGGCATCGTCTATGTAAACGTACTGGGTGATAGTGCTTTTCGATGGGTCAACGGCCACAGAAAATTTCTGATAGCTTAGCTTCGAATGGTGTTTAAGACGGAGTGTCTTAGCGATATTTGAAGTGGATATCCTGGCTGCTGCTATGCTCTGATCTCGGATGAGATTGTCAAACAATTAGTGCTGCGCAGCTACCGTAACCGCTTATGGCACAGAGGCGAGTTCAAAATAGTTAGCTCCATTAAACGAGCGCCGTTAACTAAAGCTTTTGCCCGCTAGAGGTTTAGTCAATAACGCTCTTAAAAGGATAAGCGCCAAAGTTTTAGGGTATCTGGCCCTTCAACCTTCCCTTAGGACATATTGCACGGCATGAACGCATCAAGTGCCTCAGCCGTGTCCGCGGTTGTGATCTTGCCAATGAATTCTTGCTGGCCAGCGTTTATACTAGGAGAAAGGTTGGATATTACGAGTAACACCATGCAGTACCCCACTCAATACGATGTCATCGTCGTCGGCGGCGGCCACGCCGGTACAGAAGCCGCGCTGGCCTCGGCGCGCACGGGTGCAAAAACGTTACTGCTCACCCATAATATAGACACCCTCGGCCAAATGAGTTGCAACCCGGCAATCGGCGGCATAGGTAAAGGCCACCTGGTTAAAGAAATCGACGCACTGGGTGGCGCCATGGGCATAGCCGCCGACAAGGCAGGTATCCATTTCCGTACACTCAATTCACGCAAGGGCCCGGCAGTACGCGCAACCCGCGCTCAATCGGACAGAGTGCTATACCGCTCGGCCATTCGCCAGATCCTCGAAAACCAGCCTAATCTCAGTATCTTCCAGCAAGCGGTAGATGACCTTGTCCTTAGTGAGATCTCAGAGCCAGGCATGGCGCAGGCAAAGGTGACTGGTGTTATCACGCAGATGGGTGTGCGCTTTTCGGCCCATACCGTTGTTCTTACGGTAGGTACCTTTCTTGCCGGCAAAATTCACGTCGGAGAAGCGAATCAGGCGGCTGGCCGTGCAGGCGATCCACCGGCCATGACGCTGGCCGCAAGGTTACGGGAAATGCCGTTTGACACTGGTAGATTGAAAACCGGTACACCGCCAAGAATCGATGGTCGAACGATCAATTACGATGTTCTGCAAACCCAGCCGGGCGATGAGCCACGACCGGTGTTTTCCTATCTGGGCACGATAAAAGATCACCCTCGGCAGGTGCATTGCCACATCACGCACACCAACGCAAAAACGCACGATATCATCCGCAATGCCTTGCATCGATCGCCCTTGTTTTCAGGTGATATCGAGGGCGTAGGGCCGCGTTATTGCCCTTCTATAGAAGACAAGGTGGTGCGTTTCAGTGATAAGGATTCACACCAGATTTTTGTCGAGCCAGAAGGTCTGAGCACGCATGAGGTCTACCCCAATGGTATCTCCACCAGCCTGCCTTTCGATGTGCAGATCGAGTATGTGCAATCCATCTACGGGTTCGAGAAGGCGCATATTACCCGTCCGGGCTATGCGATTGAATATGACTATTTTGATCCAAGGGGTTTGCGTGCATCACTGGAAAACAAGAGTGTTGCAGGGCTTTTCTTCGCCGGACAGATCAATGGCACCACAGGTTACGAGGAGGCCGGTGCACAAGGACTGATTGCCGGTTTGAATGCTGCACGCAAGGTAGCAGCTTTGGAGCCATGGACTCCGCGGCGTGATGAGGCCTATATCGGCGTACTTATTGATGATCTTATAACCCGTGGTACCCGCGAGCCCTACCGCATGTTCACCAGTCGGGCCGAATACCGACTGCTACTACGTGAGGACAACGCCGACCTTCGATTGACAGAGATGGGCCGACAGTTGGGTCTGGTGAATAATCAGCGATGGCAGGCATACAGTGAAAAGCGCGAAGCCATTGATGGCTTGAAAGACCGAATTCATGGTTTATGGATACGGCCAGCTACCCCACAGGCCGTCCAATTGCAATCCGACACCGGCATGAGTTTCGAACGCGAAAAGCGTTTGACGGATCTGTTGAAGATGCCAGAAATTCGCCTGTCGAAGTTGCTGGAAATAGTAGAGCCCGGCAAAGACGCTGAAGCACCCGCAGTTGTCGAGCAGGTGGAAATCCAGGGGAAATACGCTGGCTATCTCGATCGACAGCGCGCGGATATCGACAAGACACTAGCACAGCAGGAGACGCGCCTGCCCGATACACTGGACTACTCGAAAGTCATTGGCCTGTCCAATGAGGTGTGTCAGAAGTTCACGGATCATCGGCCGGGTACGATAGGCCAGGCGTCGAGGATCTCTGGTGTGACACCTGCTGCCATTTCCTTGCTGTTGGTGCACTTGAAGAAGCATCCAATGAAAATGAGCGCGTAGTTGTCGGCTACGTCCACTGAGGTAGAGGGTGCTCTGGTCGCCGGGTTGTTGTATCTGGCCCGACAGCATGACGTACATATTCCCGAGCGGTATTGTCCAACGCTTCTGAGGTACATCTCTCTACTAGTGAAGTGGAACAGGGTGTATAACCTTACGGCTGTTCGTGATCCTTATCAGATGGTGCAACGTCACTTGCTCGATAGTCTGGTTCTCTGCCGTTGGCTGCCAGAGGTTTCAACAGCCGCAGAGGCGCAGTCTGTGGATGTCGCGGATATCGGTAGCGGCGCTGGTTTGCCAGTGCTGCCATTGGCTATTGTCAGACCCGATCTGAGCTTTGCCTCGATCGAATCCAATGGCAAAAAAACACGATTTCAATATCAGGCACTACTCGAACTGGATATCGGCAATGTTCAGATTGAAAACCACCGTGTACAAGATGTATCCCTGCAGAGCTCCTTTGTTACCTCAAGGGCATTCACAGCACCTGTCGAATTTCTGCAAATAGCTCAAACACTGTGTCGTGGGCAAGCGCAGGTCGCCGTTATGCTGGCACACAGCGACACACTGCCAGATCCCTTGCCGACGGGTTTTTCGCTGCAAGAACTTGTACCAGTCGACATACCGGGTAATTCAGCCCCCCGGCATATCGCGATGTGTCGCTGGATGCGATAGTTTTGGCCAGCCGATATGGATTACACTGGTCGCCATGAGTCGTATTATTGCCATAGCCAATCAGAAAGGTGGAGTGGGGAAGACCACCACTACGGTCAATCTCTGCGCAGCGCTTGCCAGTATGCGCAAGCGTGTGCTGATGATCGATCTGGACCCACAAGGCAATGCCACCATGGGCTGCGGTATCGAAAAGCATGATGTTGATAAAGGTATCTTCGATGTGCTGGTCGAAGGCATGTCGATTGCAGAGGCCCGCCACGAGGGTGAGGAAAATGCTTGCGATGTGCTGGCGGCCAATAGCGATCTCACCGCAGCAGAAGTCCAGTTGATGAGCATGGAGCAGCGCGAGCAGCGATTGAAACAGGCGCTCAGTGTTGTCAGAAGCCAATATGACTACATTCTCATCGATTGCCCACCCTCACTGAACATCCTGACGCTTAACGCTTTTGTGGCAGCTGACAGTGTGCTGGTGCCTATACAGTGCGAGTACTACGCGTTGGAGGGCTTATCAGCGTTACTCGAGACCATAGAAGGTGTTCGGGAGTCGGTCAACCCAGGCATAGCTATCGAAGGGCTGCTTCGCACCATGTACGACGGGCGTAACAGACTGGGTGTAGAGGTGTCCACTCAATTGATTCAGCATTTTGGCGATCAGGTGTTTCGCACCGTCGTGCCGCGTAACATACGCCTTGCAGAGGCGCCTAGCCACGGGATTTCAATTTTGGAATACGACCCGACCTCACGAGGTGCTTTGGCTTATCTGGCCCTGGCGGGAGAAATAGTCAGGCAGCGAACCCGTGACAGTAGCGACAGCGATGGCGTTGCGCACGCTGTAAACACAGCGGTCATCGAAGAACCACGACTGAACACAGAACCCGACGTGTTGTTATCAGAAGATGGTACAGATCAACCAGAGAACGCCCACGTGAGCGATACCGAACCCGCCAATGGCTAAACGACCTCGCATGGGCCGAAACCTCAATGCATTGCTGGGCGATGCGGCGAAGGAGCGCACCGACAGCACCGAAAACGCGGATGACAGTGAGCAAGTCGCTGAATTGCCAGGTGACACTGACAAGACTGACGCGCCTTCGAGGCCTCAGGTTGATGCAGGTTCCAGTGTGTCTGACTCCGACACGAACGATACTAGCGTATCTGCGAAGGTTTCTGGCAACGATCCACGCTCGATAGCAGAGGCGCCTGAAGAGTCGCCCAATTCAGAAAAGGTTGCAGAGCCAGACAAACCGGTCAGCAGCACAACGCAGAATAAGCCCACGCTGGTCGCCAGTAATGCCTCAGCAGAGCGCCTGATAATGCTTGGCGTAGAAAAAATCAGGCGCGGCACCTACCAGCCAAGACGCTTGTTCGATCCAGAGCTATTGCAGGAGCTGGCTGATTCAATAAAAGCCGAAGGCATGATTCAGCCTATTATCGTGCGACCTTTCGCCGATGGCTTTGAGTTGGTGGCAGGTGAACGTCGATGGCGAGCCTCTCAGCTGGCGGGGATAGACAAAATTCCGGCGATCGTACGTGAAATGGAAGATCGCTCAGTAGCTGCAGTATCGGTGATCGAGAACATTCAACGTAAAGACCTTAATCCTTTGGAAGAGGCGGCAGCTTTCGAGCGACTATGCGATGAATTTGCAATGACACATAAAGCGGTGGCTGAGGCCGTAGGCCGTTCAAGAGCGTCGGTGACCAATCTGATGCGACTGCTTGAGCTGCACGATGACGTCAAAGTTATGGTCGATAAGGGCGATCTGGAAATGGGTCATGCCCGTGCCCTGCTTGGAGCTCCAAAAACCCATCAGTCTGAGATTGCCAGAAGAATCGTCAAACAAGGTCTGACGGTGCGTGCCGTGGAAAAATACGTAAGATCACTGGACGCGGACGGAAATGAAGTGCCAGCAGCTTCCAGCGGAAGTGTTGCTGATCCCGATATTGAACGCCTCAGCAAGAAATTGAGTGAAACGCTGGGGGCTCAGGTGCAGATAGCTCACAAAGGCAACGGCACTGGCAAATTGCAGATAAGCTATACGTCGGTGAGCGAGTTACAGGGCATACTTTCGCATATTAAATAGTGTGTATAGGCACGGTGTTTTAGCGTCTTGTTATCGGCAGTCCATACTCTGTAAAAGTGCCTGAATACCCATTTAAAACACTAGTACGAAAGGCTTTTATCAGCTTATCTCCCGTGGTTTCAGTCTTGCTTTTATACCTGTGCTGATTACCTGCTGATCAATAATTGATTGTTTTGCGCGTATACAGCGAAAAAACGCTGGTATACTTCCGCTGCTCGAAGTTGGACTAGTCAGGTTTCATCGTCCAACCACCCAACAATTTATTTTTATCGCCGTCATGCGACAGGCCGAACAGCGGTTGCAAGTAATAAGGCTGCTGCTTTTCTGGCAGTTCGTCGGCGCGATGGGCGTAGGTCTTGTGGGTGGGTTCTGGGGTAGTAGTGCAGCGTTTGGTGCATTGTCTGGCGGTATCATCGTCTGGTTGCCTAATTGCTACTTTGCTTTCAGAGCGTTCAGGCATCGGGGCGCGCGAGCTGCCCGATTGATAGTGCGATCGTTTTACGCGGGTGTAACAGGTAAGATTCTGCTAACAGCCAGTTTGTTCGTTGTGGTGTTCGTCAACCTGAAGCCGTTAAATGCTCCGGCTGTGTTTGCGGGCTATATTCTGGTTCAGGCACTGAACTGGATTGTGCCATTGTGGGTATCAGTGCAAAATGGTGACCACAAAAAAAGTGTTTAGCGCCGGCCCATGGTGGGGTCAGGCCCTTGAGTGAAGCATGGAGGTCGTGAGTTAAGCGAACGGATAGTACGTAACGGATGGTACATAACGGATGGTACATAACGGATGGTACATAACGGATGGTACGTAACGGATGGTACATAACGGATGGTACATAACGGATGGTACATAACGGATGGTACGTAACGGAAAGTTGAGTAAACAGGCAGTAAGTGCACGGAACAACTGAAGTTACACGCTTTTAAGATATTTTTTAGTAGCGCAACGTTGTAGTGGAAGGCATCACCGGCCGTTAAGGGCCCCAGTCAAGCATTAGCAATATTTGTTGAGATCATGGCCAGTAGTCACGCACCGACATCGACAGAATATATCCAGCACCATTTGCAGAATCTGGTGTTCGGGTATCACCCGGAGAATGGATTAGGCATCGCACATAGCGGTGCCGAAGCTGTAGAGATGGGCTTCTGGTCGATCAACCTGGATTCCATGTTCTTCTCTATAGTTCTTGGCGCATTCTTTATCTGGCTGTTCAAGAAAGCTGCCGAGAACTTCAACCCCGGGGTGCCAGGGTTGCTACAGAGCTCGGTCGAGGTTATTGTCGAATTCGTTGATACCAACGTCCGCGACACCTTTCACGCTAATAACCCGCTTATTGCACCGATGGCGCTAACCATTTTCGTCTGGATATTCCTGATGAATCTCATGGATCTTGTGCCGGTCGATTTTGTACCCCGCCTGGGCGAGGCTATTGGCATCCCTTACATGAAGATTGTGCCAAGTACCGACGTCAACGTCACGATGGGATTGTCACTGTCTGTATTCGCCCTCATGATCTATTACAGTATCAAGGTCAAGGGTGGAATGGGTTTCGTCAAAGAACTGACATTGATGCCCTTTGGTAGCAGTAATCCTGTCATCCAGGCAGTCTTCGTACCTGTAAATCTCCTGCTGGAAGGCGTCAGCCTGATTTCAAAGCCTATCTCGCTTGCCTTGCGGCTATTTGGCAATATGTACGCTGGCGAACTGATATTCATACTCATTGCGCTGCTGCCGTTCTGGGCGCAATGGTTGTTATCCGTGCCTTGGGCTATATTCCATATTCTGGTTATTACCTTGCAGGCATTCATATTCATGATGCTCACCATCGTTTACATGGCGATGGCACACGAGAATCATTGATCGTAGTTTGTTCGTTTCATCCCTCGTTTATTCTTAAACCTTTACCTTTTCAATCTTTGGAGTTCTCATGGAAACTGTAGTTGCCTACACCGCCATCGCCGTTGCGATCATGATCGGCCTAGCTGCACTGGGCACCGCAATCGGTTTTGCGTTGCTTGGTGGTCGTTTTCTCGAAGGCGCAGCACGCCAGCCAGAAATGGTGCCCATGCTGCAAGTTAAAATGTTCATTGTGGCGGGTCTGCTTGATGCGATTCCCATGATTGGTGTTGGTATCGCGTTGTTCTTCGTTTTCGCTAACCCGTTCGTCGGCCAGCTCGCAGGCTGATCAGACTTAACTAACGGGAGGCAAGGCATATGAACCTTAACCTGACATTACTCGGCCAGGCTATCTCGTTTGCTGTGTTCGTCTTCTTCTGCATGAAGTATGTATGGCCACCCATCATCAACGGCTTGCGCGACAGGCAGGCTTTGATTGCAGGCGGTCTGGCAGATGCTGAGAAGAGCTCACAGAAACGCGAGGAAGCTGAAGCCGAAATATCTACCATGCTTCAGGATGCGAAAGCGCAGGCTGCTGAGATCGTGGCACAAGCTCAAAAACGCAGCAATGAAATCGTCGAATCGTCCAAGGACGCTGCACGCACCGAAGGTGACAGGCTGAAACTTAGCGCTCAGGCAGAGATAGATCAAGAAGTGGTAGGCGCTAGAGAGGGTCTGCGTAAGCAGGTCGGCTCATTGGCTGTCGAGGGTGCACGACGCATTCTAGGTAGCGAAATTGATCAGGACAAGCACAACGCGGTCATCGATGATCTCGTCAAGCAACTCTAGATAGCACCGACAACCGTACTTCGTGCGGTCCAAGCCCGGTAGATACTTACCGGGCAGGCATACACTGGCAACGACAGGCAGTTATTCATCATGGCAACCGAATCGACAACAGCAAGACCCTATGCCCGAGCCATCTTTGAGCTTGCAGCGGAGCGTGGTGGATATGATCAATGGTCAGGTCGTTTGAGTTATTGGGCGGCTGTAGTACAGGACGATGCCATACGTACCAGACTGGCAGAGCCTGGCGCCACGGCTCAAGTGAAGGCCGATCTTATTGCTCAAGTTTCCGATGGGCTAGATCAGGACAGTCTGGGTTTACTAAAGTTATTGGCCGAGAATGACCGCCTGTCAGCACTTCCCGATATTCACAGACAGTTTGAACAATTGCGTCGTGAGAATGAGGGTGAGGTAGAGGCGCATGTCATTAGTGCCTTCGCACTGTCTGATGAACAGTCGGCTCGTATCATCGAGGCCCTTGGCAAACGGCTGTCACGTACGGTCAAGATTACCAGCGAAGTGGATGCTGATCTGATCGGTGGTGCAATAATCCGCGCAGGCGATCTGGTGATTGACGGCTCCATACGCGGGCGGCTTTCCGGGCTGGAACAATCCGTCGCCAGTTGACGCGGGTAGGGCCAAGGGCCGTACCAAGTGCTGACGCTGAACCGACTTTACTGATTTCAAGAGACTACATATACCCATGCAACAACTGAATCCATCCGAGATCAGTGATCTGATCCGAGAGAAAATTGGCAGCACTGATACCTCTGCCAACGTAAGAACCGAAGGTACCATCGTTAGCCTCAATGACGGTATTGTGAAAATTCACGGTCTTGACGACGCGTTATCTGGTGAGATGATCGCTTTCGACGACGGACTATTTGGTCTGGCTCTGAACCTGGAGCGTGACTCTGTCGGCGCGGTTGTATTGGGAAGCTACGAGAATCTGTCTGAAGGTGACAAGGTTCGCTGTACCGGCAAGGTACTTGAAGTGCCAGTCGGTCCAGAACTTCTGGGTCGAGTGGTTAATGCCCTGGGTGAGCCCATCGATGGCAAAGGTCCAATCAACGCAACGCTTACATCACCCATAGAAAAAGTGGCTCCGGGTGTTATCGACAGACAATCAGTAGACGAGCCAGTTCAAACAGGCTTGAAAGCGATTGATGCGATGGTGCCAGTAGGTCGAGGACAGCGTGAGCTGATCATCGGTGACCGCCAGACTGGTAAAACGGCTGTTGCCGTAGACGCCATCATCAATCAGAAAGATACAGGCATCAAATGCGTGTATGTAGCCATCGGCCAGAAGCAATCGACCATCGCTAACGTGGTAAACAAGCTAGAAGAGCATGGCGCACTGGAAAACACCATTATCGTCGCTGCGGGTGCAGCCGACTCTGCAGCCATGCAGTTTGTAGCGCCCTACGCCGGATGTTCCATGGGCGAATTCTTTCGTGACCGTGGTGAAGATGCGCTGATTGTGTATGACGATCTGACCAAACAGGCATGGGCCTACCGTCAGGTATCCCTATTATTGCGTCGTCCGCCGGGTCGTGAAGCCTATCCGGGTGATGTCTTTTACTTGCATTCGCGTCTGCTTGAGAGAGCTTCTCGAGTCAATGCCAACTATGTGGAGAATTTTACCAACGGTGAAGTCAAAGGCAAGACTGGCTCGCTGACGGCCCTACCCATTATCGAAACCCAGGCAGGAGATGTATCGGCGTTTGTACCAACCAACGTTATCTCTATTACCGATGGTCAGATATTTCTCGAGACAGATCTGTTTAACGCAGGTATTCGCCCAGCGATTAACGCAGGTTTGTCGGTATCACGTGTCGGTGGTGCAGCGCAGACGAAAATTATCAAGAAGCTCGGTGGTGGTGTTCGACTGGCGCTGGCTCAGTATCGTGAATTGGCAGCTTTCGCACAGTTCGCCTCCGATCTCGATGAGACCACACGAAAGCAGCTCGAACGAGGTCAGCGTGTTACAGAGTTGATGAAGCAAAAGCAGTATGCTCCACTGTCAATTGGCGAGATGGGTGTGTCACTCTATGCCGCCAACGAAGGCTTTATCGACGACGTACCCGTTAATAAAGTCGTCGATTTTGAAGCTGCAATGCACGACTACTTCCGTAGTAATCATCAAGAGATTCTTAATCAGGTTGATGAATCTGGTGACTGGAACGATAATATTCAGGCTGCATTCAAGAAAGGTCTGGAAGCGTTCAAGGCTAACGGAAGCTGGTAAGCGCTCATGGCCTCCGGTAAGGAAATACGCACACAGATCAAGAGTATCCAGAATACTCAGAAGATCACCAAAGCCATGGAGATGGTGGCGGCTTCCAAAATGCGCAAGGCGCAGGATCGCATGGCTGCGAACCGGCCCTATTCGCTGAAGCTTAAGGATGTGGTGGGGCATGTCGCCTCGGCAAACGTCGAGTACAAGCATCCCTATCTGCTGGATCGTCCTGAGCCCAAGCGCGTCGGATATATTGTTGTCTCTACCGACCGCGGTTTATGTGGCGGTCTTAACACCAATACATTCAAGGCTGCGGTCAACTCCATGAAGGAATGGAATGATCGTGATATACCCATGGATCTTTGCACTATCGGTAAAAAAGCCCAGGGCTTTTTTCGTCGCATAGGTGGAAACATTGTCGGTAGCACCATCGATATCGGTGATAAGCCGGAGCTTTCAACGTTACTGGGATCCATCCGCATCATGCTGGACAAGTACGAAGCGGGTGAAATAGACAGGCTCTTCATCGTGGAGAACCAGTTCATCAATACCATGACGCAGTCACCAACAGTAACGCAACTACTACCTGCTGTTGCCAATATCGAAAGCGATGTGGACTATGGTTGGGATTACATCTACGAACCCGACGCACAGGATGTGCTCGATCACGTGATGGAGCGCTACATGGAATCACTCGTCTACCAGGCCGTTGTAGAGAATATTGCTTGCGAGATGGCTGCCAGAATGATTGCCATGAAAAGCGCATCTGATAATGCCGGTGAACTTATTGACGACCTTCAACTGGTCTACAACAAGGCTCGCCAGGCCGCCATTACCCAGGAGATCTCGGAGATCGTGGGCGGCGCAGCAGCAGTTTAAACAATGAACATTATTCGACCCGGACACCGATCATGAGCACAGGAAAAATCGTCGAGATTATCGGCGCGGTAATTGACGTGGAGTTTCCACGTAATGCAGTACCCAAAACCTACAATGCCCTGACTGTCGAAGGCAGTGAAACGGTATTGGAAGTACAGGGCCAGTTGGGCGACGGTATCGTTCGTACCATCGCCATGGGTGTGGCCGAAGGACTCAAACGTGGGATGGATTGCTCCGATACAGGCGCACCTATCTCCGTGCCTGTTGGAGAGGCTACGCTGGGTCGTATCATGAACGTTCTTGGGCAACCGATCGACGAGGCAGGCCCGATTGCCACAGAGCAGCGGATGCCGATTCATCGCGAGCCACCCACGTACGCAGAGCAGTCTGGTTCCACAGAATTACTGGAAACCGGCATCAAGGTTATCGACCTTTTGTGTCCGTTTGCAAAAGGCGGTAAGGTGGGTCTGTTTGGCGGTGCTGGTGTTGGCAAGACCGTTAACATGATGGAGCTTATCCGGAACATTGCAGCCGAGCACTCAGGATTCTCGGTATTCGCAGGTGTCGGTGAGCGAACTCGCGAAGGTAATGATTTCTACCATGAAATGACAGACTCCAACGTTATCGACAAGGTATCACTGGTTTACGGTCAGATGAATGAGCCACCGGGGAACCGACTACGCGTAGCGCTCACCGGCCTTACTATGGCCGAGTTCTTCCGCGATGAAGGCCGTGACGTACTGCTCTTTATAGACAATATTTATCGATACACACTGGCAGGTACTGAAGTATCTGCACTTCTCGGTCGTATGCCATCGGCGGTGGGATATCAGCCGACACTGGCGCAGGAGATGGGTGCATTGCAGGAACGAATCACCTCGACCAAGACCGGTTCCATCACCTCCATTCAAGCGGTTTATGTGCCTGCTGATGACTTGACCGATCCTTCACCAGCTACAACATTTGCTCACCTGGATGCCACGGTCGTTCTGTCCAGAAACATTGCCGAGCTGGGTATATATCCGGCGGTAGATCCACTGGATTCAACCAGTCGTCAGCTGGACCCGTTGGTAGTCGGTGCCGAGCATTACGATTGTGCTCGTGGTGTCCAGAATACGCTGCAACGTTATAAAGAGTTGCGGGATATCATCGCTATTCTGGGTATGGACGAGTTGTCAGAAGACGATAAACTGGTCGTATCACGTGCCCGTAAAGTGCAACGCTACCTATCTCAGCCGTTCTTTGTTGCTGAAGTCTTTACAGGCTCCCCCGGTAAGTATGTTTCATTGAAAGATACTATCTCCGCATTTAACGGCATTGTGGCAGGTGAGTATGACCACCTGCCAGAGCAGGCGTTCTACATGCAAGGCACCATCGAAGAGGTGCTTGAGAACGCAAAGAAAAGTAAGGCGGCCTGATCATGGCTGCTGCGCTTAAAGTGGAGATCGTCAGTGCCGAGAACGAGATCTATAGTGGTGATGCCACCATGGTTGTCGCATCGGCACAGATGGGGGAAGTGGGTATTGCACCCGGTCATACGCCTTTCATCACGCGCATCAAACCAGGTGAGGTGCACGTGCGCCCCACCGGTGACGGAGCGTCTCTGGATATCTACGTGTCTGGTGGATTACTTGAGGTTCAGCCAAATTCGGTAACTATTCTTGCGGATACCGTTTTGCGTGCTGATGATATCGACGAAGCAGCTGCACAGAAAGCCAAAGAGGAGGCCGAAGCTGCGCTTGCTGGTGGTAAAGTTGGCGAGATTGATTTTGCTGCAGTTCAGGCTCAATTGGCGGAAGCCGCTGCCCAACTTGAATTTATAAAGAAGCTTAGAAAATAATTGATTGTGTAGAGCCGGTGCAATGCGGGCTCTTCCGTTCCTTGATAAGCACTTTTTTTGAGGATATTAGCGCGTCTGCCCTGATGTTGTGGCATTGATAGTTTGGGAGTTAACCCTCTGGAAAAACATCAAACAAATGTCACAGTCGTTATGATTGAGCTGACAGTTAATGCAGGGAGTTCTGGTCTCTTGCACCACGTGCCGATGTTCTACACGGTTTCGACAGAATATTGACTTTACGTGTGTTGCACATTCTGGAACAAGATAGCTTCAGAAAATGGCCCTTCCAACCGCTAAATCAATTCAGGCTGTGTGCGCGCTTACGGCTAGACGGCTATTTGACACGTGCACTTGATTGGCAGGGTTAAGTTGCGCTCACCGAATCGTGCTGGCGCATGGGATAATAAACGACATTTACGCTAGGACAATTTCATGGCCACCCGTTTGATCGTACTTGCCGCTGGTAAAGGCACTCGCATGAAGTCAGCGATTCCCAAGGTGCTTCATCCCCTGGCGGGTAAGTCGTTATTAGCGCATGTGCTGGATACGGTTGCCGGGCTAAACCCCGCTGGCATAACCGTGGTCATCGGGCACGAGGCTGAAAAAGTCAAACAGACATTAACAGAGACCTCTGATCTTGCTCTCGATTGGGCTATACAAGCTGAACAACTGGGGACAGGCCACGCTGTTCAACAAGGCCTTATAAACATTGCTGATGATGACACTGTTCTTATTACCTACGGTGATGTGCCCTTGACCCGAAGAGCCACTTATCAAGCACTACTGGACGCATGTACGGAACAATCCATAGGTTTGCTGACACTCATGATGGATGATCCGACAGGCTATGGACGTATTCTTCGTGAAGGCGGTGCCGTTGTGGGTGTTGTCGAGCAAAAGGATGCCACCGATGATCAGCTCACCATTTCGGAAGTTAACGCTGGTGTCGTGAGTATCAAAGGACATAGCTTACGCACACTGCTCGATCGACTGGACAACAACAATGCTCAAGGTGAATATTATCTGACTGATATTCACGAGCTGGCAGTGAAGGATGGTCTGAAAATAACGGCTGTGCATCCTGCTGATGCCTGGGAGACTGATGGCGTCAACAGTCGCTCACAGCTTGCCCGTCTCGAGCGCTTGCACCAGAGCAATCTGGCAGAGCAACTTATGGCGGCAGGCGTGACGCTCGCTGATCCTGCCAGAATCGATGTGCGTGGCAATCTGCAAACAGGTACGGACGTCAGTATCGATGTCAACTGTGTGTTTGTCGGTGATTGCACTGTAGGAAATAATGTCACGATCGGCCCTAATTGCCTGATATCAGGCAGCAAGATTGCCGACAACAGTGTTGTGCTGGCAAACTGTGTCATTGAGGATGCCGTGGTTGGTGAGACAACCACGGTCGGTCCCTTTGCCCGTCTGCGACCAGGCACCCAATTGGGTTCGCGTGTCCGGATTGGCAATTTTGTTGAAACCAAGAATGTACAGATTGGCAATACCAGCAAGGTAAATCACTTGAGCTACGTCGGTGATACGGTGGTTGGTACGAACGTCAACATTGGCGCAGGTACTATCACGTGTAACTACGACGGTGCTAACAAACATCAGACGATATTAGAAGACAATGTATTTATTGGATCCAATTCGGCATTGGTGGCACCTGTAACTATCAGCGCCGGTTCAACGGTTGGCGCAGGTTCTATTATCACGCGCAATGTGCCTGCTGACAACTTAACGTTTACTCGTGCAAAACGGACCGACATTGAGCATTGGACCCGGCCGACCAAAAAATAGTTATTCACTGCTTTGGCGGTTGTTACGGCAGTTTTAGTATTGCAAGTGCAGCTGTAGATATAGCAGTCAACCCCGAGACGATAATCTAATGTGTGGAATAGTAGGCGCAGTAGCGCAACGCGATATCGCCGACATCCTGTTAACCGGATTACAAAGCCTTGAATACCGTGGGTATGATTCTGCGGGCATTGCCACCACGAGCGGTGATGGCAAACTCAATCGCCTGAGGCGTGTGGGCAAGGTCAAGCAACTGGTAGAGGCAGTTGGAGAATTCGGAATGCCTGGTGGCACTGGCATTGCGCATACACGTTGGGCTACGCATGGTGAGCCCAACGAGGCTAACGCTCATCCACATGTGTCGTCTGATCGAATCGCGGTGGTGCATAACGGCATCATCGAGAATCACGCAGAGCTTCGCGAAAAACTGACAGCATTAGGGTATACCTTCGAGTCGGACACCGACACCGAGGTCATTGCTCATCTGGTAGATCACGAACTGAAAACGGCAGACAGTCTGTTCGAGGCTGTGCGTATCGCAGTGCCTCAACTTGATGGTGCCTATGGCACAGTCATCATGGATCAGCAGCAACCGGATCAGCTAATTGTTGCTCGCTCAGGTAGTCCACTGGTTATCGGTTATGGCATCGGCGAGCATTTCATAGCCTCTGATCAACTCGCACTTCTGCCTGTCACCAGACGCTTTTCGTTTCTGGAAGAAGGTGATGTGGCGATGATTACCCGCCAAAAAGTCAGTATTGTCGATGTAGAGGGTAATGAGGTAGTCCGACCGATAGAAGAATCCACCTTATCCAACGATGCCAGCGATAAAGGTCAATACCGGCATTACATGCTCAAGGAAATCTATGAGCAGCCTGTTGCCATACAACGCACGCTGGAAGATCGCCTGGCCGGTGGGAAAGTGCTGGATGCAGCGTTTGGTCAAAATGCAGAATCATTGTTGAAAAACGTTGAGCACGTCCAGATCATTGCCTGTGGTACCAGTTATCATGCAGGTATGACGGCACGCTACTGGTTTGAAGGTTTTGCTGGCGTGTCCTGCAACGTAGAGATAGCCTCCGAATACCGGTACCGGCAATCCTTTGTACGCCCAAATAGTCTACTGGTGACGATATCCCAGTCAGGTGAGACAGCGGATACTCTGGCAGCTTTACGCCTTGCCAAAGAACAAGGTTTCATGAGTAGTCTGACTATCTGCAATGTCGCCGGTTCATCACTGACGCGCGAGTCGGATATGACCTACCTGATGAAAGCGGGTGCGGAAATCGGGGTAGCATCCACGAAGGCGTTTACGGTTCAGTTATCCGCATTGCTGATGTTGGCAGCAGCGGTGGGTCATCACAAAGGCATGAGTGCCGGCAAAGAACAGGAAATCGTTAAAGCACTTCAGACCCTGCCCGCGAAAGTCGAACAGGTGCTGGGAATGGATGAAGCCATAGCAGCGCTTGCCGAAGGTTTTGCTGACAAGCACCATAGTTTGTTTCTGGGTCGCGGGGATCAGTACCCCATCGCGATGGAAGGCGCGCTGAAGCTCAAGGAGATCTCGTACATTCATGCCGAAGCCTACGCCGCGGGAGAGTTAAAGCACGGTCCGTTAGCACTGATTGATGCTGATATGCCTGTCATAGTAGTAGCACCTGACAACGAGCTGGTAGAAAAGCTGAAGTCCAACGTGGAGGAGGTTCGTGCACGAGGTGGTCTCATGTATGTGTTTGCCGATAGCAAGGCAAAATTTGCCAGCGACAAAACCATGAGTGTTCTTGAAGTGCCCGGTTGCGATCCTCTGATAGCGCCCATTGTCTATACCATCCCTCTGCAACTGCTCTCGTACCATGTTGCAATAATCAAAGGTACTGATGTGGACCAGCCGCGCAATCTGGCAAAGTCTGTGACGGTGGAGTAGCGTTGACGGTCAGAGATCTGCCTCTGATTCAGGTCGCACGCAGACGGTACCCAGCTCCGCGCACAGTTTCCAGCAGAGAGTCGGCATCAAACGGTTGCAAGTTCTTGCGAAGTCGAAGTATATGCACATCGACAGTGCGCTCTTCGATATAGGTGCCAAGCCCCCAGACATGATCAAGCAGCTGTGCTCGGCTATAGACGCGATCGGGATGTTGCATGAGAAACGTCAAGAGTTTGAACTCGGTATGGCCCAAGTAGACCTCCTGACCCGACACCTTTAATCTGTGTGCTGCCATGTCCAGCGACAATGGTCCACGGGTGAGCTGTTCGCCATCATGAAAATCGATACTGCGCCGCAATAGTGCTTTTATGCGGGACTGCAGCTCCCGTGGTGAAAAGGGCTTGGTCACGTAATCATCTGCCCCGGCATCAAGGCCGGCGGTAACATCATGCTCTTCAGTACGTGCGGTAAGCATGATGATGGGCAGATTTGCGTAGAGCTGCTCTTTTCGTAGAAATCTGACGTATTCCAGCCCGCTGCCACCGGGTAGCATCCAGTCGATGATCGCCAGGTCCATCTTGTGTTCGGCCATCAGTATCCGGGCTTCAGAGACCGTCGCCGCTGTATGAATGTGGTGGCCACTACGTTCTAATGCAAAACGCACCATATCGCGGATGGCTGATTCGTCTTCAACGAACAGAATGTGAGCTGACATGGCCGTATCGAAGTCAGATAGTATTGTCGACTGAGTAATCATGACGCTAAGCTTTAGTTTATCCCGTCTTTGAGATCATTGGCCTGGCGATCGTATTGTGCACAGGCATTGTGACAGGCAGGTGACGTGGGAGAACTAGCCATGAATGCATCGATGGTCAGGCGCCTCTGGTCATTCATCGATAGGTTTATCAAAAATTCGCTAATGGCTAATTTCTAACGGTAGCCCATATCGATCGCACATCGGTGTAGTCAAGAGGAAGAGGCGGATGTGTCTGGTCGGTGGCTTGTCAGGCAGGGCGCTTTTTCGTCAGTTAGCTATGCTGCTTAACGTCAGCAACCCGGACCAGTAATCTGGCGTAGACTGCCTGCGACAGATGACAGCAGTGTGAAACCCTGATGTTACCTCGCCTCGCCACTAATGTGCTGATGGTATCGCTGCCCGCAGAGTCATCAAGGTTTCATCTTGTTGATAGCTTCTTGTAACAATCGATCACGAAACTTCGCCCATCGAAGTCACCTGTGGCGACAACTATGCGTACGCCCTACGATCGAGCTTTGCTGAGACTCTCGCGCCGTGAAATCTTAAATATTGCTTGCTTGCTGATGTTGAGCAGCGGACATCATGTATTCAAAGGCGTCAGGCAAGCTGCTGACGCAACCTGCTTTCAGCGACTATCCGTTCATTCTTGGCGTTACCTCAGGCGATCCCGCCTCGGATGGATTTGTTACATGGACATGTCTTGCACTGAACCAGGTAAGTACGTGTTGGAGCAAGACGATGAACAGTAGAGGCTTTGTAATACTGAAACTGTCAGTGCTGTCGGCATTCACGGGTGCTCTATTGAGTGCTCTCGTTACATGCATGACCACACAACTTAATAATACAAGCACAGAACCTGAATCTTCAGCAGGCAGATTCAGTATTGGCTATTCCGATTGCCTGTGGTATGTTGCGCGCAATCATGGCTTCTATCAGGTGCAGAGAGAGGTCGCTAATGGCCACAGCAGTGTGCAGAACCAACAGTTGTGGCAGCAGTTTGTCGAGACTACGGGGCGGGATGAGTGTGGCCTCTTGCGCTCGGACATTGAAGAGCTCGGATCTGCCCTTGCAGAAACTCTCTTACAGGCAGATCGGCATTTTCTATCGCAATGAAAGCTGCAGATGCAATCAGGTGTTAGTACGGTAAGACACGCTTAGCGAACCTGGCCGATTGTTGAGCTGCAAGTGCAAGTCTTAGGGAGGTTGATCGAGCCTGCAGCTGCGAAGACGTTAACACCTGTCCAACTTGAAATCATGCGTACCTCCGTCACTTGACGGACCCTGAAGGGCCTTCAGTGGCTGTTGAACTTACCGCATGCAGTCTCAACATCGAATGGCTAATTGCTCAAGGACAGCAGCGTAACGGTGCTTACCGGAGATTCCAGAAAATGCAATCTCAGTTGTACAGCAAGTAAGGTAAATCATACCAATTTACCAGTGATCAGCCGCATCTGTAACTTCAGTGTCATATTCAGAGCCGATACTCGCCACTGTGACGTCCAGTACCTCAACCAAGAGAAATCAGTTATGAAAAAGAAACTACTTCTTGCCAGTACAACGGCCATAGTCAGCACATTAGCCACCCACGCGATGGCTCGTGACAGCATCAGCATCGTCGGATCTTCCACGGTCTTTCCTTTTGCAACGGTCGTTGCCGAGCGCTTTGGCAAGACGACAGACTTTGCTACACCGAAAATCGAATCCACAGGCTCTGGTGGTGGCCTTAAACTCTTCTGCTCAGGCATTGGAGTGAATACGCCGGATATCACCAATTCTTCACGACGTATCAAGGACAGTGAACTGGAGATGTGCAACAGCAACGGCGTGAGCGATGTGGTCGAAGTGCTCATCGGATTCGACGGTATTGCGGTTGCCAATTCAGTCAACGCCCCGCAGTTCGACATGCGCATGGCCGATCTCTATCTGGCACTTGCGAAGAGTGTTCCCAACCCGGATGGCTCGGATACGCTTGTGGAGAACCCCTATACGCAATGGTCCGAGATCAATCCTGACCTGCCAGCTATTGACATCGAAGTGCTGGGCCCACCTCCGACCTCGGGCACGCGAGACGCTTTTGCAGAACTTGCGATGGAAGCGGGCTGCAATACGTTCGAGCTCATCGAGAGCATGGAAGACGACGCGCGCAAGGCGACCTGCCACACGATGCGCGAGGACGGTCTTTTTATTGAAGCCGGTGAAAATGATAACCTGATCGTGCAGAAGCTTGAAGCCAACCCCAATGCATTAGGTATCTTCGGCTATAGCTTTCTTGAGCAGAACGCTGACAAGGTACAAAGCTCGATCATAGATGGACACATGGCCGAATTCGAAGAGATAGCCAGCGGTGACTACGCTATATCCCGACCACTGTATTTCTATGTGAAGGCGCAACATGTGGGTACGGTACCAGGTATCGAGGAATACCTCGCCGAGTTCACTAGCGAGCAGGCCTGGGGCGAGGACGGCTATCTGGTTGACAAGGGTATGATTCCATTGCCAGATGATCAGCGTGCTGAGATTAGCGCACAGGTTAAGGCACTGTCAAAAATGGAGTTGAACTAGCCGCGCGGCGGCCTTTGTAACGGTTACGTTTTCGGCCTATAGAGCCGCTGGATGCCTGAAGCGCAATCTGTGCTTCCAGGTGTGCAGCGGCTTTTTTATGGCAGCTGTTTTAGATGCCATAGCATTACAAGACGGTCCGCTGTCTGATCGCGGCATTGTCACTGATTGGTGTAGTGGTTCAGCTTATAACAGAAGAACAGGCAGTGGCACGTGTCGAAGACTACTCAGGTTATAGCTTGAAAAAGCACACTTGACATTGACTACTGTGCCGCACACGACAAGTGTGCAATGGATGAGCTGAGACTTGAGCGACAGTTCATCAAGGATTCTCCATTTTTACAACGGTGGGCTGCAAGTGCAAGGTTGCGAGTTACGCATGCGCATAGTGACTTGAGCACGTGACAGACGCACTTGTTTTATAGCTCTATTCTCGACTACGAGTTAAAGACACCGTACCTGCGCGGCCCGATCCAGACGGCACCACACACGTGATCTTCGAGCCGGTGGATCGGGACGCGCAGTCTTCATCGCCAAGCTCGCTGCTCTGGTTCCCAGGCCCAGAGTAAACCTGACCCGGTACCACGGAGTATTCGTGCGGGGCGGCGTTCCGCCGAACAGTAAGCACCGAGCGTTGGTCACACCGGCACGGCGAGGCAAGGGCGCTCGGAAAGACACAACACAACAGGACAAGGAGAAAGCACAGACCAACCGTCATGTAGACATGGGCTGGGCACAAAGACTCAAGCGAGTATTCATCGGGGCCGCCCAGGCATCGATGTACAACGATGCCGCGTCTGCGGCGGTAACGCCCGTGTGATCGCGGCCATCGAAGACAAGGCGGTCATCAACAAGATACTGATGCATCTTGA